>ENA-OWPN01000429-OWPN01000429.1-human-gut-metagenome-genome-assembly--contig:-NODE-429-length-60569-cov-16.609297_pt1 | contig 60569 bp, 55 predicted proteins | sample MGYA00248266_ERZ651850 | MGnify/ENA primary metagenome ERZ651850 (study PRJEB26924, sample SAMEA4378296) | human gut metagenome | biome: human gut; feature: human-associated habitat; material: faeces... | reverse complement strand
TTCAAGGCGGCAGCGGGTACGGAGGTGGTATCGGACATCCTGTTCCTGCAAAAACGTGACCGCATGGTGGACATTGAGCCAGAGTGGGTGCGGTTGGGGACGAATGACGACGGTATCACCATGAACCGCTATTTCATCGACCACCCGGATATGGTGCTGGGCGAGATGAAAATGGTATCGGGACCGTATGGCCCGGAGCCCACCTGTGTGCCGTTTCCGGAGCAGCCGCTGGACAGCCTCCTTGCCAACGCCGTGCAGAATATCCACGGTGAGATCAATGCCTACGACCGGGCGGAGGAGCTGGAGGGAGAAGATCAGTCCATCGCGGCAGATCCCACCGTCCGCAATTTTTCCTATACGCTGGTGAATGACAAGCTCTATTACCGTGAGGACAGCCGCATGAACCCGGTGGAGGTGTCCAAGACTGCCGAGAGCCGTATTCGCGGCATGATCGGCCTGCGGGATTGTGTGCGGACGCTGCTGGAGTACCAGACAGAGGACTATCCGGATGACATGATACGCCAGCAGCAAGCAAAGCTGAACGACCTCTATGACCGCTTTACCCATGACTATGGGCTTATCAATTCTCGCGGCAACGCCATCGTCTTTGACCAGGATAGCTCCTATTTCCTGCTGTGTTCGTTGGAGGTGCTGGATGAGGAGGGCGGCCTGAAGCGGAAAGCCGACCTGTTCACCAAACGCACCATCCGCAGCCACCGGCCTGCCGAGAGGGTGGACACGGCGGTGGAAGCGTTGGCACTGTCCATCGGGGAGAAAGCCCACGTGGACATGGCGTATATGGGACAGCTTACCGGCAAGGACGAGGATACCCTGTTCACAGATTTACAGGGTGTCATTTTCCTGAACCCTGATTACGAGGAAAGGGGCGGCGAAAAATACCTGCCCGCCGACGAGTACCTGTCCGGCAATGTGCGCCGGAAGTTGGCGGAGGTGAGAACAAAGGCGGAAACGGAGCCGCAGTACCTTCCCAATGTGGAGGCATTGGAAAAGGTACAGCCCGTAGACCTGACCGCCAGTGAGATCTCCGTGCGGCTGGGTGCCACATGGCTGGATCCAGGGTATATCCGGCAGTTTATCTTTGAGACGCTGGACACATCCCGCCGTGCACGGTGGGACATTAAGGTGCATTACTCCCGAATTACTGGCGAGTGGCGCATCGAGGGCAAGAGCAAGGATAGCTATAATGTCAAGGCGTACAGCACCTACGGTACGTCGCGAGCCAGTGCCTACGACATCATCGAGAGCAGTCTGAACTTAAAGGATGTCCGTATTTTCGATTACCAGTACGACCCGGACGGACGGCGTGTGGCGGTGCTCAACAAAAAGGAAACAGCCATTGCACAGGGTAAGCAGGAGCTGCTGAAGGAGGCGTTTTCTGAGTGGATATGGAAAGACCCGGAACGGCGGGAGAAGATCTGCAAGGCGTACAACATTCTGTTCAACAGCAACCGACCCCGTGAATACGACGGCAGCCACATCAACTTTTCCGGCATGAATCCGGAGATCACCCTGCGGAAGCATCAGGTGAACGCCATCGCCCACATCCTCTATGGCGGCAACACCCTGCTTGCACACGTAGTGGGGGCAGGGAAGACGTTCGAGATGGTGGCGGCGGCGATGGAATCCAAGCGGCTGGGTCTGTGTCAGAAATCTCTCTTTGTGGTACCGAACCACCTGACCGAGCAGTGGGCCAGCGAGTTCTTGCAGCTCTATCCTGCCGCCAATGTGCTGGTGGCCACGAAAAAGGATTTTGAGACAAAGAACCGCAAACGCTTCTGCGGACGCATCGCCACCGGCGACTACGATGCCGTCATCATCGGGCACAGTCAGTTCGAGAAGATACCCGTCAGTATCCAGCGGCAGCGGGCCATTCTGGAGCAGCAGATGGACGAGATCATCCTGGGCATCCGGGAGGCGAAGGCAGACAAGGCGGAGAACTTCACCATCAAGCAGATGGAAAAGACCCGCAAGGGCTTGCAGAATAAGCTGGACAAGCTGAACGACCAGAGCCGGAAGGATGATGTGGTCACGTTCGAGGAGCTGGGCGTTGACCGTCTGTTCATCGACGAGAGCCACTACTATAAAAATCTGTTTCTCTATACCAAAATGCGGAATGTCAGCGGTATTGCACAGACCGAGGCGCAGAAATCCAGCGACCTTTTCATGAAGTGCCGGTACTTAGACGAGATCACAGGCGGGCGGGGTGTGGTGTTCGCCACCGGTACGCCTATCTCTAACAGCATGGTGGAGCTATACACCATCCAGAGGTACTTGCAAATGGGAGCATTGCAGGAGCAAGGCTTCCAGCATTTTGACGCATGGGCTGCCAACTACGGTGAAACGGTCACGGCTATCGAGCTTGCCCCGGAGGGGACGGGCTACCGTGCCAAGACCTGCTTTTCCAAGTTCAACAACCTGCCGGAGCTGATCTCCGTATTCAAAAATGTGGCGGACATCCAAACGGCGGATATGCTGAACCTGCCTGTGCCGGAGGCACACTACCACAACATCGCCCTGAAGCCATCCGAGTATCAAAAGGAGATGGTAGCGTCACTGGCGGAGCGGGCCGAGCAGGTACGCAACAAACAGGTAGATAGCAGCGTGGACAACATGCTGCTGATCACCAACGATGGCCGGAAGCTGGCATTAGACCAGCGGCTCATCAATCCCATGCTGCCCGCCGACCCGGAGAGCAAAGCGGTCAAGTGCGCGGAGACGGTGTTTGACATCTGGCGGCGCACGGCGGAAAAGCACTCCACGCAGATGATCTTCTGTGACCTGTCCACGCCCAAGGGCGAGGGTGTTTTCAGTGTCTACGACGACATCCGCAGTAAGCTGGTGGAAATGGGCGTGCCTGAAAACGAGATCGCCTATATCCATGACGCTAAGACGGAGGCGCAGAAAAAAGACCTGTTCGCCAAGGTGCGCGCCGGTCAGGTGCGGGTGCTGCTGGGCAGCACCCAGCGCATGGGAGCCGGAACCAACTGCCAGCAGAAGCTGGTGGCATTGCACCATTTGGACTGCCCGTGGCGTCCCGCAGATCTCCAGCAGCGGGAGGGCCGTATCATTCGGCAGGGCAATGAAAATAGCGAGGTGGATATTTACAGCTATGTCACCGAGGGCACCTTCGACGCCTATCTCTACCAGCTGGTGGAGCGGAAGCAGAAATTCATCGCGCAGATCATGACCAGCAAGAGCCCAGTGCGCTCCGCCGAGGATGTGGACGAACAGGCACTCTCCTATGCGGAGATCAAAGCGCTGGCCAGCGGCAACCCGCTCATTAAAGAGAAAATGGATTTGGATATCGAAGTGACGAAGCTGAAGCTGCTGAAAAGCAGTCACCTCAGCCAGCGGTACGCACTGGAGGATGCCATCAGCAAGACGTTCCCTAAGTCTCTTGCTGAGACGCAGGAACGTCTCGCCGGGTACGGCGCGGATATTGCCGCAGTCAAGGCGCACACCGCGCCTAATGAGGACGGGTTTTCGCCCATGACGCTGGCGGGTAAGGTCTACACCGAGAAAAAGGCGGCTGGCGCGGAGCTGCTGTTGCTATGCCAGAATATGCTGACGCCGGAGGCGATGCAGATCGGCTCTTACCGCGGACTGACGCTGGAACTGTCCTTTGACAGCTTTTCACAGGAGTACAGGCTGACCATGATTGGGCAGCTGCGCCATGTGGTGACGCTGGGTACCGATGTGTTCGGCAATATCCAGCGCATGGATAACCTGCTGGAATCGCTGCCCCTCAAGGAGCAAGCCTGCCGGGAAAAGCTGAGTGATCTGCATAGCCAGCTGGAAACGGCGAAGGTGGAGGTGTTGAAGCCATTTCCGCGCGAGGAGGAGCTGCAAACAAAGCTGGCGCGGCTGGAGGAGCTGAACGCCCTGCTGAATATGGACAAGCGTGAGCCGGAGGTCGTAGCCGAAACGGAAGCACCGGATAATAGCCAGCAGTCTCCGACAAGAAAAACGACAGAGTTAGAAAGGTAGGTCAATATGGGATACCAGGAGAGTCTTCTTTATATTGAGCCGCAGTGGAAATTCGAGAAGCTGATACGCACATACGAGAAGGCAGAGCAGGCCGGTTACTATCGGGTGGCTGGCGCAGAGCCGCGTTCCGTAGTCGTTCTCAAACAGCCTTTGGGCAGTATACCGGCAGGCAAGCGGCTTCTGTGGGTGTGCGGCGATCGGGGCTTTCACAGCGTGGGCGGCGTGTTCGGTGGCGAGTGGAAAAGCAGGGCGCGTGTTCGCGTGATCCCCGTGGAGGAAGTGCTGCGGCCCGATGATTACCGACTGGAGGGCATTGATCTGGACAGCGCCGCGCCCAGTGAGAAAGCCTATATGCGGCGGTACAGCGTGGAGAACTACGCGCACCGGATGCGGGCGGGGCTGGCGAGGTGAAATAGTTTGACAGCAATCGTAGACTTTGGTATGGTGCGCATGGTGATCGTGCTGCGTATGCTTGCGGGACGCGCAGCCGGGAAAGGAAACTTCTGCACGGAAGTTCCCTTTTTCACGAAATAAAAATAGGGAACAAAACGGGCGCTCACTAATGCAGAAAGTTCCCTATTTGGAAAAGTGTGGTTTTGTCACAAGGGGCATGACGACGAATCAGGGAGAACCTCATCATCTGTGTCTTTGAAAAGTGCCAACAGCTTCGACACAATTATATTGAAAAGTTGCTCTTTGCGGTGTATACTACGGTTGAAAAGTCAGCACAAGGAGGGACGATGATGCTGTTTCGGAAAATCGAATCTCTTATCGAAGATCATCTGCAAAGCGATTCAAAGAAAATCCTTCTGATAGACGGTGCGCGTCAGGTCGGAAAAACCTATATCATCCGACATGTAGGACACAAACTGTTTGAAAACTTCATCGAGATCAACATGGTGGAGGACTCCATCGGCCCACGGTTATTTGCCGAAACGAAAACCGTCGAGGACTTCTACCTACAGGTCAGTATGCTGGAAGGCAGCAAGATGAAGCAGAAAGACAACACCCTGATTTTTATCGACGAGATCCAGGCATATCCTCATCTGCTGACGCTGCTGAAGTTTCTGTCCCAAGATGATCGATTCACTTATATTGCCAGCGGCTCCCTGTTGGGGGTGACTCTGTCGCAGACAACATCGATCCCCATGGGAAGCATCCGTAAAGTTCGGATGTTCCCTCTGGACTTCGAGGAATTCCTCTATGCCAACGGGCTGAACGAGTTTGCCGTGTCTGCCATGCGGAAGAAGTTTGAACGACTGGAAGCCCTGGACGAGCCGACCCACAATAAGATGATGGACTACTTCCGAAAGTATCTGTTGGTCGGCGGTCTGCCGGATGCGGTCAATTCCTATCTGGAAAATCACAACATTCAGTTCGTCCGTGAGATTCAACAGGAGATTCATGATTACTATGCCGCCGACGCATCCAAGTATGACGAGGAGCGCAAGCTGAAGATCCGCCGTATCTATGACCTGATTCCCTCCAACATGGAGAATAAGAAAAAACGTGTCGTAGCACAGAGCATAGAAGATAAGAAGGGGAAGACCTTCGCAGATTATCAAGACGAGTTCGAGTATCTGATCAGTGCAGGCATTGCCCTCAATGTTCAGGCTATCTCTAACCCAGTATTCCCTCTGGTCGAGTCCACGGGGAAAAACCTGCTGAAGCTATACCTGAATGATGTGGGCGTCCTGACCGGCATCCTTTATGGCAATAACATCCGAGCTGTGCTGGACGATGAAGCCAGCATCAATCTCGGCTCCGTCTATGAAAGCGTCGTAGCTAGCGAGCTTATCGCGCATGGTTACGAACTGTTCTATTATGATAATCGCCATAAAGGTGAAGTAGATTTCCTCATCGACGATTATGCCACCTTATCCGCCGTCCCCATTGAAGTAAAGTCCGGTAAGGACTATACCATCCACAGTGCGCTGAATAACTTCGTAAAGAATGAAGACTATCATATTCAGAAAGCCTTTGTTGTGTCCAATGAGCGAACAGTCTCTACGAAGGGGAAAATCATCTATATCCCCATCTACTATATCATGTTCTTCCGGCACGGTCTGGAGGATAGCGAAGCAATGCAATTTTAAGGCAGGCGATAATGCCTTGACTGCGGCCAGCATTTAATATCAAAGCAGCCAAACAGCTAAAGGCAGTGGGCTATATTGCAGCCCGCTGTCTTTAGCTCTGCCTATTTCAACAGACGCAAAACAGGAGATGATCACGGAAAAAGGAGGTGATGTCCTATGCCGTTTATCCCGCCAGAGCAGTTAGCCCGCGCCCGTGAGATGGATCTGCTGACCTATCTGCGGTGCTGTGAACCGGATGAACTGGTCAGCGTGGGCGGCAATGCTTATGCAACCAAAAGCCATGACAGCCTGAAAATCTCCAACGGGGAATGGTACTGGTGGTCACGGGGTGTTGGCGGCAGCAGTGCGCTGGACTATCTGACCACTGTGTGGAAGCTGTCGCTGCCGGATGCGGTGCAGCGCGTCCTAAGTGCCGGCGGCGCAGCGTTGACAGAACCGCCGCGCCGGAAAGAACGCCCGACAAAATCATTTTCCCTGCCGCCCAGACACGCCGACAACCGGCGTGTTTTTTCATACTTGCGTGGGCGCGGTATCGACCCGGAGATCATCAACCACTGCATCAAGCACGGCCTGCTCTATGAATCGGAACAGTATCATAACTGCGTATTTGTAGGCTTCGCCGGTGACAGACCGGCCTACGCCATGCAGCGGGGGACGCTGCAAGACAAGCGTTTTGTGGGCGAGGTGGTCGGCAGTGATAAGCGTTACTCTTTTGCTGTGCCAGCGACACCGGGCGGCAGTGCCACGCTGTGTATCTTTGAGAGCGCCATTGATGCCCTTTCCTACCTGACGCTGCTGAAGCAGCAGGGGCAGGACTGGCGCAAGGCAAACACACTGTCGCTGGGAGGTGTCGGGAAGGAGGATCGGCAGCTGCCACCGGCGCTTTCGCGGTATTTGAAGGCCGCACCCCATATTACCCGCATTGTGCTGTGTCTGGACAATGATGAGCCGGGACGGAAAGCAGCGGCGGTGTTGAAGGAACTGCTGAGAGGATACGAGGGCATTGACAGACCTCCGGTGCGGGGAAAAGACTACAATGATCTGCTGAGGTATCAGCGTGACGCGCAGCGCGGCGAAGCCCGCTGATTTCTTTCTTCGGCAGGTATTGCAGGACGCGGCGCAGAGCGCCGCTGTCCTGGCAAGCATAGCATTTTGACAGCAAAACGCGCTTGTTAAGGGGCAAAGCCCCCTAAAACCCCCATTAAAAACGGAAGGAGTAGAACACATGAGAGAAATTGCAAAGCGCGTCTCTCTGCGGCTGAATAGCGCAGAGTACGCACATTTGAAGCAGCTCTCCATGGATACCGGCCTGAAAATGGAGCCGGTGATCCGCAGGCTTATTGTGGGCGCGGAACTACGTCCCCGTCCGCCCGGTGAGCTGACGGAGCTGCTGCGCCAGATGTCCGGCGTGGCCGTAAACATCAACCAGATCGCTAAGGTCGCCAATGCCAGTGGTTTTGTCCGCATGGAGGATATAGCGCATATCAAGATGATGCAGGGAATGCTTTGGCGGGCGGTGAAAGAACTCTGATATGGCCATCACGAAGATCATCGCCATCCGTGACCGACTGGATAAGCGGGTAAACTATGCTGTCAACGGAGAAAAGACTACGCTGGATACGGGTATTACTTATGCCGCAAATCCAGAGAAAACGGAACAGCTGTTCTTTACGTCCGCCATCAATTGCGAAAGTTGTGAGACCGCCTTTGCAGAAATGCAGGCCACGAAGCGGCGATTCGGCAAGCTGGGCGGCGTGGTGGGGTATCATTTCATCCAATCCTTTACGCCCGGGGAGGTAACGCCGGAGCAGGCATACCGTATCGGCGTGGAATTTGCCGAGAGGCTGTTTGGCAAGCGGTATGAGGCGGTCATTGGTACGCACTTGGATAAAGCGCATCTGCACAATCATGTGGTGGTGAACTCTGTGTCTTTTGTGGACGGCAAGAAATATCACAGCAGCCCCGGCAGCTATTATTTTGAGGTGCGAAGCACATCCGACACCCTGTGCCGGGGAAATGACCTATCCACTATCACGCCGCAGGGCAAGGGGAAACACTACGCCGAATGGAAAGAGGAGAACACCGGCAAGCCCACTATCCGCAGCATCATTCGCGGCGATATTGACCGATTCATCGGAGAGGCGTATACATACGAGACGTTTCTGATGCTCCTGCGGCAGGAGGGGTATGTGGTGCGGAACGCCCCCAGCCATAAATATGTGACCGTGCTGCCGCCGGGCGGTAAGCGGGCGATCCGGCTGGATAGCCTGGGTGACGGGTATACAGAGCAGGACATCCGTAGACGGCTGGCTACCCAGCGGGAGGGCGGAGCGCAGACTGCACCGGCCATGACACGCACGGGTAAGCGCTACCGCGTCAGAGGAAAGCGCCCTACCGGGCCAAAAAAGAAAATTACGGGGTTTCAGGCACTGTATCTCAGATACCTGTACCTGCTGCGAGGGACGCATCGGAAGAAGAACTTCCGGCGTGTCCCTTTTTCCGTGCGGCAGGAGGTCGTCCGACTGGAACGCTATGACCGGCAGTTTCGGTATCTGTGGGCGAACGGCATGACCACGGCGGAGGATTTGGAGCAGCGGATCGTCGCTCTTGAGCGGGAGATATACGACGGTGAGCAGCAGAGAAAACCGCTATATCGGGAAAGGAGAGATGCAGAAGATGAGGCGTACAAAACACAATGCAGTGCAGAGATCGACCGCCAGACCGCCGCCCTGCGGGAAAAGAGAAGGGAGCTTGCTCTGTGCCGCAGGATACTGGAGGATGTGCCTTTGGTATCCTGGCAGGTGCAGCAAGCCGAGGCGGAACGGCGGGAAGAAATGAGAAAGGAGGCGCAAAAGCGTGAGTACCAACGGTGAAACCGCCGATATGGTGGTGCGGGAGAGCATCCAGATCACGGAGAGTGCTGTTAAGCTGGCGGGGTTGGGTGCAAAGAACCTGGCGGCTCTGCTGGTGGCAGTAGCCAAGGACAACCCTAAGTTATCCGGCAAGACGGGACTAAAACGGCTGATCCAGGACGGCGAGGAGCTGACCATATTCTCCGTCAAGCAGGAGGATCTGCGGGGCTTCCAAATGGAGAGCAAGCGGTACGGTGTTTTGTTCTATCCCATTATCAATCGGGTGGAGAAAACCGGCACAGTGGAGATCATGGCGAAAGCCAAGGACGCCCGACAGATCAACCGCATCTTTGAGCGGATGGGCTATCCTGCGCCGGTACGGGAGGATGACACCGCAAAAAAAGCGAATCCCCGCGCTCGGTCAGAGAGCAGCTTCAGAGAGCGCGGGAATGGTGCCAGAACGTCTACCGAGATGGATAAGCCATCCGTGCGGGCGAAAATGCTGGAGCTGAAGAAGGTATCCGAACAGATGGCGCGGCAGGCAAGAACCATTGCCGTGCCGGAGCATGAACAGAGATAGGAGATTATTATGGCAAATTTGAGTGAATTGATCCGGCAGAAGGAGCAGCAGACCGAGGAATGGAAGCAGCGGAAGGCAGATGAGCGCGACAGCCTTAACGAGATGAATGACGCCGCCGCACTGCGTGTGACGGAGAGTACCGGCGCATTCCTGCATTATTTGGATGTGCAGGCGGACAATCCGCGTTTCAGCGCGTCCAATGTGCTGCTGGCGATGGAGCAGAACCCGGAGGTGACGGTGTTCAACAGTGTGAAGGGTTGGAACGGTCTGAACCGCAACGTCATGCGGGAGGAGGTGGGTATGAAGATCCGCGTGGGCGATACCTATGTCAGAGACGGGCGACAGTACCGCGGCTACAAGGTGGGGCGTGTGTTCGACATCTCCCAGACCGCAGGCCGCGGTCAAATGGTGAAAAATCAGCTTACGGACAACAGCGACGCCATGAGCAAGGCACTGTACCAGCTTCTGACGGTGTCGCCCGTCCCCGTTGTGACCGGTGACGCCCGTGGGCAGGACGCACTGTATGACCCCAGCCAACAGCAGATCATTGTCAGCGGGTATATTTCGGACAGCGCGGCGTTTCGCGCCTTGAGCCGCGAGATCGTCCATGCGGGTATTCATGATCATGGGAACTTCCCCTATTACAGCCGTGAGTCCTGCGCGTTGGGCGCGGATAGCGTCAGCTATATGCTTTGCCGCAGCTATGGCGTTCCCTGCGACAGACCTAAGCCCGTAGGGCTTGTGGAAATGTTTGATGGACTGGAAGCACGTGACAGGATGGGGGTTATTGCTGATTTCCAGCAGACCTTCGCCGCACAGCGTGCCAGCATCCAGCGCGGTCTTGCACCGCAGCAGCAGGAAAAGAAACAGGAGCAGAACGTAGAGAGATGAGCAAAAATTTGACGGCAGATATTTATGACCACATAATGGGAGTATCTTAAAACGAAGGGATGATGTTACAATGAAACGAACAATTTTCTGCGTGGCTCTGATCCTTTGCATGGCGATCATGGCGGGCTGTGCAGCGCAAGCATCGGGCAAGACACAGACACCGATTTCCGCAAAGACAGAACTGACCTCGGCGCAGGAAGCCGATGATACGGCAGAAGTGGTGACCGCGTTACTGCCATCGCAGACGGTGGAGGAAAACAGCAAAACCGAGGACAGTGCGGACGCACCACGGCCTGTCGAGCGGGCGGAGACGTCAGAGAATGCGGATAACGCCGCAGAAAAGCAGCCTACAACCGCTGAAACGGCACCGCCCACTACCCCTGAACAGGTGGCAATACCCACGCCTGCACCGGAGGATAAACCTGCTCCCGCACCCACACCGGCACCTACACAGAAGCCGGCAAAGAAACAGGAGGAAGAACCTGCGCCTGCGCCTACGCCCGAACCTGCGCCTACGCCGAAACCCGCCGCCAGCGGGGACATCTACTCCATCGCGGAGGCTGTCCGGGTGGGCAACGAGTACGCAAGAGCGCAATACGGCGTGACCATCGACACCGGCATGACCGCCGCTGACTCCAGCTTCTTCCCCGGCACGGCAGACAGCGTGGCGTGGCTGGCGGAGAATGGCGGACAGGCGGCACTGACCGCCGCCGTAAAGGGTAACGTGGACGCCACCTTCGCCTGCCTCGCCGCCATGGACGGCGCGGAAACGGTCAGCGCGTATGCGCGGTTCAACTGCACCGTCCGCTACGATGCGGCATCGGACGAATACATCGTGGTGGTGTTCTACGGATAAACCAACTGAATACCCGACCGAAAGACCGACAGCGTATGCTGCCGGCCTTTTGCGTTGGGGGGAAGGAACGCTATGAAGAAAACAATTCCTAAGCTGTTGACGCTGGTATGCCTTTTGGTAGCAATCATGGGTCTGTCCATCGTGACTGCCCACGCTGCCACGGTAACGGGTACGATCAGCGGCGGTAACGAGTACCGTTACCATGAGGACAAAACGCCCGTGCCGCAATGGGGCGCGTTTACCAGCACAAAGCTGAAATACTTTACCAGAGATGATACAGGCGTAACGGTGCCTGCCTATTGCATGGAGCCATCCGTTCGCTCTGCCAGCGGCGATCTGAGCTACTCCTCCACCAGTTGGAGCGGCCTGAGCTGGAACCAGCGGTACGCCGTGACGCTGGCCATGGCCTACGGCTACGGCGGCAATTACGGCTTCGATATGCACCCGGACTGCGCGCAGCTGGCGACACAGGCCATCATCTGGGAGTTCGTCTGCGGCTACCGCGGCACGACGTACCCCTACACACTGTATGACACCACCTGCAAGGAGCTGTTTCACTATGCCGGCGACGATGTGGCGGTGGCGTATGACATCATCATCGACCGCATCATGCAGCACGGCACGATCCCCAGCTTCGCGGTGAAGTACCGTAACCAGCTTTCGGACGCCAACGCCATTACGCTGACATGGGACGGCAGTCAGTATGTGGGTACAGCCACCGACACAAACGGCGTGCTGCCGCAGTACTACTTCAGCACTAATATCAGCGGCGTGACGGTCAATCAGAGCTGGAACACGCTGACCGTGACGGCCACAAAGGACGCAGCGGCGCAGCTGAACGGCTATATCAGCAGCGACTACGGCTACTCGCTGGATGTGGCGGGCACAGAGTCCGTGCTGCTGGAGCCCAGCAACGGCAGCGGCTACCAGGCGTGTGCGGCGCTGACCTCGCTGCCCGACCCCGTGTGGGCGTATATACACTTTAAGGTCAACATTGTGGAGGAGAAAGGCAGCATCACCGTCCGCAAGGTAGACGTGACGGGCAGCCCTCTCGCTGGGGCGGAGCTGCTGTTGGAGACTTCCGCAGGCGGTAAGCCGTGGACGGAGAGGAGTAAAATTACCACCGACAGTACAGGCGTCGCCAAGTGGGAGAATCTTAAAACCGGTGTGCAGTACCGTGTGACGGAAACCAAATCTCCCGCAGGGTACACGCTGCTGACCGAACCGCTGTTCGCGGGAACGCTGGACAACAATGACCGAGATATTACCATTACCGCCTGCAACAGCGCAGGATTTGTCCTGCCGTTCACGGGCAGCAACGGTTTTATTGCACTCATTATGTTTGCAGCACTCATGCTTTGCATGGGTGTTTATTTTTGCAAAAAATCAGCCCGCCGCAAAACGGCAGGCTGATGGTTCAATTCTGAAAGACTTGTAGCTGCTGTTCGCAGAACTCGCATAGAGCCTCCGTGCGCCAATCTCTGGGCATCAGGCGGCAACATAGAGATTCACCCTTTCTTTCAGCACCGTATCACGGAAGCGTACATCGTTTTCCATCTGGGGCCGCTGCTCCAAAGAACTGACCGTAATCAGGTCAATGCCTTTCTGGAGCGCATCTTCCAAGTCGCAGCACACAGCGGAAAGCGAGAGGAGACTCTTGATGTTTGTCCCCGAGGTGTCAATCAAAAGGTCTATGTCACTGGATTCGGTCGCCGTGCCGCGGGCATAGGAACCGAACAGATAAACCGCCTTCAGCCCGTACTTCTGTGCAACAGGCAAAATACGCTGCGCGATTTGCTCCACGGTATAGACCATCTGCAATCACCTCCTTCGGATTGATACCACCAGTATACCCGTAAAAAGTGAAAAACTCAACTCAAAAATTATGAACAAGGAGAACAACTGAACATGAAAAAGATCCATCGCGTATTGGCCATGCTCATGGCCGCTACTATGGCATTGAGCCTCATCACCACAGCGTTCGCAGAACCCACCATCGATCCCAGCAAAAAAGCGTCCCTGAGCATCTACAAGTATGACATCACCAAGGCCGGCAAAGACGGCGCGTGGGACGCTGAGTCCTACGTCTCCACCGGCCTGCATGACGACGCGGTTATCGACAAGCTGAGCAAGTACGCCATTCAGGGCGTGGAGTTCACCTACCTTCGCGTCGCTGACATCGCCATGAACAACGAACTGATGGATGGTCAGCGTCAGGTGGGTGTGCTGTATGGCTTTGATGGCTCTGAACGCTCCAATGCCGTACTGTCTGCCATCGGTCTGACCGGCGCAGACACTCACAAGACTGAGGGCGGTATCAACTACTTCACCAGCGATATGCTCAACAACAAACTGACCGCTGCGCTGGTTGCCAATGCCACCACCGTGAAAAATGCGCTGGAGGCCGCTGTCAAGAACGGCGGTGTTGCTATGGCGGAGACCGATACCACCGGACACACCTCCGCTTCCAACATGGAGCAGGGCCTGTACCTCGTCGTGGAGACTCGCGTCCCTGAAAACGTGACTTCCACCTGCAATCCCTTCTTCGTGTCCCTGCCCATGACCACCGTGGACGGTGCGGCATGGAACTACGATGTCACCGTCTACCCCAAGAACCAGACCGGTAACCCTACGTTGGAGAAGACTGTGCGCGAAGCAAAGAACTCCACCGGCAAGAACACCGGCAGCCTGACCGACATCAAGGGCGGTTACGAGCATACTGCTACTGCATCCGTGGGTGATATTATGGACTATCAGATCGTCAGTACACTGCCCACCATCACCTCCAAGGCATCCAGCCTGAGCGAGTACACCTATGTGGACACCATGAGCAAGGGTATTCGCTATAACAAGAACGATGTGGTCATCGAGTTCTTTAAGGACGCTGGCTGTGCCGACAAGATCACCACATGGGATGAAAACTCCGGCAAATTCGCCGTGGCCTATGATGACGCAGCCAACACCATGACCATTCGCATGACCGATACCGGCCTGAGCGAGATCAATGAGGCGGCCACCGTGTATACCGACAGCGTAAAGCGCGGTTATTCCGACTGCACCATGCGAATTACTTACGCCGCCACCTTGATCGCCGATGCTCAGATGGGTGATGCCGATAACCCCAATGAAGTCGAACTGACGTGGAAGCGTACCAACACGACCTACTTTGATACCCTCAAGGACTGCTGCCATGTGTACACCTACGGCATTGACATCCTCAAGCAGTTCTCTGACAATGGCGGCAATGTGCGGAACGTGAAGTTCCGGCTGCACAACGACACCGATGATGTATTCGTGATTGCCGACTTGAAGGATGGCGTGTACTATGCCAAGGGCTTTGCCGCCAAGAAGTCTGATGCTACTACGTTCATTCCCAATGCACAGGGACACATCGTGGTCAAGGGGTTGGAGGACGACGCCTATTCTCTGACCGAAATTGCCACCGACAAGGGCTATGTGCTGCTGAAGGACGCGGTCAAAATCGTTATCAAGACCGCTGAGAACAGTCAGTGCGAGAAGTGCGGCACCAAGCTGCTGACCGCCTCTGCTACCGTCAACGGCAAGGACGTTACCATGACCGACGGCAACGCCATTGTGCCGCTGACTGTGGTCAACAATCCCGGCTTTGACCTGCCTAAGACGGGCGGCTATGGCACGTGGATGTTCACTATCGGTGGCATGGCTCTGTTGGGCGCGGCGGCGTTTATCGTGATCCGCAGCCGTAAGCACAAGAACGAGCAGTGAAGCAGAAAAACGAAAGCACATTTTCGGAATAAATTTTTATGAATAAGAAAATTTATTCCAGTTTCGGAATATTTAGTTGACGGATGGCATATTTCGTTCTATAATGAGAATACTTCTTTTTAGGAGGTGGCTCCCTTGGTAGAACGAAAAGAATATCTTGCTGAACTGGTCGGCTGGAAGGACGAGCAGGTCATCAAAGTTGTGACCGGCATTCGCCGCTGCGGAAAGTCCACGCTGCTGGCGCAGTATCAGGATTGGCTGAGGGTAAACGGCGTCACAGACGCGCAGATCGTATCGGTGAACTTCGAGGAACTGGAATACGAGGAACTGCTGGACTACAAAAAGCTGTACGCCTATCTGAAAGAACGCTTGGTGGCCGGGAGAACGACCTACATCTTCCTGGACGAGATCCAGAAGGTTGCGGACTTTGAAAAGGTCGTGGACAGTCTGTATGTCAAACCAGATGTGGACATCTACATCACAGGCTCCAATGCGTATATGCTCTCAGGCGATCTTGCAACGCTTTTGACAGGCCGCTATGTGGAGATTAAGATGCTCCCGCTTTCGCTGAAAGAGTTCTTGACGATCACAGAGTTGGACGCTGACCGCGGTTTTGCGGAGTACCTGCAATGCGGCGGACTGCCCTATGTTGCCAGGATGGATCGCACCACGGAAAAAGTGGAGACCTACTTAGAGGGCATCTACAACACGGTCATTGTGAAGGACATCGAAGACCGGCAAGCCCGCAAGGAGAGTGAGCCATCCAAGCGGAAGGTAACAGATATTGCGCTGCTGAAATCCATTGCAAAGTACCTCGCCAGCGTGGTGGGCAGCCCGGTTTCTGTTCGTAGCATCACAGACTATCTGATTTCTTCCGGCAGAAAGGTGTCGCCCAATACGGTGGATGATTATGTGGATGCCCTGACAGAGTCCTTTATCTTCTATCCCGCAGAGCGCTTTGACATTGTGGGCAAGCAGCTTCTGAAGATCAACAAGAAGTTCTATGTCGTAGATCTCGGTTTGCGAAATCACATTCTGCCGCGCAGAAATTATGACCTCGGTTTTTCTCTTGAAAACGTGGTCTATTTTGAACTGCTGCGCCGGGGCTATAAGGTGATGATCGGTAAGCTGGGCAACACGGAGGTCGATTTTGTCGCAGAAAAGCAGGGTGAGTACACCTATTATCAGGTAACGGCGGATATGACGGCGCAGGAGACCTTCGAACGTGAAATGCGTCCACTGACACTGATCCGCGACAATTACGAAAAGATCATCCTGACTGCCGACCATCTGACAGTTGGCAATTACAACGGCATCCGCGTGAAAAATCTTGTGGATTGGCTGCTTGAAAAAGACAACTGAATAATCATGAACAGTCCGACTGCAAAATTGCAGTCGGACTGTTTTATGCCCGAACGTAGTAGCTATAAGAAAAATCAAAATTGAAGGGGAGGTATTTTTTGAGACATAAATGGATACTTATTTCTTTCGTGCTGTTTGCTGTGGCGGGAGTTTTGCTGGCCTATCCATTGGTCAGCACGATCATCAACAGTAAATACCACTCTGACATTGAGACCGCCTACACCGCCGCTATTGAAGACACGAATACTGCTGAGTTAGAACAACAGCGGCAGGCCGCAGAGCGGTACAACGCCATGCTGTCCGGCGCAGCCATTGCAGAGGGAGGGGCATCCGCCCCTCCCTTGGCCTATGCCCAGCAGCTCACGGTGGGCGGCGTCATGGCCTATGTGGACATCCCCAAAATCAACGTATACTTGCCGGTGCAGCACGGCACGGAGGCAGACACGCTTGAAAAGTCGGTCGGCCATGTGGTCGGCACATCTCTGCCGGTAGGCGGCAGCAGTACCCACGCGGTACTGTCGGCGCACAGTGGGCTGGCGAGTTCCAAGCTATTTTCGGACATCGACCAGCTTGCAGTGGGCGATGTGTTCTATATCCATGTGCTGGGTGACACTTTGGCCTACAAAGTGGACGCCATCCACACGGTACTGCCCACAGACACATCGCTGCTCCAAATTGAGGATGGCAAGGACTATGTAACGTTGGTGACCTGCACACCGTTTGGGGTCAACACCCACCGATTGCTGGTGCGAGGCCATCGTGTGCCGTACACCCCCGAACAGGCAACCGCTGCCGCCGTGGAAAAACCAGCGGCATCCTCATGGACACAACACTACCTCACTGGCTTGGGTATCGGTCTTAGCGTGGCAGCTGTTGCAGGCGGCGGATGCTTCCTGATGAGGAGGAAACGCCATGCGTAAGACATCCCTTTTACTGGCAGCACTGTTGGCCGTGGCGGGTATCTGCGTCATGCTGTGGCCGGTGGTCACGGGGAACAGACTCCAAAGCAGCGCCGCAACTGCTGTGCAGGAGTTCCTGGCTGACCGTGATGAGCCGGAGCAGCAATATCCCGAACTGCTTGCGGCTCTACAGGAGTACAACCGCCAGCTTTATAAGGAAAAGCAGTGTAACCTCGTTGACCTCGAAGCATGCGAGGAACCCGCTGCTGATCTGACTGCCTACGGTGTAGCTGACGAGATCATAGGCGTGCTGGGGATAACGGCTATGGAGCTGACCATGCCGGTCTATCTGGGCGCGTCCGATGTTCACCTTACCGCGGGCGCGGCGGTGCTGGGTAATACCTCCGTACCCATCGGCGGCGACAACACCAACTGTGTCATCGCCGGACACCGGGGCTGGCGCGGTGCGGACTACTTCCGGCATATAGACCGCTTACAGGTTGGCGATACCGTTACGCTGACAAATCTATGGGAGACGCTGACCTATACCGTAGCTGACATTCAGATCATCCAGCCCCATGAGGTAGAGAAAATCAAAATCCAACCGAACCGCGATCTGCTGACGCTGCTGACCTGCCACCCCTACGCCAGCGGCGGGCGACAGCGGTATGTGGTGTACTGCGAGAGGGTGTTGCCATGAAGAAGATGCATCCCATTGTTTGGGCAATTCTCTGCCTTCCGGTTATGTACTTCGCAATGGTAACCGCCAGCGTCTATATCCCCGGAGAGAATATTTTTGCACTCTTGGAGCGCATCAGCACTATGGTGAGGCGTCCCGATCTGCTGCGATGGACAGCGTATACGCCGCGTTTTTTGCTGGTGTTTCTGCTGCTCTACGGCGGCGGTGTTCTTTTATACTACGCTGATCATGAAAACCGCCGCCCTGGCGAGGAATACGGCTCAGCCAAATGGGGCAATGCCCGCGAACTGAACAAGCGGTATGCAGACCAAAACGGGAAAAATGTCATCCTCACAAAGCGCGTTTCCATTGGGCTGGATGGCTACAAGCATCGGCGCAACCTCAATATCCTTGTGGTGGGCGGCAGCGGCTCCGGCAAGACGCGATTTTTCTGCAAACCCGGCATTATGAGCGTCAACTGCTCCTATCTGATCGTTGACCCAAAGGGAGAGATGCTGCGTAGTACCGGGCATCTTCTGAAGGACGAGGGATACGATATTAAGGTATTTGACCTCATCCACCCCCGGCAATCGGACGGCTATAACCCCTTCACCTACATTCGGGACGACCCGGATGTGCTGAAGCTCATGGACAATCTGGTGAAAAACACCACACCGCCCAAGGGTGCATCCAACGATCCGTTTTGGGAAAAGGCGGAGATCGCGCTGGACTCTGCGCTGATGCTATATCTGCTCTATGAGGCACCTGCGGAGGAACAGAACTTTGAAATGCTGATGTTCATGCTGGAATGTGCGCGAGTCATGGAGGAGGACGAACAGTACCAAAGTCCACTGGATCTGCTGTTCCAAACTTTGGAGGAGCGCGACCCGTCACATATCGCCGTGCGGGAATATAAGGTTTACAAGCAGGCGGCGGGCAAGACCGCAAAAAGCATTCTTGTGACGGCATCGGTGCGTCTGGCAGCGTTTATCTTTCCGCAGTATGCCGCCATGATGCAGACCGATGAGATGGATTTTGCTTCGATGGGTGAGCGTAAGCGCGCGATCTTTTGCGTTATTCCCGTCAACGACGGCAGCATGAACTATCTGGTCAGTATGCTGCTGACCCAGTGCTTTCAACAGCTCTATCTGCGGGCGGACGAGCGGTATAACGGGCGGCTGCCCGTGCCTGTCCGCGTGATACAGGATGAGTGGGCCAACGTTGCCCAGCCGGACAGCTATCCCAAGGTGTTGGCTACCTGCCGCAGCTATAATATCGGCATCAACATCATCGTGCAGAATATTCAGAGCATAAAGGCACTGTATAAAGACGAGTGGGAGGGTATCATCGGCAACTGTGATACTCTCCTGTTCCTCGGCGGCGGCAACGAGCCTACATCACTGGAATTTGTGTCAAAGCTGCTGGGGAAAGAGACAGTACATACCCGCACACGCGGGCAGACGAAGGGACGCAGCGGGTCAAGCTCTGTGAATTTTCAGCAGACCGGACGCGATTTGATGACCCCTGACGAAATACGGATGCTGCCCACCAATGATGCGCTGCTGTTCATTCGCGGCGAAAAGCCGGTGCGGGATAAGAAGTATAACATCAAAAAGCACCCCAATGTGCGCCGCACGGCGGACGGGGAAGCAAAGGCTTATATCCACAACCCTCCTGTGCCGGACTACACGCTGCCCGACCTGCCTTATGAATTTCGCACATTGGACGACTATACATTTTTGGAGGACGAACATGAAATTGAAGAAACCTAACACCATTGTAAGAGCCGTGTGTGCAGGCGCGGGACTCACTCTCTGCTGCCTTGTGCCGGTCTACGCCACCGGCGGTGATCCGCTGACCGTCGTTAATAACCTGTCCGACTTCATCTTTTCGGTCATCAAGGCCATCGGTATTATCATTCTCGGCTGGGGCATCGTGCAGGTGGGCATGAGCATCCAGAGCCACGACGCCAGCCAGCGGACGCAGGGGCTGCTGTGTCTGTTTGGTGGCTTGCTTATTACCTTCGCCAAGGAGATCCTGACGCTGATCGGCGCGGTGTAAGCCATGGACAACAACTGGATCATTGACAATCTCAACTATGCCTTTGGTGTATGGAATGACAAGCTGACGGAGATGTGGTCGCTGCTGACCCAATCGCCCCAAGCGTTCAAGGGTGGCACCATCTGGCAGACGATTCAGACCATTAACGGAGCCATGCAGGGCATTGGTTACGGCCTGCTGGTGCTGTTTCTGGCCATCGGCATCTTTCGCAGCAGTGCCAGCTTTCGGGACTTCCAGCGGCCTGAACACGTCCTGCGGCATTTTATCTACTTCGTCATGGCGAAGCTGGCTGTTACCTACGGCATCGACCTAATGGTGGACATTTTCGCGGTCTGTGCCGGTATCATCTCCGCCGCTGCCGGCAGCGTGGGCGGCATCGACGGAGCGGCTGTGTCGCTGCCTGCGGAGATGGCGACCGCCATCGAGGACGTGGGCTTTCTCGCCAGTATCCCGCTGTGGCTGGTGACGCTGCTGGGCTGTCTGCTTATCACGGTGCTGGCGTTTTTGATGATCCTCACCGTGTATGGCCGGTTTTTTAAGCTCTATTTATATGCCGCGCTGTCGCCGGTGGCGCTGGCGTCCTTTGCGGGAGAGGGCACGTCCCAGATGGGGCGTGCCTTTCTCAAAAGCTATATGGGCGTGTGCCTGGAGGGCGCGGTGATCGTGCTGGCCTGTATCGTGTTCTCGGCCTTCGCCGCCAGCGATACGGTGGTGCTGGGCGGCGGCTCGGTAGTCACGCAGGTATGGGGCTATTTGGGCGAGGTGATCTTCAATATGCTGGTGCTGGTGGGCTTGGTGAAGGGTGCCGACCGCGTGGTACGGGAGATGTTCGGGATGTGAGATGCGAAACGAAGTTGACAGGCGATCACAAATATGCAACAATGTTGACATAGCACAAATGGTTTCACGAGAGCCGCTCCATTTTATTCAGCAGACCATCTCCGATTTTAATGGCAACTATGGTGCGGATTATGATGTGACGGCGGTGGCCGCGGATATCTATATGCGTTGATGGCATGCTGCGCTTTTAACCAAACTTTGCTTGACATGTCTAACATAGAGTAGTAATATAATAGTAGCAAGACGGCGTCATTGAGCGTCCGTCTGACGTTGAAGCAACTGGCGGGGTCAGTGGGTTTATCCTTCCGTTGGTTGTGGAGTCTCATTGAGGGTTGGTGGCATCCACAGACTGACTTAGGTTTTTGCCGAAAGAAAACCACCACGGGCACCTTCCAGGTGCCCTTTTTTATTAGGCTCGGAGATAGAGATATGGGACTACTATTTGATGCTGCTACTGCATGGAACGCCTTGCAAGATACCACATATGAATTGCTTCTCGGCAGAGGTAAAAATTCCACTCTGCTCACTATCACTTTTTGCGCAGACGAGTTTTGGCATCTTGTAGGAATGCAGCATGTCGATGATGTAGACTTCCGGCTTAACAGAGCTGAACTTCGCGGCAGCAAGTTCCTATCAAAAGTGCTCACAAAGAAAGTAAACGACGAACTCATCACAAAAACTGCGGAGTGGGATAAAATTCAGGGCAGACTGGAGTGTCTTATTGCGATAGAGAGTATATTTGACTCCGATTTTTTGATCTTCAATTTTAATTATGAGAATGTTCCACATGGCACCATGATTGCCGCAAAGTATGTAATCAAGGACCAACAATCAGGTGCAACGTATTTCGTTTTTCTTGATACGGACAAGCAGCGCTGGTTCTGCAAATCTGCGCTCCGCTTGCGCACTGCCGATTTTTCCGAAAACCAATCTCGTATGACAGTGTTAAAGAAGATAAAGAAGAAAGGTGGAGTCATCAAGATCGATTATACTCATCCACACTATGACCCATCCAAAGGAAATAACAAGTAAATAGTTGAGATAAACTTTAGGGCTTGGCTTTCGCCAAGCCCTTTCTTTATTAAGGACGGTGAGAAAATGGCGATCAGAGACGCCGATATTAAATTACTATTTGGGAAGAACGTGACAGTCGGCGAGTCCATTAACGAAAACATCGCAAACCCGTCTCAAATTGAGACGGGTTTCGACATTTTATGGAGGAACACATGGAAATCAAAATCAACAAAGAAATACGCAGCTACAAGGAGACTGTCTACTTCGGCCTGACAGCGCGGCAGTTGATCTGTTCGCTGCTGGCGGTGGGGACGGCGGTGGGGCTGTACTTCGCCCTGCGGGGCGTATTAGACCGCGAGACGCTGGGGTGGCTGTGCATCGTAGGCGCTGCGCCTATGGCGGCGGCAGGATTCTTTCACTACAACGGCCTGACGCTGGAGCAATTCCTGTGGGCGTGGTGCAAGACCAATTTCCTGCTGGCCGGCCGGCGGCTGTGGCACAGCGAAAATTACCTATACGACCTTTGGGAGGAGGACAAGAAGTGAGAAAACTATTCAAGGACCGCAGCACGGAGCGGGATGCCTTCCGCATTCCCCGCAGCGTGCAGCAGTCTATCCCCATCAAGCGCATCTATAAAGACGGTATCTTTCAGGTAAGCGGCAGGTTTTCCAAGACCTGGCGTTTTTTTGATGTCAATTACGCCGTAGCCTCGCCAGAGAAACAAATGGAGCTGTTTTTGAGCTACTGCGGCGTCCTCAACAGCCTGCCCATCGATGCGGGCATCAAGCTGACGCTGGTGAACCGCCAGCTCAACCGGCAGGAGTTCAGCCGAAACCTGCTGATGGCCTACCGGCAGGATGGCCGCGACTATATGCGCCGCGAGTACAACGACATTCTGCTGGACAAGGCCAGCGGCAGCAACAATCTGGTGCAGGAGAAGTACATCACCGTGTCCGTGGCCAAGCACAGTATCGAGGAAGCCCGCGTCTTTTTCACCCGTGTCGGCACCGACCTGACTGCTGGCCTGAGCCGCATGGATTCCGGCATACGGGAAATCACCCTCAACGAGCGCCTGCGGCTGTTCCATGACTTCTTCCGCGTAGGGCAGGAATCGGCTTTTGCTTTCGACCTGCAAACCGCCCAGCGGCGCGGCCACGACTTCCGCGATGCAATCGCGCCGGAAACGCTGCAATTCTTCCACGACCACTACGCCGTGGACGAGCGTGTAGGCCGCACCCTGTTCTTGCGGGAGTATGCCAGCTTCATCAAGGACACCATGATCACCGAGCTGATGGACTACCCCCGGAACATGATGCTGTCCATCGACATCGTGCCGGTGGCTACTGATGAGGCTGTATCGGAGATGCATCGGCGCATCATGGCGGTGGAGAGCGACATTACCCGCTGGCAGCAGCGGCAGAACCACCACAACAATTTCTCCGCCAACATCCCCTACGACTTGGAGCAGATGCGGAAGGAGACACGGGAGTTCTTAGACGATCTCACCGCCCGCGACCAGCGGATGATGTACGCGCTGGTAACGCTGACTCACCTTGCCGACAGTGAGGAGCAGTTGGAGCAGGACACGGAGGCGCTGTCCGCCATTGGCCGTTCCCACGGCTGTCAGTTTGCCACTATGAAGCACCAGCAGGAGGACGCGCTGAACACGGTGCTGCCCTACGGCCTGCGGCGCATTGACGCCATGCGGACGCTGACCACGGAGAGCACCGCCGTGCTGCTGCCCTTCAAGACGCAGGAGATCATGGACACCGGCGGCCTGTACTACGGCGTCAACGCCGTGTCCCGCAACCTCATCATCTGCAACCGCGACGCGATGCTCAACGGACACGGCCTTTATATGGGCGTGTCCGGCAGCGGCAAGTCCATGATGGCCAAGCAGGAGATCGGCTTCGTGGGGCTGAATACCAACCACGATATTATTGTGGTAGACCCCGAGCGGGAGTATGGCCCGCTGATCCGTGCCCTGGGCGGCGAGGTCATCACCATATCCGCCTCCAACGGCAGCTATGTCAATGCGCTGGACATCTCCAAGGAGTACGGCGACGGGCGCAATCCGCTGGTGCTGAAAAGCGAATTCATCATGTCCCTGTGTGAGCAGCTTATGGGCGCGGGCGAGATCGGCGCAAAGGAGAAATCCATCATCGACCGCTGCACCGCCAACATCTACCGCAAGTACATTCGCAAATACGAGGGCGAACCGCCCACGCTGAAAGACCTCTACGACGACCTCATGCGGCAGAAGGAGCCTGTCGCTCATGAAATTGCGCTGGCGTTGGAGCTGTTCACCACCGGCAGTCTCAACGTGTTTGCCCATCAGACCAACATCGACACCCGCAACCGTATCATCTGCTACGACATTCAAGACTTGGGCGAAAACCTCAAGCCCATCGGCCTGCTGGTGATGCTGGACAGCATCCTCAACCGCGTCATTCGCAACCGGCAGCAGGGGCGGTATACCCACGTCTATATTGATGAGATCTATCTATTCTTCGCCAGCCCCGGTGTGGGAGGTAAGAGTGCCATCAACAGCTATTCCAGCGAGTTCCTGTATAAATGCTGGAAGCGGTTCCGCAAATACTACGCCACCCTCACCGGCATTACGCAGAATGTGGAGGAGTGCCTGCTGTCCGATACGGCGCGGCTGATGTTTGCCAACAGCGAGTTTCTGGTGCTGCTGAATCAGGCACCTACCGACCGTGCTGAGCTGGCCAAGCTGCTGGATGCCAGCGACGCGCAGATGGATTACGTCAGTGACGCACCGGCAGGCCACGGGCTGATCAAGGTGGGCTCCTGCCTCGTTCCTTTCATCAATGAGCTGCCCCGCGATACGGAGCTGTACCGCCTGATGACCACCAAGCCGGGGGAGCAAAATGCGTGACGTCAAGACCCGTGCCGCCATGGAGCAGCCGAAAACGCGGCAGAAAGACGCCATACCCCGCACGGCGGTGCGTATCCTACAGCGGCACTACGCCCGGCAGAAGCAGGAACGGCAGACCCAGCACCAGCGTCAGCCGGTGGAGTATGCCACAGAGCAGGTGCGGCAAGGGACGGCGGAGATCACCCGTCTGACCTTCCGTGCCACGCGGCAGCTTCAGCGGAAGTACGTTCTGCACAAATACCGAACCCAAAAGGTACGGCAGCGGCAGGAAACGACGGCGGCGCAGGTGCGACAGCGGGATATGTGGCAGTCAACGGAGCAGACCGCCGCAGCGCAGCACACTGCCACAGTGCCACGTCAACCAGCACCAAAACCGCCTGCGCCCACCATGACCACCGCCCAGCAGCGGGCAAAGCAGCACACCCAGCGCGCCGCCCAGCGGCAGATGCTCCAGCAGACGAAAGCCGCCGCCCGCAAGGCAGGACAGCGGCTGGAGCAGATGGCGCAGGCAGTGGGCAAGACCGTCCGCGCCGGTATCAAGGCGATAGCCGCAGCAGGAAGCGGCGTGGTGCTGTTCCTGCTGCTGGCGTTGCCGGTGGTTGCGGTTGCGGCGGCGCTGTCCCCGGCAGGTGTTGTCGCGGACAGTCACACCATGGAGCCCACCGGCGAAGCCATGGAGGTGTGGGAGCGCCTGCCGGATGATCTCTCTATGGAGCGGCGCATGGTCGTCACCTACGCGCTGGCGCTGGTGGACAAGGTGGACTACTTTTGGGGCGGCAAATCGCTGGTGCTGGGCTGGGATGACCGCTGGGGCGAGCTGATGGAGGTCACAGCCGAGGGCAGCGACACCACCGGCACGGAGCAGCCCTATGGTCTTGACTGTTCCGGTTTTGTGGATTGGGCGTTTTACAACGCCAGCGGCGGCGAATATGTGATTGGGCAGGGCGGTGGGGCTATGGAGCAACACGCCAACTGCGTGGACATAGAGTGGGGCGAAGTGCAGCCGGGGGACTTGCTGTTCTATCCGGAGGATGAACACGTCGGCATCGCCGCGGGCCGCGACTGGCTGGGTCGCCTGCTGGTGGTGCATTGCGCCTCCGGCACAGGCAGCGTGGCGATCTCCCACCGAACCGGATTTGAGACAGCCGCGAGGCCGGTGTGGTATGGGGATGAATAGAGGGCAGAGGAATTTCCTCTGCCCTGCTTTTTTCATGTTTAAGACTTCCGGCCTTTCAGCATCTTGTCGGGGATCATAGACGCGCTGATGAGATCGGCAGGATCAACTTCCAGTGCATCCGCAATATCGAAGAACACATCCAGCGTGAAGTTGTGTGCCGTTCCGGGCGCTTCGATGACGCTCAGAAGTGAACGGCTGATACCAGCTTTCTCCGCCAGCTTTTCCTGCGACATTCCACGCAGCTTGCGGAGGGTGACGATGGCAATGCCGATTTGGATAAAGCGGTCGTTGTTTTTGAACGAAACAGTTTTACTCATGCGGAATGTCCTTGCCTTTCGTGGTATGGGTAAATTATACTGTTTCTCCACGCCACTTTCTGTCTGAAATAGAAAGCGTTTGACACGAAATGGTGACAATAGTATAATCTAAAACAATCAAATGCTTTCCTAATAAGACAAAGATATATTGTTACAGACAAGGTGAACGATGGAAATGGACAAACCGATACGCTGTGCGATTATCGGGCAGCATCCTATGCGCTTTCCGTGGGGCTTCGATGAAGAAGATGAGTCCTGCGGCAAAATGAAGATGGAACTGGCGCAGCAGATCATGGTGCTGTGCCAGAGCGGCGTGTCGCAATTTCTGACCGCCTGCGACTGCGGCGTGGGACTGTACGCCGCTGAGATCGTCAACGGCCTGCGGGCAACGACCGACCATGACCTGATGCTCATTTGCTACACGCCTCATGAGGAGCAAGCTACAAAATGGGCACCCTATCTGCGGGAACGCTACTTTACGATGCTGGAGAACTGCACCCATATTTCCGCCGTGTGCGAGGTCGGCGCGCCGGATGCGCAGCTCCACGCCTACAAGAAGATCATCGACCTCGCCGATGTGGTGCTGTGCGTCTACGATACGGACATACCGGCCACAAGCAGTGCGGAGGATAGAGCGTTGGCCTACGCAGAGGGGCAGCACAAGTCGCTGGTGCTGCTGCATCCGACAGAACTGACCACAAAACAGATCTCCGCTGCCCATGACGCGAGATGACAAAGATCATGCCGTGTGCTATACTGTCGGCATTGAGCCAAGGAGGTGTCTGAGATGGCGTTCCAATACCATGTCCGCGAAATGACGGCGGAGACAAGCGCAGAAGAATTCGTGACACGCTTTGTCCGTGTGGAGAAGTTCCTGCCTTTCTGCCAGCAGTGCGGCAGCTACAATACCCGCTGGACGTGTCCGCCCTTTGACTTTGATCCCGTGACCATTTGGCAGAGCTACAGGGGACTACGGCTGTATGCCCGCATCTTACAGGCGGATGTGCCGGAGCAGCCGTTGGATGAAGCGGTGGCGGCGCTGAAGCAGGAAAAGCGTCTGTATCGTGAATTGCTCCAGCGGTGGGAGCAGGAAACGCCGGAGAGTCAGATGCTGCTGGCGGGCACCTGCGACCAGTGCGAGGTATGCGAAAAGGCACAGGGGCGTCCCTGCGGCAGATCGGAGCTGCTGCGCTATTCCATCGAGGCGCTGGGCGGCGATGTGGAGGGCTGTTTGCAGCACTACTTCCACCTGCCCATGCTGTGGGGCAGGGATGGCAAAGCGCCGGACTACTTTGCACTGGTGGGTGGTCTGCTCACCAAGTGACAACGAAAAATGACGGGTGTATCGGTCGATACATCCGTCATTTTTTCTCATTTTTCTTCGCGGCGTTGGCGGCGGCGCGGGCCTTGTCGCGGTTCTTGCGTTGAGCGACGAGGTCGGCCTTGGCCTGCCGTTTCGCTTTTCGTTCCTGCAAGAGCTGCACCTCCTGCCGCTGGTACTCCTGCTCGTAGCGGGGATAGTGATGCTCCCGCGGCGGCTTGTACTGCGAGGGCAGCCCCGCAGCTTTCAGTGCCGCAGACCAGTTGCCGAAGCGCTGGGCAATGTACGCACCACCCACGATCTCACAGGGCGCTGGCGTATAGGACACATCGACGCACTGACGTACATAGGCGATGAGGTCGGCATCGCTGACGGTTTCGTATTCTATCGCAAAAGCCTCGTCCTGCGCTTGCAGGGCCTCGATGGTGCGTTTGACGATCTGCTGGTGCAGTAGGTTATCCCCGTTGACCTGTGGCATTTTTATGTCCCTCCTGGGCATAATAAACTCAGCCAGATGGAGCGACATCCTTCGTAAATCAGCATCATTCAGGAAAGCATTTTTCGCCACCGGCTATGGTAAAACCATAGCATTTGCGGGGCGGGAAGTCAAGTATGGCATCGGTGTCAGGGCGAAAACAGTCGCTGGAGACCGAAACGGGAGGTATATCCGCCGAGCCTTTCCGCGATGATGGATGATAAGAAGGGTGTTCGCCGTCAAAAATCGCGTCAGGAGGAGTACGAAATGGCACGCAGAGGGGAGAACATCTATAAGCGCGGAGATGGCCGTTGGGAGGGCCGCTATATCCGAGGTCGGACGCCGGAGGGACGGGCGCAGTACGGCTACGTCTACGCCGCCACCTACAGCGTCTGTCGGGAAAAACGGCGGCAGCGTCTGCGGGAGCTGCCCCGTGAGATCACGCCAAGCAATAACATGACATTGCCGGAGGCTGTGGAGCTATTTTTCGTGGAACGGGAACAGAAACGGAAGCTGAAGGAGTCCACTGTCAGCCGGTATCGGTATGTGGTACGGCAGTATATCCAGCCGCAGCTGGGCGCTGCGCCGCTGTATGCGCTGACGGAGCAGCGGGTAGCGGATTTTTACCGGAAGCTCCAGGAGCAGGGCCTGTCGGCCAAAAGTACACGGGATGTTGGCGTACTGCTGCGAGCCATTCTGCGGATGGCGGCCAAGCACGGATGCTTCTGCACGGGCCTGAACGCAGAACTGCCGGTATACAAGAAGCGGCAGGTGGAGATATTCACCGAGCCGGAGATCGTACAGCTGGCACATCATATCATGGATGAGCCTGACCTGACCGGCCTTGGTATTCTGCTGACGCTGAACAGCGGCCTGCGGCTGGGAGAGCTGTGTGCGCTGCGATGGTCGGATATCGACCTCCATGCGGGCTTTCTGCGGGTGGAGCGGGAGGTACAGCGGATCTATGAGAAAGGCTGCACAAGACTCATTGTGCAGCCGCCCAAGAGCGAATCTTCGCTGCGGAGAATACCGCTGCCAACTGATATCCTGCCCCTGCTGGCAGCGCACAGACCCGAGAACGCGGGCAGTTTCTGCCTGCTGACAAGCTCCGGCGATCCGCTGGAACCGCGTACTATGCAGAACCGATATAGGTCGCTGTTGAAACGAGCGGGCGTCCCGTATCGAAATTTCCATGCCCTGCGGCACACCTACGCCACACGCTGCATCGAGCGGAATGTGGATGTCAAAAGCGTCAGCGAGATGCTGGGCCACAGCGACGTGCGGATCACGCTGCAAACCTATGTCCATGTCTCCCTGCGGCATAAGCAGCAGGCGGTGCAGAGCATCTGTTTTCTTCCCATTTGCGGCGGGGACTTTGCGCCGTCAGAAATTCCGTCAGGCAAAGAAAAAGCCGCCGTGCGGCAAGGCGCAGCGGCGCAGGTTTCCTAAATGATGCTGATTTACGAAAAAGCTGTGCCGTCCGCGCAACAGAATACCCAAAAAGCGGCAGATGTGCAATCCGCGCACCTGCCGCTTTTCAATCGCGTGACAAATTTCATACGATATGCTATACTATCCCCATCACCACCAAGGAGGACGTATCATGCGTATCAACTGGTTCAAGGACGAAAATCACCTGGTCTATATCAACGGAGAGACACAGCTGGCAGAGCTGGAACGGACGCTGCACTTCCCCGGGCTGGCGGACGCCGCCAACGAGCTGCGGCAGCATCCCACAGCGGAGGGCTTCACCATCAAGGGGCCGAAGCGCACCAGCGGCCGTCTGTTCGTGCCGGATCTGACCTTCGGTGAACACATCGAGATGGGCGAAAACATCTTCTTCTATATGGGAGAGATGCAGGAATGCTACGTCATCTACTGGCTGGACGCACCGGTGGCAAAGTGAGGCGGCATCGCACATGACTTTCCTGCAAAAGCATCACGGGCAGATGTCCGATTCCATGCTGACGGCCTTTTTTATCATCCTATCCGGAGGATTGCAGGACGCCTATACCTACTGCTGCCGCGGCAAGGTGTTCGCCAACGCCCAGACCGGCAATATCGTGCTGCTGAGTACGCATCTATTCGAGGGAGACTGGGGACAGGCGCTGCGATACTTAGTCCCCGTGCTGGCGTTCCTGCTGGGTATCTACATTGCGGAGTGCGTCCACCGGCACTTCAAGCGGATGGAGAAGGTACACTGGCGGCAGCTTATCATTCTGGCGGAGATCGTGCTGCTGGCGGCGGTGGGCTTCCTGCCGGAAACGCTGAACACCACCGCCAACGCCGTGGTGTCCTTCGTGTGCGCCATGCAGGTGCAGACCTTCCGCAAGGTGCGGGGCCACGCCTACGCCAGCACCATGTGCATTGGCAATATGCGCAGCGGAACGGAGGCGCTGTGCGCCTACTTCCATACGAGGGATAAGGAAATACTCCACAAGGCGCTGACGTATTTCGGCGTGGTGCTGCTGTTCGCGCTGGGCGCGGGCGTCGGCAGCACCGCCACGCTCCATTGGGGCGCGGGGACGATCTGGCTGTCCTGCGGGCTGCTGACCGTCAGTTTTCTCATCATGTTCGTCCACGACGAGGAACAGAAGCTGAACGAATAAAAACAACACCGGCGGCGTTACCCACACGCTGCCGGTGCTGCTTTGAGGTGGTGTTCCTCATGGAAAAGAAAAGTAAAAGTATGGTTGGCTGAACCATGGCCTTATCATAGCAGGTCGGAAAAGATTTGTGAAGCGCATCTTTGTTCTTGAAAACATGAGGACTTGTATAGTATAATGCTCCTCGAAATGAGGTGCGTCATGAGTATTTCCAAATATCAGGTCTTTCTGAAAACGGTCTCCTGCGGCAGCTTCTCCAAGGCGGCGGAGGCTATGAACTTCACCCAGTCCGGCATCAGCCACGCCATCAACTCGCTGGAAAACGAGCTGGGCGTGAAGCTGTTGAGCCGCAACCGCGGCGGCGTGGTGCTGACGGCGGACGGACGGGCGGTGCTGCCCAAGATCGAAAAGCTGTGCGCCGCCCACCACTCCCTGATGCAGACGGTGGAGGGGCTGAAGGACATGGACAGCGGCCTTGTGAAGATCGCCACCTTCTCCAGCGTATCTGCCCAGTGGCTGCCCCGCATCCTCAAGAGCTTCGGGAAGATCTACCCTAACATCGAGTTTGAAGTCGTCACCGGCGACTTCTACGACCAGATCGAGGGCTGGATCGTCAGCGGCGCGGTGGACTGCGGCTTTCTGCGTCTGCCGTCGGTGAAGCGCTTGCAGACCTACGCCCTGCACCGGGACGAATTGCAGGTCATCGTCCCCTGCGACCACCCCTACGCCGATCGCGACCCGTTCCCCGTGTCTGCGCTGGCGGAGGAACCCTTCATCCAGCTGGAGGAGGGCGACGACTACGAGATCATGGCGGCCTTCGACGAGATGGGCATCCGCCCCAACGTGAAGTACATCGCCCGCGAGGACAGGACCATCCTCGCCATGGTGTCGGAGGGCCTTGGCATCAGCCTCCTGCCGGAGCTGATGGTGCGCCACAGCCCCACGCCCATCAAGGTCTGCCATGCGCCCCTGCATTTCTACCGTACCATCGGCATCGGCGTCAAGGACAAGAAGGCACTTTCCAACTCCACCCGTCTGTTCGTGGACTATGTGCGGACGTGGGTGGCGGAAAACGGGAATACATAAACGTTCAACTTTCGCTAAAAAAGCATGAGAATACGTCATGTAATACAAACAAGAACGCAGTTCCCATACGGCTTTGCGGGAACGAACAAACGACGCCGCAAAAATGTATCCTTCCGCGAAACAAATACCCTCTTGCAAAACGGCGGGGTGTTCATCATAATAGCACCCGTAGCCCCCGAAAAGTGAATAGGCTTACCGGTCTGAAACGCTGCGGCGTTTCGGTGAAAGTTGGAATGTGGGTCAAAGTCCCCGCGAACAGGTCACTGTGAGGCTCCTCTGAGGCAGGAGATAAGTCAGGTCGCGCCGGTAAGCGTCACAATGCACACGCCTGAAACCGAGCTGCATGAACGGGGGCTTCGCGCCCGTTTACACGAGAGAAGCGTCGGCATTTGCCGGCGCTTTTTGCATGAAGTCAGGGCACCTATGGGGGACGGAAAGGTGCTTGAAAAAATGGGAGAACGCAGGAAATACGTCCGCAGGGACGCCACGGTGGAACGGCTATCCGCTATCTTTTTAGAGGATATGGTTGGGAGCGTAAAGCCCTCCACGCTGGCGTGCTACCGCCGCAATATCCAATGCCACATCCTGCCGGCGCTGGGCGAGTGCGTGGCGGCGGAACTGACGGCGGCGGAGATCAACGACTACATCCAGCAGTTGCAGGAGGACTATTCGCCCAAGCTGGTGCGAGAAATCGGTGGCCTTCTGCTGCGGATCGTAGGTATGGCCGGCGTGGGCTACGGCGAGGATGTGACGCTGCCGAAGGTGCGGCAGAAGGCCGTGGAGGTGTTCACCGAGCCGGAGCTGAAGCAGATGGGACAGGTCATCCTGCGCCGCCTAGACAGGACAGGGCTGGGTGTGCTGCTGACGGCCTACACAGGATTGCGGCTGGGAGAGCTGTGCGGTCTGCAATGGCAGGACGTGGACGCGGGCGCGGGACTGCTGCACATCCAGCGGACGGTGGAGCGCATCGCGCAGATAGGCGGCGGGACGTGCCTGACGGTGCAGCCGCCGAAAACGGAAAACTCCGAACGCTGGATACCAATTCCGAAAGAGATGCTGCGGATGCTGAAGCCAGAGACAAAGCAGCCGGACAGCTACCTGCTGACCGGCGGGGAGATCGTCCCTGACCCGCGGGCGATGCAATACCGCTATAAGGTGTTGTTGGAGCGCTGCGGTGTGCGGTATCGGAATTTCCATTGTCTGCGGCACAGCTACGCCACGCGGTGTGTGGAGCGCGGGGTGGACGTGAAAAGCGTCAGCGAGCTGCTGGGCCACGCCGATGTTCGCACCACGCTTCGGCTGTACGTTCACTCGTCCATGGACTACAAGCGCAAGGCCGTGGAGGGGATAGGATTTTTGAAAGGAATAACGTAAAAAAGGACGCCGTTCGGCGTCCTTTTTCCTATCCAAAAAATGGCACAAAAGTTTTCGCAAAGTAACATACTTTGCGAAAACTTTCCAATTTCAACCGAATAACAGTATATACCAGCCGTTTTTCCGTGTCAACAACGAGTTCTAATTTTCGACTTTTTCTGGCGTAAATCTGGAATGCCTTGCAGCGCAAGGCGTTCCGCGATTTTTCGCAAAGTATGTTACTTTGCGAAAAAACAGTTCAAAAGAACCGAGAATTTCATACAGCTGAGTTCTGTGACGTCGTGTGGCTGTGCATTGTAAAGACGATTTTTCGTCAGGGTACAGCCTTAAAGGAACATGGGTAACCAAACCCACCGCGGACGGCACTGTGAGCGCAAGGAAACGACCGAAACGGCTTTGAGCCGCTGGGCAATACCCGCCATTGGGACGCAAGTCCTGAGAAGGTAGGTCGTGTACGAGGGAGAGATCCCGTGGCGCGAGGGCAGTAGAATTACACGAAGGAGAACTTGTTTGCAGCGGCGCACCCTCGTTGTAACATAGGTAGGAGTGTACGCTGACGTAAGACGTCGGCGTTTTTTCTTGCCCAAAATACGACCTTGGGGAGGTGCGCCAATGAGCCACTGGGATCCGAATCGGAAATTCGACTACAATAGCTGGCGCGAACAGAAGATCGCCCAGCGCACTAAGGACGCGTTGGCGGCGCGGGACGCGGCCTTTGCCGAAAAGCACGCGGGCAAGCCCCTGCGGGAGCTGGCGCTGTATCTGGCCCGATGCGCCCGCACCCTGCGTCACAGTCCCGCCCCCTGTGAGGTAGACGGCGGCGCGTTCATTGAACAGCGCTTCGGGAGCTGGGACGCAGCCTTACAGGCAGCGTGTCTGCCGCCCGCTCGGATGATGAAGCTGAACAGCACGGTCCGCTACCGCAAGGAGCGGGCCATACAGGAGCCGCTGTTTCTGGCGGAGCGCAAGGAGAAGAAGCGCCAGAAGCAGATCGAGAAGAACCTGCGGCAGGGCCAGCTGGCCCACGAAAAGGCCGTGAAGCGCCGCGCAGAGCGGGAAGCCGCCGAAGCAAAGAAAGCGGCTGCCGAAAAAGACACCAACCCTTGTCAAGCCGAGACAGTCTGAACGGAGACTGTCAGCTTTCCATAAGGGTGGGAGGGGAAAAGCCGCCCCTCCCACCTCCTCTCTTTGTTGAACGGCAAGACCAAAACCACATACAAAAGCAAATATGTTACCCGCCCCTGCGGGGCAGGTAACGGGAAAAATACGCCCCATCTGCGGGGCGAGAAACAGGAACAGGAGCAAACACACATGATCTCTTTGAGTGAAATACTGCATACCATCGCCCAGGCGCTGATGATCCCCTGCCTCATTATACTGATAATTCTGATGGCCGGGGCGGTCTGGCAGATCGGCGACATCGTGGTTGAGTACATCGCGGAGCGCCGCAAGCATAAGTGTAACGTCCCCCAGCTGCTGCGCGACGTACACGCGGCGGGCGCGGACGGCCTTGCGGAGCTGATTGAAAACAGCGGCCTGCTGCGGCGGCAGAAGAAGGCCCTGCTGGAGCTGGCGGAGAGCCGGGGGCTGCCCAAGGACACCCTGACGGCGCTGGCGGAGCGCCTGCTGGCCACGGAGGAGGCGCGGAACGCCCGCACCACCTCCATCACGGACATGATCGCCAAGCTGGGCCCCATGTTCGGCCTGCTGGGCACGCTGATACCCCTGGGCCCCGGCATCGTGGCGCTGGGACAGGGCGACACGGTGACGCTGTCGGAGTCCATGAATGTGGCGTTCGACACCACCATCGCGGGCGTTATCAGCGCGGCGGTGGCCAGCGTCATCTCCCACATCCGCAAGCGCTGGTACAACGACGACATGGTGTCGCTGGAAACGCTGATGGAGGCAGTTTTGGAGGAGGTCACGAGCGATGTTGAAGGGTAAGTTTTCCTCCCGCCGCCGGGTGACGGAGGAGGTGGACGCCATGTCCGGGCTGGCGAACCTGTCGGATGTGATGCTGGTGTTCGCCTGCGGGCTGATGGCGGCGGTGATCCTGAACTGGAACGTGGATCTGAGCAAGACCCGCGTGGAGATCCTCCAGCGGGAGCAGATGCAGGAGCTGGACAACGCGGAAGAGATGGAGCAGGACATCCAGTCCTCCAGCAGCTTCGAGCAGAAGGGCACGGTGTACGAGGACCCGGAGACAGGCAAATTGTATGTGGTGATGCCGAAGGGCAGTAACTAAATAGTTTTTACATAGATACGTTCAACAGAGAGAGGAGCAAATCACATGAAGAAACGGACAAGCAATGTGTCTCGGCGCATCGTGAGCCTGCTGATGAGCATGGTGCTCACGCTGACGCTGGTGACCCCCGCGGCCTTTGCCACGGAGGTGGTGGGCGGCAGCGGTACGGCCATCATCGAGGGCAACGCGAACCCGGCTGATGCCAACCCTAATGAGGATACCGAGGGCAAGGACGACGTGGATAAGAACGCTGAGGACGAGCAGCAGCCCGCCGAGCCTGATGATGAGAATGCGGAGCCCAGTGAGGGCGAGGACGCTGTCAACGAGCCTTCCAATGAAGCCGATACTCAGGAGGGCGAAGGCACTGACACACCTGTAGTCGCCCAGCGCACGGTAACTGTGGAAAGATACCGCACCGACGCGGCATACGAGGTCAAGATCGTCGTAGGCGTTGAAGAAGACGGCACGACCGAAAAGCTGGATACCACCTACGCAATCGACGCGGATACCAAAACGGTCACGCTGAAGCTGACCACGGCTGACTATGCCGGTGGGCCTATTTACATCAAAACAGCTTTGGACGATGTGCTGGTGACCGAGGGCGAAAATCAGACCCCGGCATTGACGAAGGATGATCTTACGCTGAAATACACCCTGCCCGAAGATGGCGACGTGACCCTTTACTACGGCACGCAGGCGGATTTCGTCTCCTCGTGGTATGGTGATGGTAGTGCTACAGAGTACACCATCCGCACCGCCGAGGAACTGGCGTATTTCGCCCAGCTGGTAAATGGGACGGCCACGGATAGTACGGGCGACATCGTTGCCGCACAAACTTTCTCCGGCAAGGTCATTACGTTGGCGCGGGACATTGACCTGTCCGCTGTGTGTCATCCTGCGGATGAAGAAAGCGGCATCGCTGAGGTCAGCTGGACACCAATTGGCAGAAGAGCGGTAGTAAGTTTTGCCGGAACTTTTGATGGTAACGGTTACACCATCGGAAATATGTCCGTCACCGTCGCAAATAACAGTGGGCAGGCGGGGCTTTTTGGCTGGCTTTCCGGCACAGTTCAAAATCTGATTGTCACGGGCGAAATAAAATTGGAGGGATGCAAGACTTCGCTTTTTGTGGGTAGCATTGCAGGGCAAGCGATGAAAAGCACCATTACCAAGTGCAACAGCAGGGTAAATATTACGGTGCAGAGCTTCTCAAAAGCGGCATCTGTGGGCGGCCTTGCCGGTGCTGGCAACGGTACGGTCAAAAACTGCCTTAATGAGGGACGCATTTTGGTGGAATCCACCCAAGCGGTGGGAAACACTATCATTGGAGGTATCGCTTCCGGCGGATGTGCGGTAAATGCCTGCTGGAACACTGGCGAGATTACTGTGGAAGTGCCTAAGGCAACTGGTAAGATTTATGTGGGAGGTATGATTGGGCAGAACGGAAACAATGTTTTGGTAAACTGCTATAACGGCGGTGCCATCAAAGTGATGAGCAATGCTGACAGTAATATGGAGTGTTTGGTGGGCGGCATTGCTGGTAAGGCAGGGAACAAAGGAGTACACAACAGTTACAACCTCGGTGATGTGATGTGCACAAAGGCCGGCACTGCTTACGGTATCAGCAGTGCTGCGGTTACCAACAGTTACTATATCTGCAAGATTAACAGTGCAGAGGAAGATACTAAGAAGTACTTTGACAGCGATAGAATTGAGCAATCCATCACCTATGAGGAAGCCGCCCGGAGTTACAAAGTGGGTGAAAACACGCTGGTCAAGACACTCAATGATAACAAGGGCGATGGCCTTAAATGGTTTGTCAACATTTCTGAAGGCATCACCAAGCCTATTTTTGTTAAGCAGTGGGACGGCACAGACCACCCGGACTATGTACCGGATGGCACAAAAAGAGAAGTCCATGTGACCTATGATCCCAACGGCGGTGGCGGCAGCGGCACGAGCGTCTCGGTAGCGGTAACGCTGAATGAGGACGGCACGGTGAAGACGCCGGGCAGCCATACCATTCTGACGGCGGAAGCTGCTGGGGTCGAAAAGGACAATAACGAGTTTAAGGATTGGAACACTGCCGCAGATGGCAGTGGAACTCCTTACGTTCCCAACGATGTCATATCCGTCAGCGAGGACCTGACCCTCTACGCACAGTGGCAGCCGCTGTGGAAGGGCAGTGGCACAGAGAGCGATCCGTATCAGATAGAGAACGAGGCGGACTGGCTCAAGATGCAGAAGTACGCTGGAAAATATAAGTATTACCGCGGTGCATGGTTCGCGCTCATGAATGACATCACTCTCGACAGCAGCTATGAGCCGTTTAATTTCGCAGGCAACCTGAAGGGCAACCATCATGCCATTACGGTGAATATACCGAAAACTACCGAAAACGGCAAGCATAGCCGGGGCTTGTTTGACTCACTCGCCGGTGGAACAGATGGTTTACTTATCGAGAATCTGACTATTGCGGGCAGCGTGACCGCTTTCCAGTATGCCGGTGGTCTGGCGGGCAGTGCAAGCAACAAGGTGACGCTGGAGAATGTCACCAGCAATGTTACGGTACAGGCCGGGGGCGATCAATATGACAGGACATCTGCTGCTGGCGGCTTGTTCGGCACTTATAACGGAGGTGGGATGTACCCGCTTACCGTGAAGAACTGCACCAACAGCGGAACCGTGACCGCTTATCAGGCTGCGGGATTTGTTGCCACGATGAACAGTGAGGCGAATATGAGCTTCAGTGGATGCCAGAACACTGGAGCCATCACCGGCAAAGGAGCCTATGGTGACGGCTATGCAGCGGGCTTTGTGTCGATCCATAATGCGTACAATCTGACCTGCACATTCGAAAACTGTGCGAACAGCGGCACGATCAGCGCTAACGCCTGCGCAGCCGGTATTGCTATTCGCTGCCGGCTTGCCGCCAACTGCACCAATAGCGGTACGATCAGCGGCAACATCGCCGGGGGCATTTTGGAAAGCGGTGCAGTCAAATACAGCACGAACACCGGCGAGATCAACGGAAAATCCTGCGCGGCTGGTATTGCGGCGGCATCCAGCACGGGCAGATATACGGTGGAGTTCTGCGCCAATTTCGGCAAGGTAACGGCTACTGCTGGAATCGGTGTGGCAAAACGTGCGTATGGCATTGCATCGCAGGGCACGGTCAAGAACTGCTTTACCTATAACAATGAGGCGCACGTTCCTGTTGCGGGTGCGACGGGTAGAAATTGTATCATCACGAACAGCTACTACCTTGCTAACAGCAAGGACGAGTTCCCCAGCACTATGGGCGGCGAATGGGCCAGCGAGGCTGATTTCGCCAGCGGCAAGGTAGCTTGGGGTGTCGGCGGCAAGGGCGAAGGCTCCCAGGGTGGCACTGGCCAGGATGCAAAGCTCGGCTGGTGGAAGCAGGACAAAAACGACGCATATCCGACACTGCTGGACAACCCCGATATGAGTAAGCGGTACTACCGTACAGACGTAGACTGCGGCACTGGCGGCGAGGTGGAACTGGCCCGCAATGCAAGCAGCACGGTCAAAGAGCTTTCCAGCAAAGAAGCAGTCTATGGGCCTGCGGGTACCAGCGTGACCATCAAGGCCACACCCAAGGACAACACCTTCGGACTGAAGTCCCTGACATGGACGCATAACGGCCAGACTGATGTTCTGCCTGCTGCGGGCACGACGAACATCGTCATGCCCGCAGAGAGCAATGGTACTATCCACGCCGAATTTGCCAGTGTTGGCCCCGGCGGTAACGGTGGTTACTACTACGGCGGCAGCGGCGACGGTACCGGCACCGGCGATAAGGACGACGAGGGCCTGCAGGACGGCCTGAATATGGATGTGGAGTACGACATCAAGGGCCTTGTGCTGGGCGCCTACGCCGAGTGGGGCTCCAACGGCGGGAACAAGTCCTTCCAGAAGTGGCTGGAAGAAAATCCCAACGTGGTCCGCGCTCTGCTGACCAACAGTCTGGACAACATGGCCACCGCAGCCGTGGGTAAGAAGACCGATGAGGCCAAGGATCTGGCGGCTCTGCTGCTGGCCAGTCTCAACGAGCACACCGGCGTGGACGGAAAGAACGGCGACACCATCGCCAAGGCGCTGCAGAAGTACATCGACTCCGGCAGCGAGGAGGTATTCAGTGCGTGGCTGACCGGTGGCGGCGGCATGGCCAGCGGCACCTACGAGAGCATCTACGGCCAGTACGCCAGCAGCCTTGCGGCACTGGCAGACCGTCTGTACAGCAAGTGGGAGGCCAGCGGCACGTCTATGACCTTCCCGGTGTGGCTGGACTCCCAGCAGGTGACGATGGAGAGCCTGTCCGAGAACGCGGAGGAGCCTGACGCCGAGCCTGACGACACTCAGACCACTGAAGCGCCGGAGGATGTGCCGGACGGACAGGATACCGAGGGCGGTGCCAGCGGCAACTCCGTGTGGGAGGTCATCGGCACGGTGGTGCGGGAGAATCCCATCATCGTCTGGAGCATCGTGGCAGTCGTTGCGGCCTTGGTCATCGTGGGCGCGGTGCGCCGTTACCACAAGGTCAAGCGCGATGAGCGTGACGATGTGGCCAGCAAGAAATAAGTGAAATAGACGGCTCTTAGGGGAGCAGTCTGCCGATTCGCGTGGGCGGAATTTCCGTCCACGCGAATACGGCTATATAAACGGGAACGGGAGGGATGCCTCTGTGAGAAGAAAAGTGCGGAATTGGGCGGCGTTTCTGCTGGCGCTGGCGCTGGTATTGGGCATGATACCCGCAGCTTACGCGGCGGGATACAGCATCACCGTCAACGCCCCAACAGGGAATGATTTACCCTATTGGGTATTTGAGAAAGCGGGCGTAGACAGCGCGGATGTGCTGAACCTGACGGCCAACGAGGGACATACCCTGCCCACAGGTAAGGTCGCCCGCGTGTCGCTGGCCGTGGGTAAAAACAAAGAGGATGAGGCTGCCTGCGGCATCTCCATCAACGGAATGTACTATGTGCAGTCGGTCACGCTGGAGCATCCCGACTTCTTCACCGGTACGGTGGAGATCCAGATCGGCAGGGATGCCCAATGGAGCGAGGAGACGTGGGGCAATATCACGCCGGTGGAGGGCTCCAACATCCTCGGCCGTGTGCAGTTTAAGAACGGCACGTTCACCGGCGATGTAAGTATCACCGTCAGTCCCATGACGGCAGAGCAGGCGGAGGCGGCGCAAAAGCAGAACCAGCGACAGGTCGTACCGCAGGGCAAGTACACGGTGGCCCAGATCTCCGAGGCCATTCAGGGCATTATGACGCAGAAGCGCGCTGCGCTGGGACTGTCTGAAACTGATAATCTCCTTTCCGGGGACGAATTGACCTACGCGGGCAGCTCCGCCACGGACTGGCTGCCCATCGGTCTGAGCCGCTGCGGTGTAGAGGATGACTACGACGCCTACCTCGCGGCCTTGCAATCATACGTCGAGCAGAAGTACCGTGAGCCGGACAAGCTGGACCGGGTGAAGGCCACCGAGTGGCATCGTATCTCCCTTGCTGTGCTGGCCTGCGGCGGCGATCCCACCCACTTCGGCAAGGATGAAAGCGGGAACGACATCAACCTCATCGCGGACGGTGTGTACGACCGCGGCAAGACCGTGGACATCGGGGCACAGGGCCTGAACGGCTGGCTGTGGGGGCTTATCACACTGGACAGCATGAAGTACAACATCCCCGCAGGCTCGTCCTACACCCGCACGGAGATGATCAAGAGGATACTGTCCTTCCAGCTCCCGGACGACGGATTCAGCCTGCGCTTCGCACAGGGCAGCACCGCAGATCCGGACATCACGGCCATGGCGATACAGGCCCTTGCGCCGTACTACCGAAATTCGACCTTCAACGTGAAAGACCCAGTGGACAAGGCGCTGGGCTGCCTGTCCGAATTGCAGCTGGACACCGGCGACTTCCGCAGCTGGGGCACGCGGAACTCCGAGTCCGTGTCGCAGATCATCGTGTCGCTGTGCTCCATCGGCGTTGATCCGCAGAACGACACCCGGTTCATCAAGAACGGCATCAACCTGCTGGACGCGCTGTTTTACTACCAGCAGGAGGACGGCGGCTTTGCCCACTCCTACGAGTCCGATCCCGGCAACCCCTCCGCCATTCCCGGCGAGAGCAACAGCATAGCCACCGACCAGGCCCTGCTGGCGCTGGTGGCCGTGTGGCGGCAGGCACAGGGTATGAGCATCCTGTACGACTTCCGCCCCGGCAGCGTGTCCGCCAAGATACTGACGCCGGAGGAGAGCGAGGTGTCCTTTGCGGGGAGCTATGAGTTCACCGAAGCAGACCAACAGCAGGCGGACGCCCTGCCCCAAAAGCTGACCACGGAGAACGATGCCGAGGTGACAGCCCTGCTGAATAAGCTGAAAATGAGCCGTGACTTCGACGGCTACGACACCTACATGACCAAGCTGACGCAGGCCAAGAGCGACATAGACGCGCTGTACGCGGAGATAGAGAGCCTCAACGCGGACATCCAGGAGCAGATCATCTCCATGACCGAGCCGGGACTGGGCGAGAAGTCCACCGTGGACAGGTTGGTGAAGCGGTACAAGGCGCTGTCCGACCATGACAAGGAACTTGTCCAAAACTGGGATACCGTACTTGCGGTGAAGGCACAGACAGACGCGGCGCAGCGGACGCTGCTGCTGTGTATCGGCGGCGCGGCAGTGGTGATGATCGGCGGCAGCATCCTTGTCCGCCGCAGGAGGGAGAGCAAATGAGAAAGCATATCACAAGATTACTCACCACACTGCTGGCGCTGGTGATGCTTTTGCCCATCGTAGCACAAGCTGCTCCCACGGACGGCTGGACGGACGAGGCGGAGCAGGCATATCAGACGGTGACGCAACTGGTCATCCAGCGTGTCAGCGAGAGCAAGGACTACCTTGCCACGGCCACGCAGGAGGAAAACGCCAAGGCGATCTATGCCCTGTGGACCTCCGGCGCGACTGTCCCCGGCGGCTTTTACGACGAATACCTGCAAGCGCTGGCCGACTGGCTGGATCTTGCGGTCAAGCGGGGCAAGACGGCCTACATCCCCGGCGCTATCCGCACGGTAGCGGCTATGGGACTGGATGTGACCGACTTCGCCGGTCACGACCTCATGGACGCCCTGCGGAAGCCGGAGTTAGTGGAGGCGGACGAGGACAGGTTGGATATGCTGCTGGACCTGGACGCCGCAGGTGATGCGGGTAAGAAGGACGAGTTCAGCGCGCTGCGGGAGCAGCTTCTGACCGAGGCGCTGGCCCGTCAGCAGAGCAGCGGCGAGTTCCGTTATACCTCTAAGTGGCCCGCTGAGCTGAAGCAAAAGGGCGTGGACGATGAACCTGACCGCTTCGACTACATCCTACTGACCGCAAAATCTGCACAGGCCCTTGCGCCCTACCAAAGCCGCAAGGATGTGTCCGCGGCCATTGACAAGGCGCTAACTTATCTCTCTGAGCAGCAGCTCCCCAGCGGCGGGTTCGTCAAGTATGGCGACGAGGACGTGGAGGAGGATGCGGCGGGGCTGGAGATGCTGGCCGCGCTGGGCATCTCCCTCGCGGATGAGCGCTTCACCAAGGATGGCCACACCGTGCTGGACGGCATGATGGGGTGGTATCAGGATTTCTATTTTGAGGAAGCACCTAAGCCCGGACAGGGGTTCTATCGGGAAGAAACGCATTGGGGCTATTCAGATGGTACATACACACCTATCGGATGGGGGATATCTTCATGGACTACCATGAGCGACCCGGATGCGCCCGATGACCCCGACAGGTCTGTGATAAGGCGGGATTACCTCAATGGGACTGCATTTCCGGGAATCGCGGCTATCCGTGTTATGGCAAAAGAAACATCCATTAACCATGGCAGTGTCACCTCACCCGCAGGTGGAGACATAAGCACAAAGCTGAACTACAAGCAGATGTTGAAACAGGAAACTAAAGGGCTGGCCAGTCGAGTTATAGGTGAATTTGAAGATGTGCTGACTACCCCTCGTGAAATATCAGATAGTGAGATCAGCACATTTTCCGCGCAGTTGTTGGCTTTGCAAAATGCGAATATAGAGTTGACAAAGGCTGAAACGGAAAAGCTGCAGGAGATCATGACCGCCATGGTGGGAGCCAGCAGCGAATACTATTTAGGGCGAACGTCCTCAACCTATTCCGCCGGTGCGGTGCGCGCCATGCAGTATCTTGGCATGGACCCCGGTGACATCAACGGCTTGGACTACTTGGCCGTGCTGACGAATACCGATAAGTTAGTAGCTACATCTACTTACGACTTCAACAGCTTCATGGAGGATATTGCCGCAGTTGATCCTGTTGTCTGGCGTTCCCGCGGCGTGGATGTAGGTGCTGTTGTGGACAAATATGCGACACGCATTCTTGCAGATCAAACCCCGGATGGTGGCTTTGACAGCTACTATGGTGTCAATATCGCACAAGGTCATGCGGATACCTCGTGGAGGGATGATGCACGCTACACGGCGGAGACCTTGACCGCACTGGCACCGTATGCGGATAAAGAGTATGTGGCTAAGGCTATTGATGCAGGTTTGGAATACCTGTCCTCCGTGCAGCTGGCAGACGGCAGTTTTGCCAACATGAGCAAAGAAACGCCGGATGGGGAAGTGACGCTGGCTGTTCTGAAGATGATGGAGGCGCTTGACATTTCTCTGGAAGATGAGCGCTTTGTGAAGAACGGCAACACCGTGGCAGACGCCATGCAAACGTTCTATGTGGACGGCGTGGGATTCATCAGCAATTTCGATGTGGAAGCACCGCTTGACAATTTGGAAATCTTACCAAGGTATGATAACCCCAACATGGGTGTATCTGATACGATCTCCGCCCTCACCTACCTCCAGGCCGCCGAGAACGGCAAGTTCGGCCCGGACGGTACGGGCAGCAACGTGTTCGAGATCGTGGGCTCTGCCCTGACCGAAACGCCGCTGGGAGCGATATTGCTGGCCGTCATCATCGTTGCTCTGTTGGCCTTCGGCATGGTGCGCCGCTACCGCCGTATTAAGAAGGAGCAGTGACATGAGAGTAAAGTGCAGACATATCGTTTCCTTGTTTCTGGCAGTCCTCCTTCTGTTGTCCTGCGCTGCCTGCGGTCAGACGCAGACGGTGCAGCCGGAGGATACCGGCGATAAGGGACAATACATGACCGATCCCATTCCGGAGGGCAGACCTACTCCGGTAGAGCCGCAGGACACAACGGTGGATACCACCACAACTCACACCTGCACCTTTTCCATCTCTTGCGAGACAATCCTGGACAATATGGATAAGTGCGTGGAGAACAAGAAGTTCCTCGTGCCGGCGGACGGCGTTATCTTTCCTGCCACGGAGGTAGAGTTCAGCGAGGGCGAGAGCGTATTCGATGTACTCCAGCGCGTATGCCGTGACAACGCTATTCACATGGAGTCCAACTGGACACCCATGTACAACAGCGCGTATGTAGAGGGTATCAACAACCTCTATGAGTTTGATGTGGGAAGCCTGTCCGGGTGGATGTACAGCGTCAACGGATGGTTCCCCAACTACGGCTGTTCCCGCTATGCCCTGCAAAACGGCGATGTGGTGAACTGGGTTTACACCTGCGATCTGGGCTATGATGTAGGCGGAGGCTACTCCACCGGAAGCTGATGCCGCATCGCACAGCATGGGGAAGTAAGGCTTAAACAAAAGAACTGTATAGAAACACCGCCAGCAAAGCGGCAATCACGCTGCTTTGCTGGCGGTGCTTTTTATCATAGAAGTTCAAAAAATCGACAATTCCATACAAAAAACATCGCATTCACGTAGACCATTGTAGAACGAAACTATGACACAAACGGCCATAAATCGTGTAAAATTAGCATATCAAGAACAAAACAGCGTATGTCCACCGGCAAGAGGTCCGCCGAGGATCACCGAGTGCTGGCTTTCAAAATACACAGGACAGGAGGGAACATCAGTGCCTTTAGTTTGCTACGTTTCGGAACTGGAAAAGAACGTTTCTTTGGACGCTGAACGTTTGCTGCGTCTTCTGGGTGTATCCGGAAAGCTGTCTGGGTTTCACTTTGCCGTGTATATGTTGGAACAGGTGCAGGAGAAGCCGGAGTATGTCCTGCTGATCACGAAAAGACTCTATAGCCAAACGGCACAATATTTTCATACTACCACCAACTGCGTGGAAAGGAATCTCCGAACCCTTGTGCAAGCGTGTTGGAGACAGCCTAACCACAGCTTACTTGAGCGTATTGCAGGCCACCCGTTGTCGCAGCCACCGACGAACGCGCAGTTCATTGATATGGTAGCCGCTTTCCTCCGCAAGTAAGTCCTACACGGTTTAGCCCCCTCCGCCCACAGCGGCGGCGTATCCCCCTTGCGCTGCCGCTGTGGGTTTTATATAGACTGGCAGCTGCTGTCAAGAGTATTGACATCGGCTGCGGGCCTATATGCCCATGTTTCTTGAAAAAGCGCACTTTGCGCGTCATACAGCAGACAGGTACGTTCGTGTCGGTGTGAGCCATAGGACAGCGTCCGCCATGATCTCCCACACTGGAGGGAGCGAAACAAGCGTTGTTCAGAAACAGAGTGGTACTCTGCTGGCCATGACCACCGGTACCCTTAAAGATACTCCCGCATTGGACGCCCTCAAAGCATCGTGCGGCGCACCCATCAGTATGGGCCGGGGTGAGATTCCCGTGAGGTTGGCAGCCACCAGCCGCCTGTTTTGCTTGAGATTTTTCCTTAGATGAATTTGAAATAGATGCATCTGAAGGTATATTGGTAGAGGAAGCTCCCATCCGTTGCCAAGAATAGGAGCTTCCTCCACTGATATAATTCCATATCAATTTTTTGCGCGTATCACAGCACCATGCTACAATTCCTTTGAAGCATGGTGCTGTGGTCACAGAAGGGAGGCTACTATGAGTATTGACCACGGAGACACCAACAAAAGCCTTGGCGGAAAGCGGACATACACCGTTGAGGAAATCGCAAAAATTCTTGGTATCGGGAGAACTGCTGCATACAACCTTGTCCACTCCGACGTGTTCAAGATGGTGCGGATCGGTTCTTCCATCAGGGTTTCCAAAGTGTCCTTTGATGATTGGCTGGATAAACAGACGCTGTAGGAGGTTTATTATGGCATCTATCAAAAGACGTAGAGGCAAATATCATGTCGTTTATTACTATTTCAATGAATGCGGAGAAAAGAAACAGAAATGGGAGTCCTTCAATACGGAAGCGGAAGCAAAGCACCGTAAGGCAGAGATCGAATATAAACAGGGTAACCGCACCTTTATATCACCCAATAAGACGACTGTTTCCGCCTTTCTCGATGACTTTGTGAGCTTGTATGGGGTGAAAAAATGGAGCCCCAGCACCTATGAAGCCAATACGGGGCTGATCCGCAACTATATTGCCCCACTGCTTGGCGACACACTGATGCAGGACGTAACTACCATCGCAGCGGATCGGTTTATTACAATACTGCAAAGGACGAAATGCCCTGTTTTTAAGAACCGATACAGCAAAACGGAGTACATGACACCTGCCAATATTGAGCGTATCAATAAACTCCTTCGATGCGCTTTCAAACAGGCTGTACGCTGGGACATCGTCGCAAAGAACCCGTTTGATAACACAACTCTGCCAAAGGTCAAGCGCAAACCCCGTGAGATATGGGATGCGGCGACGATTCGAAAGGCGTTGGATGAATGTAAAGATGGGCGTCTTTATGTTGCTATCAACCTGTCGTTTGCCTGCTCATTGCGAATCGGAGAAATCGTTGGCCTGACCTGGGACAACATTCACATTTCCGATGCGGATATTGCCAACGACAACGCCTATCTGTGTGTGGAGAAAGAGCTGGCTCGTGTGAAGGAATCCTCCCTTGCTATTTTGGGCGAAGAAGAAATCATCAAAAAATTCCCTCGAACCATGTACTTGGAAAATGCCAGCACGGTGATCGTGCTGAAAACGCCGAAGACAGAAAGCAGCGTTCGCAAGGTGTGGATGCCAAAAACAGTGGCTTACATTTTGCGGGAGTGGAAGGACTCTCAGGATAAGCAAAAAGAGTTTCTGGGCGATGAATACCTCGACTACAATCTCGTTGTAGCACTGCCAAATGGCCGTCCCTGTGAGGAAACGGTTATTTCCAATGCTTTCCGGAGATTAAAGCGGGATGCCAAGCTCCCTAATGTCGTGTTTCATTCTCTCCGCCATTCCAGCACGACTTATAAGTTGAAACTTAATCACGGCGACATCAAAGCCACACAGGGCGACACAGGGCATTCGCAGGCCGATATGGTCACAAAGGTCTATGCGCACATTCTTGATGAAGACCGCAAGGTCAATGCCCAGAAGTTTGAAAGTGCGTTTTACGCAAACCCAGATCTGCGCAGTGTGAAAGCGCCTGATGAACCACAGACTGCATTGGACGTGCAGAGTATCATCGTACAGCTCCAGCAGTCCCCCGAACTCTTAAGTGCGCTCACATCGCTCATATCGAACCAGGGTTGCAAATGACTGATTTGTGCCATGGTGCCAAGGTGGTGCCAAACGGCGAAAAATACAAAAACCGGTTCGATATGAAAAAGGGGTGCCAAAAAGATGCAGCGGCTGAATTTCGGGTGCTGCCGCTGTCATTGAAACAACGCACTCAAAAGCGAAAAAACGCCGCGATCCGTTGAGATCACAGCGTTTTTGGTACGCCTGCCCGGGCTCGAACCGGGGGCCTCGGGCTTAGGAGGCTCGCGCTCTATCCAACTGAGCTACAGACGCATATTGTGAAGTTGTAGGGGAATTGGTGCCATTGGTAATTGATGTCCCTGTCCTTAGGAGGCGGGCCCTCTATCCCGGTGAGGTACGGAGGCAAGTATGAAGATTGGGTTTTGCTAGTTGAAATCAGCTCGGTTCTCTTAGGAGGCGGTCGCTCTATACAACTGAGCTACGGAGGCGTGTGCAACTGGTATTGTACCGTAGGCGGCGGCATTTGTCAACGGCGCCGCGGCGAAAAAGTTGACGAAAGGGCTTGCAATCGGTCCTTTGCAGGCATATAATACAAAGGTTAGTGAATTTACCCGAGAGAAAGGGGTTTTTACCTTTGCAGAACGAAAAACTGAGAAACGTGGCCATTATCGCCCACGTCGACCACGGCAAGACCACGCTGGTGGACCAGATGCTCAAGCAGGGCGGCGTGTACCGCGAGAACCAGGAGACGGTGGAGCGCGTCATGGACTCCAACGACCTGGAGCGTGAGCGCGGCATCACCATTCTGGCCAAGAACACCGCCATCCAGTACGGCGACACCAAGATCAACATCGTGGATACCCCGGGCCACGCCGACTTCGGCGGCGAGGTGGAGCGTATCCTGAAGATGGTCAACGGCGTCATCCTGCTGGTGGACGCCGCCGAGGGCCCTATGCCCCAGACCCGTTTCGTGCTCAGCCGCGCGCTGGAGCTTGGCCATCGTGTTATTGTGGTTATCAACAAGATCGACCGTCCCGACCAGCGTATCCACGAGGTCATCGACGAGGTGCTGGAGCTGCTGCTGGACCTGGACGCCACCGACGAGCAGTTGGACAGCCCTATGCTGTTCTGCTCCGCCCGCAACGGTACCGCCAGCTATTCCCCCGACGTGGTGGGCACGGACCTGAAGCCGCTGTTCGATACCATTCTGGACTACATCCCCGCGCCGGAGGCCGACCTGGACCAGCCCTTCCAGATGCTGGTCAGCTCCATCGACTATAACGAGTTCGTGGGCCGTATCGCCATCGGCCGTATCGAGCGCGGCGTGCTGAAGCAGAACCAGGAGATCGCCGTGTGCAACTACCACGACCCCGACGCCCCGGCCAAGAAGGCCAAGGCTGTCAGTATGTACGAGTTCGCCGGTCTGGGCAAGGTGCCCGTCACCGAGGCCACGGCGGGCAACATCATCGCCCTCAGCGGCATCGGCGATATCACCATCGGCGATACCATCTGCGCGCCCGACTGCGTGGAGCCGCTGCCCTTTGTGAAGATCAGCGCCCCCACGGTGGAGATGACCTTCTCCGTCAACGACAGTCCCTTTGCCGGGCGCGAGGGCAAGTTCGTCACCAGCCGCCAGCTGCGCGACCGCCTGTTCCGCGAGACACTGAAGGACGTGTCCCTCCGCGTCAGCGAGATCGAGGGCGCTATGGATGCCTTCAACGTGGCGGGCCGCGGCGAGATGAGCCTGTCCATCCTCATCGAGACCATGCGCCGCGAGGGTTACGAGTTCCAGGTGTCGCCCCCCCGTGTGCTGTACCAGACCATCGACGGCAAGAAGTGCGAGCCTATCGAGCGTCTGGTGGTGGACGTGCCCGCCGAGAGCGTGGGCGCGGTCATCGAGAAGCTGGGCGCCCGCAAGGCGGATATGCAGGAAATGACCCCCATCGGCAGCCGCATGAAGGTGGAGTTTCTGGTGCCCAGCCGCGGTCTGTTCGGCTACCGCAACGAGTTCCTGACGGATACCCGGGGCGAGGGCATTATGGCCAGCGTGTTTGACAGCTACGCCCCCTATAAGGGTGAGCTGACCCGCCGCAATACCGGCTCTCTGGTGGCCAGCGAGACCGGTGAGTCCATCACCTACGGTCTGTTCAACGCGCAGGAGCGCGGCGTGCTGTTCATCGGCCCCAACGTGGGCGTGTACGAGGGCATGGTGGTGGGTATCAGCCCCAAGCAGGAGGACATCGTGGTCAACGTCTGCAAGAAAAAGCAGCTGACCAACACCCGTGCCGCCGGCAGCGATGACGCCCTGCGTCTGGTGCCGCCCCGAAAGATGAGCCTGGAGCAGTGCCTGGAGTTCCTGGCGGACGATGAGCTGCTGGAGGTCACCCCCAAGAACCTCCGCATCCGCAAGACCATCCTGAACCACGAGCGGCGCATGAAGGCGCAGCACGGGAAGAAAAACTAAATTATGTAAACCAAAAGACCGGCGTGAGCCGGTCTTTTGGTTTATGTGGGGAGGATGTAATGTCTGGCTGCGGCGATTGTAAGCGGTGCTGTATGACCCGGTGCGTAAATTCTGGTATGAAAAAGTCGTGGACACAAAAATAAGTTGACATAATATAAACGTTATGTGCCAAACCTGTTGACATTTCTCTCCCGGTGTGGTAAAAGAATAGAGACGCGTAGCGCACTTGTGTGCCTGCGAAGCGTATCGCCTTTCGGCGGTGCGCTTTTTATTTTTATGGAGGAAACTGCAATGCCAAAGAACAAAACACAGGGGATCATTTTCGGACTCATCATGTCGTACAGCATGGCTATCGGCATGGAGGTGTACAACATGGCGATCAAGGCGGGGATGCAGGCCCTGTCTGGCGGGCTGAGCGGCATGACCTACGCCATTTTCTGGGAGGCGCTGAAGGAGGCCGCCTATATGGGCCTGATCGTATTCCTGTTCTCCAACCTGTGGGGCAACCGGCTGGGCGCCCGCTTTGCCGCCAAAGTCAGCGACCCGCAGCGGGATAACCCCTATTTCTGTCGGTTGATGCGGCAGGCGGGCACCGTGTCCATTATGTGCCCCACCATGAGTCTGGCGGCCACCATTATTTTCAGCATGGTCTTAGGCGGTGCGCCGGTGTGGCAGCTGCCCGCCATCTGGGCGGGGACGCTTATCAAGAACTTCCCCATGGCGTTTTTCTGGAATATGTTTGCCGCCGCACCCTTTACCAACTGGGTCTGCGGAAAGCTGTTCGAATAAAAGAGCGCTCCCCCCGGCGGGGGAGCGCTCTTGCTTACATTACCGGCACGAACTCCACGTTCAGGTCCACGATCTCGTTGACGCCGTCCAGCCGTGCGCCGTGGTCATACTGCCACACATCGAAGCGGTAGTAGAAGTCCGGATAGTCGCCGGGATCAGCGATCCACAGGGCGATGTTCCTCATAGAGGGCAGATCATAGCGGTAGTAGCCCTGCTGGCGGTTCATGTACACCCCGGCCTCATAGCCGCCCTGTTCGATCAAGGCGCAGAAAGTCCGGGCCTGGGAGGTCAGCAGGAATTCGTTGTTGTGCAGTGTGCGGGAGTCCTCCTGCTGTACCGGCTCCCAGTCGTAGTACACCGGCAGGTCCAGGTCGCGGCCATCCAGCAGCTGCAGGGCGTACAGGGCCTCCTGGGCGGCCTCCTGCACGGTGGCGGCCTGGGAGAAGAAATACACGCCCACGTCGATGCCGGCGGCCCTGGCCCCGCTGTAATAGCTATCGAAGGACCGGTCCGGGTACAGGGAGCCCTTCTCGCCGTAGCCCCGCAGACCCAGGCGCAGATAGGCAAAGTCGATGCCCTGCCGCTTCAGCGCCGCCCAGTCGATGGTGCCCTGGTGGTTAGACACGTCCACGCCCCAGCGGGTGGCGTATTCCGCGCCCAGATAGCGGACGCGGACGCCGTCGCTGCCGTCGTCGTTGGTGTCCCGGCGGAAGTCCTCCTGCGCCAGGCCGCTGGCGGGGATACCCTCATGGGGCGTCATCCACACCATGTTAAATCCGTCGTTGATATATACCTGCCCCGCGTGGGGATCGGCCTCCGGCTCCTGCCGGGCGCTGCCGCCCCGCAGGGACAGAACGACCGCCGTCAGCAGTCCGCCAACCACCAGCACCGCCGCGATCAGCAGCAGCACCGGCAGCAGACGCCGCCGCGGCCGGCGGCGGGGCGGGGAAATTCGGTCCATAGTTACCTCTCCTTTTCGAAAACGTGTATGTCAAAGGCGATGCGGCAGTCCAGCTGCGTGAGTTTACATAATTTTTCAACGCCGGCCTTCGGCGTTTTCCAGCAGTAGGGCGTCATGCCGAACAGCGCCTGTATGTCCGCTGGGTCCTCCAGATGGATAACGTCCGTTATGTGCCGAATACTCACATACCGGAAGCCCTCATAGGGCGTCTCCTTCACCTCATTGACATAGGGGTGGTCATAGAGCACCTGCTTCATCTCCCACAGGTGCATTTCTCCGGGCACCACATAGATAAAGTGCCCGCCGGGCCGCAGCACACGGCGGAATTCCTCGATGGCCAGCGGCGAGAAGCAGTTGATGAGCAGGTCTACGGACCCGTCTGCCGCCGGCAGGCGGTAGGAGGAGGCCACGGCGAACTGCACATTTTTCTCCCGCTTAGCCGCCAGACGCAGTATGGGCTTGGAGATATCGATCCCGGCCATCACCGGCGTCTTCCCGGCCTCACACAGGGCACGATAGATGCCCGCGGTGTAGTAGCCCTCGCCGCAGCCGTTGTCCAGCACCGCCGGGGCATCGCCGGTCAACTCCACGGCGAGTTGACATAATTCTTCGCATAGCGGGGCGTAGTAGCCCTTTTCCAGAAAGGCGTGCCGCGCTGCGGCCATAGCCTTGTCGTCGCCGGGGGTTTTGGAGTGCTTCCGGTTCACCGGCAGCAGATAGGTATAGCCCTCCCTGGCGATGTCGAAGCAGTGGCCGGCGGGGCAGAGATAGCTGCCCTCCCGCCGCGTCAGCGCGCCGCCGCACAGGGGGCAGACGAACAGACTGTTCATCGCTCACCCTCCGGCAGCGTCACGTCGTGTATCCATTTGCGGGACCGGATGCGCCACAGGCAGATGGGACACTTGATAAAGCTCTCCGCCTGTATGGCCAGCGACACGAACCAGGGATCCGCGTCCAGCACCAGCGCCAGCAGGGCCGTCAGCGGCAGCGCCACCAGCCACTGGGGACCCAGATCCAGTGCCGTGGACCAGAACACATCGCCGCCTGCCCGCAGGATACCGGTGACGGCGGAGATGGAGTAGGCGTGGAAGGGGATGCAGGCGAAGCCCGTCACCGCAAGGGTGGTGGCAAGATGGGCACTGAGGTCGTACAGCTTGAACAGTGGGAAGACCACCGGCTGGAACAGCAGCGGCACCAGCGCCAGGGCGATAACGGCCAGTGCGGCGCCCACCAGTATCGTCACCCAGGACAGCGTCCTGGACAGGTCCATCAGCTCATCGTGGCTCTGTCCCTCACCGATGGCCTTGCCGATCATCACGGCGGTAGCGGCGCCCAGACCAAAGCACACCACCAGGAACAGGCGGTTCAGGTTGCCCATGACGGCGTTGGCCGCCAGAAACTCTACCGAGATGGTCATGTGTCCCAGAATGACGGTGAGCAGGCTGTTGCCCAGTCCCCAGAACAGCTCGTTGGCCATCACCGGCGAGGCGTATTTCACGAACCGGCGCAGCATCTCCCAGCCCGGACGGAGGAGCGCCTTCAGGTCCAGGGGGATGACCCGGCTCCGCAGGGCGCAGAACAGGCACACGGAGAACTCCGCCACGCGGGAGAGCAGTGTGGCGATGGCCGCGCCCTCCACGCCCAGCATGGGAAAGCCGCACTTGCCGAAGATCAGCAGGTAGTTCATGCCGGTATTCAGCACCGTGGACATACCAAACAGCTTCATGCCGAAGCTGGCGTTCTCCACGCTGCGCTGCGCGCTGACGTAGATAGACGAGAGCATATTGAACACATAGGAGAAGCCGATGACCCGCAGATACGGCGCGCCAAGCAGGGACAGATGGTGCTTGTTGCTCATCAGGTCCATGATCTGCACCGGCCACAGGAACAGCGCCAGCGCGATGACCAGCGCCAGAGCCACGCCCAGCCCCGCCGCCACGCCGATGGCGCGGCTGATGCTGGTCAGGTCCTTTTTGCCCCAGTACTGGCTGATCAGGATGCCCACGCCGGACTGGACGCCGAACACGATGGAGATCAGCAGGAATACCGGCACGTTGGCCGCCGTTACCGCCGCCATCTCATTGTTGCCCAGCTGGCTGACCATCAGCGTGTCGATCAGGCCCAGGGAGAAAGTGATCAGGTTTTGCAGGGCGATGGGCCCGGTCAGCCGGAGCAGATATCCGTAAAAGGCCTTGTCGCGCTTCAGAGCTTGCAGCATGGTTCACCTCATTAAGAAAATTGGATTATCAAAGCATGGGGAAGCGGGAGTCCCGGTGGGACTTCAGTGCGCGGCAAAGCGCGTCCACGTCCGCTTCCGTATTGTCAGGGGAGAAGGAGATACGGATCACGCCGGCGGCGGTCTTTTTGTCCAGCCCCAGAGCGGAGACCACATGGCTGGCCTTCCCCTGATGGCAGGCAGAGCCTGCGGAGATGCAGATGCCCTGCGCACCCAGGTCCGTTACGATGTTGGCGCTGGGATACCCTACCAGCGACACCGCCAGAATGTGGGGGGCCGTACCCTCGCCCACGGGGACCACGCCGCCCATGGCCAGCAGCTTCTCCCGGCAATAGGCCTTCAGTCCGGCCATGTGGGCCAGCTTGGCGTCATAATCGGCCAGCCGCAGCTCCACCGCCTTGGCAAAGCCGGCGATCTGGGCCGTGGCCTCGGTGCCGGAGCGCGCGCCGCGCTCCTGTCCGCCGCCGGGCAGCAGGGGGCGGGGGTTCCGCACCCGGGGACCGATGTACAGCGCGCCCACGCCCTTGGGCCCACCGACCTTGTGACCGGACAGGCTCATCAGGTCTACGCCCCAGCCCTCCGGGTCGCAGGGGACCTTCAAAAAGCCCTGCACCGCGTCGCAGTGCAGCAGGGCAGGGGAGCCCTTCTCCCGCAGCAGGGCAGCGATGTCCGCCGCGGGAAATACGCAGCCCGTCTCGTTGTTCACCAGCATCACAGACACCAGGACGGTGTCCTCCCGCAGGGCATCCGCCACCTGTTCGGCGGTGACATTGCCGTCCCGTCCTGGCTTCAGATAGGTGACCTCATACCCCTGCTGGGCCAGCAGCTTGCAGGGCTCCAGAACGGCGCTGTGCTCCACGGCGGTGGTGATGATGTGTCTGCCTCTGTGCCGGTTCTGCCACAGGGCGGCCTGTATGGCCCAGTTGTCGCTCTCCGTGCCGCAGGAGGTGAAGTACAGGCGCTCCGCGGGGCAGCCCAGCGCCCCGGCGATGACGGCCCGCCAGCCCTCCACGGCTTTTTTCATCTCCACCCCTATGGGGTATTGGGAGGAGGGATTGCCGAAGTGCGCCGTCAGCACCTCGTACATGGCGTCGGCCACGGCTTTGGGCACCGGCGTGGTGGCGGCGTTATCAAAATAGACCATAGAGAGCCTCCTGTTTCACGAACGGGTCTTGAAAGACACGGTAAAATACAGTATAATAAACCGATCAAAAAGCGGGAGTGAAAAACACCTTCACCCGTGAAACCTTATTATACGATAGAATAGGGGAAAGTGCAAGATGCGTGTTGCCATCTATACCTTGGGCTGCAAGGTGAACCAATACGAGACACAGGCCATGGAGCAGGAGCTGCTGCGCCGCGGTCATACGCTGGTGCCCGCCGAGACAGAGGCCGACGGCTATATCGTCAACACCTGCTCCGTCACCGCCATCAGTGACAAGAAATCCCGGCAGATGATCCGCCGGTGTCATAAGCTGAACCCCAACGCGGTGGTGGCCGCCTGCGGCTGTTATGTGCAGACCCATCCGGAGGTGGTGGCGGCACTGGACGTGGACCTGCTGGCCGGTACCGGTGACCGCATGGCGTTTCTGGACCTGTTCGAGCAGGCAGCCCACGAAAAGGAGCCGGTGAGACTGTTGGACGACGCCCTGCGCCGCCGGGAATTCGAGGTGCTGCCCGCCGGCGGCATGGCCGAGCGCACCCGGGCCATGCTGAAGGTAGAGGACGGCTGTGTGAATTTCTGCACCTACTGCATCATCCCCTACGCCCGCGGCCCGGTGCGCTCCCTGCCGCTGGCGACGGCCGTGGCCCAGACGGAGCAGCTGCGGCGCGAGGGTTACCGTGAGCTGGTGCTCACCGGTATCGAGATATCCTCCTGGGGCCACGATCTGAAAAACGGCCAAAGCCTCATCGACCTGCTGGAGGCGGTATCCGCCGCCGCGGGGGATATGCGTCTGCGGCTGGGGAGCCTGGAGCCCCGTACCATCACCGAGGACTTCTGCCGCCGGGCGTCGAAGCTGCCCAACCTGTGCCCCCACTTCCACCTGTCCCTGCAGTCCGGCTGTGACGAGACGCTGCGCCGCATGAACCGGAAGTACGACACGGCACGGTTTTACGAGTCCGTCACACTGCTGCGGCAGTATTTCCACCGGCCCGCCGTCACCACCGACCTGATCTGCGGCTTCCCCGACGAGACGAACCGGGAATTCGAGCAGACCATGGCCTTTATCGAAAAGTGCGCCTTCGCGGATATGCACGTCTTTCCCTATTCCGTCCGTCCCGGCACCAAGGCGGCGGAGCTGGTGCAGTTCAGCGCCGCGGTAAAGGAGGAACGGACCCGCCGCGCCGTGGCCGTGGCCCGGACCATGCACCGCGCCTATCTGGAGGGCTGCGTGGGGCAGACCTACCCGGTGCTCTATGAGCAGGAGAAGGACGGCCTCTACACCGGCCACGCCCCCAACTACTGTGAGGTGTGCGTCCGCGCCGAAGATTTACATAATAAAATTATCGATACAAAAATAGTCGGTATAGATGGTGACGTACTGATAGGAGAGTTGACATAACATGAACCACTTTTTCGCCTATATCAACCGTATGCGCTTCATCCAGCGCTGGTCGCTCATGCGGAACAGCTACACGGAGAACATCCAGGAGCACAGCCACCAGACAGCGGTGCTGGCCCACGCGCTGGCGGTGCTGCGCAATGAGCGCTTCGGCGGCCAGGTGGACGTCGGCGCCGTGGCCGTGGCGGCACTGTACCACGACGCCGGCGAGATCCTCACCGGCGATATGCCCACCCCTATCAAGTATTACAATCCCGGTATCCGCGAGGCCTACAAGGCCGTGGAGCAGGTGGCGGAGGACAAGCTCCTCTCCATGCTGCCGGAGGACCTGCGCCCCGCCTACGAGGATGCCCTCCGTCCCGCGGACCCGGAGATCGAGCAGCTGGTGAGGGCGGCGGATAAGCTCTCCGCCCACATCAAGTGCATCGAGGAGCTGAAGGCCGGCAACACCGAGTTCCGTCAGGCCGCCGCCCAGACCGCCGCCGCCATGGACGCCATGGCCCTGCCGGAGCTGGACTATTTCCGCGAGCATTTCCTGCCCAGCTATTCGCTGACATTAGACGAACTGGAATAGCAAACCGCGCCTCCCGCGCCCTGCCATCGTCAGGTCTCCTCGACGTATACCCGATACGCCGTCATCGGCCTGCCATCGACAGGACACGGGATCCATCGGTTTTCGGCAAACCGCGCCTCCAGCGCCCTGCCATCGTCAGGTCTCCTCGACGTATACCCGATACGCCGTCGTCGGCCTGCCATCGACAGGACGCAGGATCCATCGGTTTGCTGCAAACCGCGTCTCCCGCGCCAAAACAAAAAACCATCCGAGAGGAGTATATAGTTATGAAAGCGATCGTTACCGTTGTGGGCAAGGACCAGGTGGGCATCATCGCCGGTGTGTGCAACACCCTGGCGACCAGCCGCATCAACGTCCTGGATATCAGCCAGACCATCATGGAGGGTTACTTCACCATGATGATGGTGGTGGACCTGACCGAGTGTCAGGCGCCCTTCGACGCCCTGCGCGCCGATCTGAAGGCCTACGGCGAGGGCCGCGGCCTGTCCATCCGCATCCAGCGGGAGGACATCTTCGACGCCATGCACAAGCTGTAAGAGGTGGGGAATATGCTGAGTCTGCAAAATATCTTCGACACCATCGCCATGGTGGACAAGCAGCACCTGGACATCCGCACCATCACCATGGGCATCTCCCTGCTGGACTGCGCCGACGAGGACATGGACCGCTGCTGCGACAAGATCTACGACAAGATCTGCTCCCGCGCCGAAAAGCTGGTCCAAACCGGCTGCGAAATCGAGAGCGAGTTCGGTATCCCCATCGTCAACAAGCGCATCTCCGTCACGCCCATCGCCATCGCCGGTGCGGCCTGCAAAAGCGAGGACTTCGTCCCCCTGGCCCTGACGCTGGACCGCGCCGCCAAGACCTGCGGCGTCAACTTCATCGGCGGCTACTCCGCCCTGGTGCAGAAGGGCTTTACCTCCGGCGACCGGCGGCTCATCGCCTCCATTCCCGAGGCGCTGGCCCGCACGGAGCTGGTCTGCTCCAGCGTCAACGTGGGCAGCACCAGGGCCGGCATCAACATGGACGCCGTGGCCCAGCTGGGCCGCGTCATCAAGGAGACGGCCCACCTGACCCGCGACCGTGACGGCCTGGGCTGCGCCAAGCTGGTGGTGTTCTGCAACGCCGTGGAGGACAACCCCTTCATGGCCGGCGCCTTCCACGGCGTGGGTGAGGCCGACACCGTCATCAACGTGGGCGTGTCCGGCCCCGGCGTGGTGTACCACGCCCTGCAGGGCTGCAAGGGCCAGCCCTTCGACGTGGTGGCCGAGACTATCAAAAAGACCGCCTTCCAGATCACCCGCATGGGCCAGATGGTGGCGTCCGAGGCCAGCGCCCGCTTGGACGTGCCCTTCGGCATCGTGGACCTGTCCCTGGCCCCCACCCCGGCGGTGGGCGACAGTGTGGCCCGCATCCTGGAGGAGATGGGCCTGTCTGTCTGCGGCACCCACGGCACCACCGCGGCGCTGGCCCTGCTGAACGACGCCGTGAAGAAGGGCGGCGTCATGGCCAGCGGCCATGTGGGCGGCCTGTCCGGCGCCTTTATCCCCGTCTCCGAGGACGAGGGCATGATCGCCGCGGCCCTGGACGGCACCCTGACCATCGACAAGCTGGAGGCCATGACCTGTGTGTGCTCTGTGGGTCTGGACATGATCGCCGTGCCCGGCAGTACCACGGCGGAGACGATCTCTGCCATCATCGCCGACGAGGCCGCCGTGGGCATGGTCAACAGCAAGACCACCGCCGTCCGCATCATCCCCGTGGAGGGCGCGGACGTGGGCGACACCGTGGAGATGGGCGGCCTGCTGGGCAGCGCGCCCCTGATGCCCGTCCACGAGGCCTCCAGCGCCGACTTCATCGCCCGCGGCGGCCGTATCCCCGCCCCGCTGCAAAGTCTGAAAAACTGATATGATCCGACCTGCGACAAGCTTCGACATTCCCCGCGCCCTGGCGATCTACCACAGCGCCCGGCAGTTCATGCGCCGCAGCGGCAACACCGTCCAGTGGGTCAACGGCTACCCCTCCGAGGCCCTGCTCCGGTCGGACGTGGCCGCCGGCCGGCTGTTCGTCATGGAGGACGCGGGCGGCGTGTACGCCGTGTTTGCCTTCATCATCGGCGACGACCCCACCTATCAGGTCATCGACGGCGCGTGGCTGGATGACGAGACGCCATACGGCACCCTCCACCGTCTGGGCAGCGACGGTACCCATACCGGCGTGCTGGCCGAGGCCGTGGCCTGGGCGTGGACGCGGTGTCCCCATCTGCGGGCGGACACCCACGAGGATAACCACCCCATGCGCCGCTGCCTGGAACGCGCCGGCTTCGCGTACACCGGCACCATCCACGTCGCCGACGGCACCCCCCGCCGCGCCTATGAGCGCATATGAACCCCGTTAGCCTTCCCCCTGGGGGGCCGCGGTGTTGAATGACAGGCCGGTGGCCTGTCAGACCCGCGGACCGTGAGAGCAAAATTATTCAAAGAAAATCTCAACAAGTCCTGCCAATGCTCTGAAAATTCCATCACGGATTTTCTGCGGTCCATCTTTTTTATTGCTCTGTATGGAAACGCATGATATGATGGATTTGGCAGCGGTGAAAGAAACCGGCAAATCGGAACTTGTCAAAGGAGGTTGATTGTATGAAAAAGTTGATAGCATTAGTTTTAGCAGTGGTTTGTGTGCTTGGCTTGGGTGGGTGTAACAACAAGACAGTCAATATTGATTTGCCTTTTGAGGTAGGTGATGTTGAAAATATAGAAATGTATCACTTTGTTGGAGCACCTGTGTCAGCAGAAAAGAAGGTCATTGTTGCTGAAGAAACCATAAAGAACTTGTATGATATGTTTGAGGGGCTATCCTTGGAACTCAAAGAAGTAGAGGAAACCGCTGGAGCAGAGATAACCAGTTTCAGATTTAACCTTTCTGATGGAACAAGTTATGAACTGATTTATGGCTGCTATGGAGTAAAGACAGGCAATCTGAAATCTTCCACAGATAATTTTGAATACTTTACAAGTGCAGATATTAGCTCTTATTGGAGCAACACCGACTTAGAGGCAGTTCCCGTTGAAGAAAGCGAGTTGCCAAACTAAGCAGAACAATT
>ENA-OWPN01000428-OWPN01000428.1-human-gut-metagenome-genome-assembly--contig:-NODE-428-length-60728-cov-5.489312_pt1 | contig 60728 bp, 52 predicted proteins | sample MGYA00248266_ERZ651850 | MGnify/ENA primary metagenome ERZ651850 (study PRJEB26924, sample SAMEA4378296) | human gut metagenome | biome: human gut; feature: human-associated habitat; material: faeces... | reverse complement strand
TTCAGGAATAGAGCTACCCTGGTATTTCCAACCGAAATAATCAATCTCTAGCCGTCTCACGCAATCAGGCTTCATGTACCGGGGTTTAGCTGGTTTCTTTAACTTTTCTATCGTGGGGATTAAATCATTTGTATTCATTACACAATAAGTTTTAAATCAAATGTTTCAATTAATGATTTCAGTACCGGATTAATACCTAAGAGTGTATCCAATGCGTTAGGAGCCGGTTTGTAATCAGGCATAAGATCACGTATTAACCAATCAGCCAGGTCGATCTTGTCAATCCTATCCTGATCGCTCGCATTCTTTTCCAAGATATCCGATACCAGGATATTAAACCCCATGGATTCAAGTTCTTTGGCCTTATCTTTCCAGTAATTGAACCCGTCTACATCGGGGAACGCTAGAACCGTTCTTCCATGCAATACCTTCATTTTTTCAATTGATAGCTGGCTTTTACCGCCCGTAGCTAACCAAATGTATTCAGGATAAACACCCGAACCGACTAACGCAGTCTTTTCTGATTCAACCAAAGCTACAACTTTAGTAGGGCACATTTTAAGAAGATGCTCACCGAAAAGGCATTGCGACAAATTGAAGTCTTCCGGTAATAACCCCTTTCGTTTCATTATCGCATGAATCCAGTTTATACTGCCCGAATCCTTTACCCTGTGCCCGGTCTCCGGATCGTACTTCATGATCTTACCCGTCCTTACTTTCCCTTTGGTGTCAATCTGCCAATAAATGATACTGCCGTCTTTTGTCGCTCCTAAAGCGTAATCATTCATCAGACGTTCGACAGTCGGGGAATCTAACGTATCACGGTCAAACAGACCGCACAAGAAAAGGACAAACGAACTGTTATAGCTTGCTGCCCTTTCGACGTACAGGAAAGGGATATAACTTGCTTTCTGTTGAGGCTTCTGTATTGGCTTTTTCCGGATAGGGGCTACAAACCGTTCTTTCTCTACCGGATTATCAGTAAAGAACTGTTTCGGTGTATAGTGGTATCCGCATCCGCTTTCGTGGTTACATCTGCCTACGATCTCATTTATCGGTCTCCCTGTATTGCCATCCAGGTAATAGACAAACGAATTATGATCACCGCATGCCGGACATTTATGCCGGGAAGATCGACCGGAATACTTTTCCAAATATGGTTGATTGTAATTTGTCATATTATTATCAATTGCAAGGTAAGATATTATAGTGGCTACTATGGTTATGACTACTTAGGTGGCTACTGGCTACACCCCCTATATATAGGGGGGTGTGTAGCCGGTTAGACATACCGTCGCTATTGTAGCCGAAAATAGCCGATTGTAGCCGGTAGTGTAGCCGCTTAAAAAGGCAATTGTTCGCTTTCATTACTAACCTCCTTCCCTTTGTAGTAAAGTAGACCTACATTGTTTTCGATAAGTAACCCTGTCTTTCTAGCTTCCTGGATTCTCCTATTAGCCATAGCTTTCTTAATACCCTCATTCTTCATAATGGTGTCTCTTAAATCAGTTTGCCGGACTGGTTGAGTATATTTGCAGAATATAGCTTTGAGATTATCTGCCTTATCAGACTTTTCAGGAATAGAAGTAAGTACGGGTAATCCTTCCTTACTCACAGCAAAAGCAAAATCATCCACAGCAATGTCTCTACATCGTTCTACTGATACTGTCGAGATATCACCATCTGCCCGAACGATAAACAGGGCTTGCGCTTTATTGAGAAAGTTTGTACCTAAATGTCCTCTAGGCTTATCACCTCCTGGATTGGTATGTAATACCGTAACAATGTGGTTATCTAACTCTTTTGTGATATCCATAAACATTGTCGCCAGCCTTGCACTTTCAGAACTGTCATTTACGTCCAGTATGAGGTCTGCAGCCCCATCAACAACAACCAAAGAAGGACGATATAACCGAATCGCTTTATCTGTCAATTCCCTACGCTTTCCAGGTTCGTACTCTCTGAAACAAAGCATACGGAACCGGTCTGTTTTTTGATTCGTCGGTAATCCTGCAATCCGACATACCCGTCTAGCTACTTTGGCCGCATGATAGATACTCTGCTCCGTATCAATCCAAAGAACACTACCGGCATCATTCGGACTACTCATGTTCATATATTCATCAGTACACATATAAGCCCCGACCATAGCAGACACGCAAAATGTTTTACGGCTTTTAGCGGCTCCGACTACAACAGAAAAGTCACCTTTGCTGATCATGACTCTTTCGCCTTGATATAATACTGGGGGCGGTGATGGAATATCAAGACTTAGGTCTATTTCTGCCTTTTGAAGCATTGATAATGATTCATCATCAATGTTTGTATTATATGTATCAATCTTTTGTAACTCGGCTCTTATCCTATCTGTATATGATATCTCATTCATTATAAGTAATATTTGTTTGGGCTAGCCAGTAAAGTTTACATCTATCCGATTGTCGGATATCCTGTATATTCAATCCCTCTTTACGGAGATCAGATATAACTTTTCTAGCATCATTGCCGCCGGTTACTAAATTGATTTCTTTCGCTGTTAATTTTCTTCCGGATTGAAAAAGTGCCCTAACTGTAGTACGAGTTTGATTTTTTGCACTACCTTTGTTACCGGTTTCGGGGGCGGCTTCGGTCGCCTTTTCTTTTTTTGCTTCCATAGTTCCGTCTCTTATTATTTAATCCTATTCCTTACACAATAAGATTGTGCTTGTTGATTTATTTCGGACTCCATGGCAACCCTGTTGCTTTGCAACCATTGTTCTAATTCTTGGCGATTAAAATAGCACATCTTTCCCATCGGACCCTTATAGTGGGGAATTTGTCGATTCATTGTAAGCTTATACAGGTAACTTCTTGAAAATCCGCAATACTTTGCAGCTTCTTCGCTTGTCAGAACTTCCTTTGTGCAAAAAATCATATTTGCCGTTATAAGATCGGCAACTTGTTTATATTCCTCTTCCATAATTTCACTCATAGAGGTTCGGGCTTTCAGGTTACAGGTGCAAGGCTGCACCGTCTTTGCCCTGTAATCTTTTGAGGTAAGTCTTGCACTCCTCCACCTCATCAATTACAGAGGCAAAGGAAACAAAAGGAACATACATGACAAAAAGAAAGGAAAGAATAAATGTGGGCTCAAAATGACTATCAGTGATTATCACTAATGATCACTGATAGTCATTAATGATCATTTGATAATCACTGATAATCACTGATAATCATTTTAAGTCCTCATTCGTTGAATATTTTTAACATCCTGGTCAGCGTTTGATAGTCAGAACTTTGTTCTAACCGTTTTTTATCAGATTTCGGGAGCTTTATTTGTTCTCCATGTGTATTGGTGAATAAGTTTACAATAGAATATATATTAATACAAATGGTTTCTTTAGGAAATAATTTATAAATAAAAAAACGTAATAATTGTTTGTTTTTTTTCCATTTTATAGGCTCGAAAGGGAGGTGTTTCTTATGTAAAGGAATACCAAATATCACTCTAAAGTGTTCTAATCTAGTATTATTTGCAACAAACCCGTGTTCTTTTAATCCATTTAATAAGATGGCTGTTTTATCATTAGATGGAAGTTCTGCCAAAGAGAAATTAACTCCCATTGTTAGAAATTGTATAAGACGACTCATATTATCACGAGTAAAACAATCGCATTGTTCATCATATATCATGTCGTCTATCATTTTGCTTATCTCGCTTTTTAATAGCGTCAGCTCTTTTATTCTATCTTCCATAATATTATAAATCAAGTTCCGGCAAACTATTTATGGCATCTTGCTTTAAGCTATCTATCGCTCGTGTGTATTTTTCCGTGTGCTTTAGTCCGGAATGTCCTAATAAGCTTGCCACAGTCTTTATATTGGCGCCGTTGTTTAGGATATTAACGGCAAATGAATGCCTGGCACAATGCCAGGTAATGTGTTTATCAATCTTTGCGTGTTTAACCCATCTGTTTAAAGACTTATTACAACTTTGATAGGTCGGCAAATTGAATATTTTAGACTCTTTATTCCCTCCTGACGGCTTTTCTCCGATAAGATTCAATAGTCCTTCATTCAATGGGATAACAACGCCGCTGGCAGCAGAATGACCTTTTGTCTTGTTTTGTTCGAATTTTAGTAATCGATTGGAGTAATCGACATTTTCAAAAGTCAAGTCTTTAACATCACAAAACCTCAAACCACAATATAGGCAGAATATAAAAGCACGCCTAATTTCGTTACTTTCGTATTGGTAGTGTGTTTTTATCAGCGTTTGTATCTCATCCATAGAAAGTACCTCTTTTCTTAAAATTTGTTTATCTACTTTGCAAACAATTCCTGTGCATGGGTTTTTTAGTATCACATCATGGTCAACGGCATATTTTATTACCTTTTTGAACTTCTGAAAGATATTCATAGCCCCTTCTCCTTTGCTTCTACCTTGAATGTAATCTACGAAATCCGAAACCAGGTCTTTAGTGATCTGTTCTGGTCTTATTGATAATACATACTTGTTGTATTCTTCTGTATCTCTTAGAAAGTCTTTAAATCTATTGAGGGTTAAAACCATCATTCGATAATCTTTCTTTGTATAACTGTCATTGTATGTCTGAAAATAATCCAAAAAGTTAATATTCCGATCTTTTTTTAATCTATAACCGTTTATACTTTCTTTGAACTCCTGTTCACGTTCGAATCTGATTTTACGGGCAAGTTCATATGTACTTTTATTTTGTTGGCGTTCTACAGGGGTTCTTGGAGCTTGCCAAACATAGAGGCTAAGGAATTCTTTTTTTCTATTATGCTTAATTACATTTTTAGCTTTTTTTTCATCATACACCTGCGTATAACCTAGATAATACTCTAAATAGAGACTGATTTGTCCATCAGATAGTATTTTTTCTTTCAATTTGGGGTTGTCTGTCACCTTTGCATCGTTCTTCGCCATAATCGTAACTTGTTTATTTTCTTTTGTTTTCTTATAGATGCAAATATAATATATTGTTTTTGACTGGGGTGTAAATAGGGTGTAAAAAATGACAAAACAAGAGCGTTTATGGGAAGAAAAGAGAAAAATGTATGAATTTTAAATATCAGATTATCAGTCTTTTTCTTTCTTTTGTTTTCTTTTTTATAACCGGTTCAATCCCGGGTCTCGCTACGATTTAAGCCTCAAGGTCGAAAGATTTTGAGGCTTTTTTTGTTTTTCATATCTTCAGGGTTGTTTTTAATTCATTTTTTATGGTAGCTTTGTATTTCAATAATTAAAACGAATAACCATGGAACTGCAACTAATACAGAATAAAATTTACGAGATACGAGGACAAAAGGTGATGCTGGACTTTGATTTAGCCGAACTCTATCAAGTGGAAACACGTAGGCTTAATGAAGCCGTGAAAAGGAATATAAGGCGGTTTCCCGATGATTTCATGTTTCAGCTTAATGCCGATGAGTGGAAAAACTTGAAATCGCAATTTGCGACATCAAGTTGGAGCTAATCAATGAAACGCTGGCAGAACTGCAGGATAAAAATAAAGCCTTGAATAAGCCGCGGCCCAAAATTGGCTTTGTAAAATGAAATCAGTTGCACCGACATCTATCACTTACTGTATTAAACAGGATTGTGAATCTGGTCCAGCCGTTGTCGCTGGAGAGGCTGAACTGGCAGTGATGATTTGTCAGAACTTCTCTGACGAACATTAAGCCGATGCCCTGGCCTGATGATTTGGTGGTAAAGAAAGGAGTGAAAAGCTTCTTTTGAGTTTCTTCGCTGATACCCGGACCATTGTCTTCAATAAGGATGGATACCGGCGAAGTTTGGGTAGTAATCCGTATTTCCCCGTTTTGCCCGATTGCTTCATACGCATTTTTGATAATATTGACCAGCACCTGTTCGATCTGTACCCCGTCGACTTCAATCGTCCGGTCATTCTCTGTCAATGTCAGGACCAGCCTGATGTTTCTTTGGCGACATTCTATATCCGTGAGGGCATAGACCGAACGCGCCTGTTCGTTTAATGAAATAGCTGAAAGAGTCGGTTCGGGGACACGGATGGCATGCGCCAGGTTACTGATGAAACTCGCCAGATGCCTGCACCGCTCGAAAGACGCTTCCACGGCAGGTAATACATATTCCCATTGCCCGTTTTCGTCCTGTTTGAAAATGTCTGCCACTACATTCAGAGTCGATCCGATCGCTCCGACCGAATTATTCACTTCATGCGACATCATCCGGATGATACGTTCGTATGAATCTTTCTCCACTTTAAGCAACTCCTGCGTAATCTCTTCTATCAATATGAAAGGATGCTTAAATCCCTGGTCGATAAATGCCGATCGGATACAATGGTAGATCGTGTGTGTTGAAGTCCGGATCATCACATCATCCCCCTGTTTTAATTCCGCCAGGGCAGGGGCCAGCTCAAAAGAAGATTCCAGGAGCGTTTTCCCTTTGATATCCGAAAGATTGGAGATATTCAGCAGTTTTAAGCCGGTGGGATTTACATCTGCTATCTGCTTGTCGAAGTTCAGGATAACGATCCCCTGCGGCGAGGCATGGATGAGCAGGTCGAGGAACTGGTTTTTCTCCCTTACCGCCAGTCGTTCGCTCCGCAACTGCGAGATCATCCGGTTGAAGATACCGATCAGCTCGTTGGCATCTTTATTTCTGACCGGGCGCAGATGCGTGGAAAAATCCTGGTCTTTCAGAAGCTGCATGCCGCTGAGCAGGATATGATACGGCTTGACCAGCTTATGGTAGATAAATGCAGCCAGCAGGAGCGATAAAATGGCGATACACTGTATAACCCAAAAAGGAATTGGCTCTTCCCGGAAAAAGAGAAAACCGATACCACTTGATATACCCGTGATAAAGGCAGCGATCGTCCAGAATATCAGCTTCGATTTCATTCAGGTAATTTGATGTCGTATTTTTCAAGACGGCGGTATAACGTTTGCCTGGTCAGTCCCAATGCCGTAGCTATTTTGGAATGATTGCAACCATATAATTCCACAGCTCTCTGTATCATCTCTTTTTCCACCCTTTCCAGGGAAAGGATTGTATTTCCGCCTGCAGGCTGACTGGCAGGGACTTCTATATATTGCTTTTTGAAGTCGGCATCCGTAATGATATCCTTTCCGGAGATCAGGATAGTACGTTCTACCAGGTTTTTCAGTTCACGGATGTTTCCGTGATAGGGGAGCTTTTTCAGATACCCATACGCTTCCTGCGATATCTCCGGTTGGGGAAAGTTGTTCTGTTCAGCCTGTCTGCGTGCAAAATGTTCGACCAGCAAAGGAATATCCTCCAGCCGCTCGCGTAAAGCCGGCATCTGTATCGTGATCAGATTGATGCGGTAAAACAGGTCTTCCCTGAATTTTCCCTGCGCCACCATCTCCGGGAGATTTTTGTTTGTCGCACATATAATCCGTGTATCCACCTGCCTGGGCTTACTTTCACTCAGCGGCTCGAAAGTCTGATCCTGTAAAACCCTTAATAGTTTGACCTGGCAAACCATATCCAGTTCTCCGATCTCATCGAGAAAGATCGTCCCTTTGTCGGCGAGTTCGAAACGTCCCGTCCGGTCGTGGCGCGCATCCGTGAAAGCCCCCTGTTTATGACCGAACATTTCGCTCTCGAACAGTGATTGTGAGATACCGCCCAGATTGACTTTGACGAACGGTTTACCCAGCCGGTTGCTGCTCTCGTGAATCGCTTCGGCTATCAGCTCTTTGCCTGTTCCGCTTTCTCCGGTGATCAGGACAGGCGCGTTCGTCCGGCTGATGCGTGAAATCGTATTGAGAACCTGTTGCAGACGGGGAGACTTTCCGATGATCTTTTCAAAGCGGTCCGTTCTTTCCGTCTCTTTTCCGTCCGTTTCTTTTTCTTCGCTTTCCCGTAGCTGGATAGCAGTCTGTATCGTTTTCAACAGAGCCAGATTGTTCCAGGGTTTGGTGATGAAATCGAAAGCGCCGGCCCGTATGCCCTGTACCGCCAGGTTTATGGAGCCCCAGGCGGTGATCAGGATAACCGGAACCGCCGGGCAGAAGATACGGACTTTTGCCAGTAACTCCAACCCTTCCTCGCCGGTTGTCGTATTACTATAATTCATATCCATCAGGATCAGTTGCGGACAGTTGCGGCGCACGAAGTCGACTGTCTCCTGCGGGTTCGACGCTGTTGCGACCTCATATCCCGCCCGCTTCAGCACCAGGGTCAGTGAAGTCTGTACCGTTAGATCATCGTCACAGATAAGTATCATAGCATGTATTATTTCATTATTATCAGTACTGTAAAGTTACTAATTTTATTCATCCCGTAAGGCTTCTGCCGGAGGAATCTTTGCTGCCTGCCGGGCAGGATACCATACCGCTATCAGTGATATGACAGCCAGCAAGCCGAATGCCAGTGCGTAATTAATGAACTCCTGTTCATTCCCTATGCCCGCATCCATCCTGTTTGCGATCGGAATATCAAGAAGTTCCAGTAATTCGGTATGCCCTATGTTGATGCAGATATTTACACCCACTATGCTGGCGATAAATAACAACAGCAACGTCTCTCCGAAAATTAACTTTTTCACGCCCCACCGGGTCGATCCGAGCGCCAGCCGCAGACCTACTTCGCTCCGGCGTGCCTGCGTGCGGTACCAGAATGTCCCGATGATCCCCAGGAATATATTCAGGATCAGGAAGGCCGTGATCGCATAGATCCCGTTCAAATCTTCTGTCGGCCAATTCGTTAACCGGGCATTTTTGTCGATCGATTTCAGTGAACTCATGAAATACGGTCCGAGCATCAATTGTTCCCGCATCTCCTTCGTAAACCGTTCTTCAAAATCTTTATCCGCACCCGGGTTTACGCGCAGGCATATCTGCAGCTCCCGCAAATCATATTCTTCTCTCATTAACGGCAACAAGATATTACAGAAATACGAGTTGAAATAGCCGTCTTTCATTTTTTCGGCGGTCCCGATGACCGTATGCTCTCTTCTGTCGTCGGTGGATGAAGTCAGTTTTTTTACATTTTCCAGCGGAACACTGTATTCGTCATTGCCGAATAAGCCTTTCCGGTTGGGAGTGATCAGTATCTGGTTCGATCCGGGAGCGCCCCAGCCGCTGAGCTCTTTTGCCGTGGTATTTATTTTAAACACATCGAAGAAGCTTTCTGAAACCCATCTCAGCCGGAATGTGACATTGTGGGTCGTATCTTCATCGATGTAGTAGCCGCTCATGTAGCTGGATCTGTCAAAAGGAGCCGCCCATTTGGAAAAACATACATTTTCTACACCCGGATAATTTTTTACACGGTTCAGAAGCGTTTGCGCCAGTGCCGGTTTGTCCACCTTTTCCGTTTCTCCGTTTCCTTCGGTGTTGTTGGAGGGCGTATCAGGTCTTTTTTGCATCTCGATCAGATACGTGTTCTTCGTGTCAAAACCGACCGGTTCCCAATAACATTTTCCCATATAGTACAGGTAATCGACGCAAAACCAAAGCACACAAAATACAAGTATATATTCCAATACGATCCAGGCATTCGTTTTGCGTTCGTTCCAGATAATTTTAAATATGTGACGTATCATAATTATTTGTCATTTTGATTGAGTGAATTAATGATCTTCATCCGTGAAGCCCGGTAAGCCGGTATGCCGGCAGAAAGGAGATTGATGATCAGGCAAACGGCAAATACCGCCAGCAAGACCGGGAATGAGATGAGCGTACTGGCTGGGATCGTGCTGTCTGCCGCAATATCCAGCAGCCAGTCCCGCATTTGGAAGACGACGACATACGACAGTGCCAATCCTATCACGCCGCCGATCACCGAAGTGATCAGGTTTTCAAAAAGTACCTGTATCAGGATCGTATACTTCTTGGCACCGAACGCCTTTCGGATACCGATCTCTTCCGTCCGTTTCTTTATACGTGAGAGACTCAAGCCAGAGAGGTTGATCGCCGGTATCAATAGCAGGATCAGCAGGATAAAAATCATTTTCCTTTTTTGTACGGCGATAGCGGAGGCAATCTCTTCGGCATTGTTCCCGTAAACCTCTTTCTGGAATATCTTGTTGTTTACCGGTCCTTTCAGATAAAGAATCCAGGGACTGTGTTCCGTTTCGAATTTTTTCTCCATCTTTCGTACCTCTTCTATGATAGCCGGGAAATCTTCCAGGCTTTCAGCCATCAGCATTACTTCGGTAAACCTGTTTTCGACAGGCTGTGTGGTATTAGGTATCCACAGGTCGCCGTATGCCTGTTTGAAAACCGGCGATACGTCTTCTACGATACCCACGATCCGGTACGGTTTGAAATTCACCAGAAAAGTTTGTCCCAGCGCATTTTCTCCTTTGAATACTTGCCGGGCGAGTGTTTCACTGACAACCGCCACGGATATTCCCGACTGAAATTCCCCGTCGCTGAACGGCCGTCCCTGCAAGAAGGAAAAAGACATTATTTTCCAGTAAGCCGTGTCGGTTATCCGCATATGGGCATTGATGATCTCGCTCGATCCTTCGCGCGTGATCAGTGTATTGGGAATATTTGACCATGACGGATTGACTCCGGAAACATATAAGGGAGTTTTCAGCGGGTAAAGATACTCTTTGAGTGTCTCGTAAGGGATGGATCCCGACTGCCAGCTGTTTCTTGCCGTATCCCTTTTTACCTGGTAGTTTATATATAAGGTACGATACCGGTTTATCTCCGGTGCGGTACTGATCTCCTTTATCTCGTTTGTTACAATGATCGTCATGATCATCATAATAGCCAGCGCAGTTCCCATAATAGCGATCAGGCTGATGAACTTGTTTTGTCTCAGCATCAGCAGCGCCTGTTTGAAATATACTTTGTACATACTGGTTCTTTTGTGATTTATTCTACCCGTCTTCCGTCGAAGAAGCGGACGATACGTTGTGTTGATTCGGCAATATGCTCGTCGTGGGTTACCATGATGATGGTGGTTCCTTCTGCGTTCAGCCGGAATAAAAGCTCCATGATTTCCGCTCCCATTTTGCTGTCCAGGTTTCCGGTCGGTTCATCGGCGAGAATGATCTGCGGATTACCGACTATGGCGCGGGCAAGGGCGACGCGCTGGCATTGTCCGCCCGATAGCTGGGTCGGGAAATGTCTCATGCGGTGTGATAGCCCTACCTTTTCCAACACTTTTACGGCAGCTTCCCGGCGGCTTTTGGCAGAGGATTTTCTGTAAAGCAGCGGGAGTTCTACATTGTCCAGCACATTCAGCGAATTGATCAGATGAAAACTCTGGAAGACGAATCCGAGCATTTCATTTCTAAACTCCGCCATTTCCCCGTCTTTCATTTCTGTGGTTTTTGTACCATTGATCAGGATATTTCCCTTATCAGGCAAATCCAGTAAGCCCATTAAATTGAGTAATGTACTCTTCCCGCATCCCGACGGTCCCATAATAGAAAGGAATTCGCCTTTTTGGACTGAGAGATTCACATTTTCAAGAGCAGTGGTTTCTACTTCCGTTGTGCGGTATATTTTTGTTATACCTTCCAGTTTGATTATTTCCATATTATTTCCAGTTTATCTGCCTATCCTGTTGCAATGTGTGTGCCATATTTCTATTGTGCTGAAAATGAGCGGTAGTCTTTTTTACGGGGTGTCCGAATACGGACAAATTTGTCCATAATCCTGTATAAAAGAAGCCCGCATTCTCAGATTGTCATCTATGAACAACTTGAGAATGCGGGCTATATTAATTATGTAACCTCACGGTTATGTTAATTAAGGTTTGCCTATAGAATTTAAGGGATCCGTATAGACAGAGTATAGGGTAAAATTTCACAAATTGTATTGTGTCCACAAATGTACTGCCATTGGCGTTATTTGCAATGTGTGTATTCCTATCATAGATATGTGGTATATATATCAATCTTTATTGGAGGTTATATGGTGGGTGGTAAAACTATCATTTCTGATACAAATACAACTGTTGTGTTTATAGGCCTTGAATATCAATATTTCTAAAACTTAAATTAACGCATGTATTCCTATCATAAAGGGTGGTAATCCTATCACGAAGAATCGCGTATATGAAAAAAAGCGGCGCACATGCGGAACAATCCGGATGTACGCCTTTATGCATATAAAAAATTGAGGGTCAAATTTTAATCAATAGTAACATGCTGAATAACTGTACCCCAGTCTGTTACAACAATATTGCCACTATTTCTTGAAAGATCAAAAGTCAATTCAGACAATTCTCCTTCGTTTACAGACACTTTCTCCAAATTTTTGACATTTTCGGAAGAAAGAATCATTTTATCGTCTTTGTAAAGCTCTATCGTGATATTGGAAGCTGGTAAAATAGTTGTGTTGTCAGCAACAAGATTACCTTTTTCGTTCAAAGTAGCCGGAATAATATATTCGATATCTTCTCCGGTCAGTTCACCGTTATGATTGAAAGAACTTTTTGTTTTCTTTATTTTGTAATAAAAATCGCCGTCTCTTGAATCCAGCACTTTAATGATCCCTTTTGTGATCAAAGAAATGGAAGAAACTTTGCGTTCGATTTTTAAAGTTTGGGTAGCCGATTTTGTAGAAGCGCTTTTTAAAGTAACCTGTCCGTAGAATAAATCTCCCGGCAGTGTTGATGCGATACCGTTATTCTGTTTCAGGCTTACCTGCAGGTCGGAAATAATATTTGCCTGACTCATGGTGCTGACGTTTTCATTGTCTCCACACAATCCTGCCCATGCCACAACTGTGATCTGATCAGATCCCGGACATGCTATTTCGATCGGTTTAGCCTGGAGTAAATACGTCTTGTCTACAGTCATTTGTTTGTAGAAATCACCGCTTTGGTCGAATACGAACAAAGTTGTCTGATCTACGTCACCTTTTACTGTGATATCCTGATTGTCGGAATATGCTTTAAGAATAACAGAAAATGGAGCTTCAGCTTTAGAAGCTGCTGTATCAATAATACTTTCATCGATACCTGTTGAAGAAGTACTGTCTGCTGAACAACTAGCGAAAGTGATTGTAGCGATCAATGTGCAAACAAACACAATACAATTTGTTGAAATTCTACCCTTTTTCATGACCTTAATTTTTTATATGCTTGTAAATTACCCTATACTCTTGAGAGATTCCCTTAATTTGGTTAAGACCCTCATCAAAACCTTTTGTCTCTCGTTTACATTGCAAATGTAGAGACTAAAATGACATGTGTATCAAATATAGTGATAATAAAAGTTAAAACGATCAAAATAGTTGCTGAAAATGTCAAAAATGGCGGTGTAAAACTCTTAAAACGTATGTAAATCTCTTATTTGCATGTTGTGAATGATAGATATGACAGGGTCGTTGTTCTTTGAATTGATAGAAATACCACTCTTTTGCGATAGGAATACATCTGTATTTGATAGTTTGAGGAGGGTAGTGGGGAGATCTTGTGGAATGTGTTGATAAATGCAAATGGTGAAGAAAAAATTGATAATCATGTCTTATTTCGTAAATAAAAAAGATTCAACACTCTCAAAACGAAATTTTTTTAGCACCTTTGCATAGGTGATCCGGTGTAATCAGGCAGGCACTGGTCATTGATTGAAAGGATATTGAGGAGATAAAAAATCTTAGAAACTAAAATATATATATCGATATGATTAATAAGACTTTGTACAGGAAATGGTTCCTATTTCTTGTTTACTTTGTTTTTTGCGGCCTACAGGCATTCGCAGCAGGGGATTCTGCCAGTCCTCTGGAAATAACAGTTTTGGTGGTTGTTCTTATTCTGGTATTGCTGTTTATCGGTGCAGCTTTCTATATAAGAAAGATGTATAGCGGTTTTACGGGTCAGTCTCAGGCAATAGTAAAGGAAAACGAGTTGCTGGCAATGAAACAAAAGGAGGCTGACCGAAAATGTAAAGAGTTGGAAGCTGCTAAAAAAGAATTGGAGGAACAGAAGCACGCAATAGAAGAGCAGAAGCAAACTATCGAAGAACAAGCAGCGGAGCTCGAATCAGAGAAAAACGAACTTCTTCAAAAAATTACTGCCCAGGAAACGGCTATCTCTACATTGAACAGTAATAAAAAAGACCTGGAGCAACTGCTTGTTTCCAAAATAAAAGAGAGCGATGCCATGCAGCGCGAGGTTGCCGACAAACTGGCGGAAGCCGAATCCCGCCTGAAAGAAGCCGAACTGATCCATGATAATTTCTTTATCGAGACCATCCATGAGATGCGTACTCCTCTTTCGTTGGTGCTGGGTTCGTTGGCGTTGGTGGTGCAGAATAAGGATGAAAACGAGGATATGTCGACCCAGCTGCTTTCTGCCTATCGTAATACGCTGGCCTTGCAGGACCTTGCCGACCAGCTGATCGGAACACGCCGCGCCAATGATGTTGCCAACTATCTGCGTATCGCCCGTTACGACTTGATTGAGATATCCCGCCAGATATGTGACTTGTTTGTCGACTGGGTGGCTATGAATAACGTCGATTTCCAGGTCAATACCCAGACGGCTGTGTTATGGATCTGGCTGGACCGGCGTAAAATGGAATATGCTTTACGTACATTATTATCTAATGCATTCAAGAATACATTCGTTTACGGAAAAGTTACGCTGGATATTTCCGTGGTCCGCAAGGACGGCAGGGCCTACTGCGCTGTATCCGTACAGGACGAGGGGCTGAATGAAGATGAAAGTGCCCGCCGCGGTTTGAGACAGGTGCACGATATGACGGAGGATATAGGCGGATTCTACAGCAATGAAACGACCGCTTCGGGTACGACCTACACATTATTAATACCGCTGGGCAAACAGCATCTGATGGAACGCCGTGTGGAATTTGTGGAACCGGAAGCCGACCTGGTGAAACTGAACGACCGCCAAAAGGAAGAAATTGCCGAATTTATCCAGGTGATCCCGCAGAAGAAGACTACCGGTAAGAAAATCCTCGTTATCGACGACAGCGACCAGATACGCTGGTTCCTGAAACATGTCTTTGCGAAAGAATATGAGATACTGGAGGCGCGTAACGGGGAAGAAGGTTTGAGTGTTGCTTTTGCCGCCAATCCGGACCTGATTCTTTGCGATGTGATGATGCCTGTCAAAGACGGGTTCGAAACCTGTAAGGAGTTAAAGGCCGATCCCCGTACTTCGCAGACCCCTGTTGTCATGCTGACGGCAAAGGTGGAGAGTGAGGATGTCATTGTCGGTCTTGAAGCCGGTGCGGATGATTATATCACGAAGCCTTTCGATGTTGAGATTCTGCGTAGTAAATTGAATAACCTGGTGAAACGGCGTGAACAGTTGAAGCAGTTCTTCACCAAGACGCTTGCAGGAACGGCTCCCCAGGAACCGGACGAAAACGAACCGGGCATACCGAGCAATCCGTTCATGGATCTGGTCGTGAAGAATATCGAAATGCATTTGGACGATTCGACTTTCGAAGCCAAAGTGCTGGCGGATTCATTGAATATGAGTTTGCCGACCTTATATCGTAAAATCAAGCAGTTCTCCGATTGCAGTATCCTGGAGCTGACCCGTACGATCCGTTTGAAAAAAGCCGCCGAACTGATCCGGACCCAGCAATACTCCGTACAGGAAGTGGCTGAACTGGTCGGCTTCAACGACACTGCCACGTTCCGCAAACGCTTCACCGAGCAATATGGCACAACACCTTCGCAGTACGGGCAGCCGTAAGGTTAAAATCTGTTCTGGCGGGGTTGAGCCCGCCAGTTTTAAATTATTCTTTTATCCGGAGGTTATTTTCCTTTATTAAATGTTCGATTTCAGTAATGCTGATGGAGTCTTGTTCTGTTCGAATCTTCCTTATACCTCGACCCAAATCGGTTCCGGTTTCAGGATTATTTATTAATTCTTCTTGCAAATTCATAAGGTCCTTTTTCAAGGAACGATACTTTTTGCTTAAGTGCTTCAACTCCTTTAAAAATGTCGGAGCTGTGACTATGTTATAGTTCATCAATTACTTCCTGGAGGGTTTTTAATTTCTGTCCTGTACGTTTGGCTTCGGCTACTTCTTTTAGTCCGCATGATATACCGGTAAGTATTTCTTCTTTACTTATCGTTTCTTTTTCATATTCTTGTTTAAGGATTTGGTTGATAGATCGTTTCAATTTATTGAAGAGTGCTGTATCTTCAATATTCAGAATTTGGCGAGCCAACATTGCCTTATCCACTTCTAATTTTACATTTGCATTCATCTTGTTTCTATTTTAAGGTTTGTCATATAAACATAGATAAAATATTCTGTCTATGCAAATTCCCTAAAAACTCGTTTTAAACGAACCGTCATTTCGTTTAAAACGAGTTTTTTTTCGTTTAAAACGGACTGTAGGCTCGTTTAAAACGAATTTTCGCCCGTTTAAAACGAGATTTGGGCTTTCGGGCTGACTTTTACTGATATCATACTATCTAACTTGACGGTTATCAGTGAGTTGTACTGAAAAGTATATACAACTACCGGAGATGTCATTTTGTTTTTTTGCCATTGATATCTTCCAGCAAATATTTACCGGGTTTGAACTTGACTGTCGTTCTTGCCTCGATCATTACCGGGTCTCCGTTTTTGGGATTGCGTGCCATACGGGCAGTTTGCGGTCGCGGAGTCAATGTACCGAAGCCAATAATAACTATTTCTTCTTTCTGGCACATTTTTTCTGTTACGATCTCGATGTAAGACTCCAACACTTTTTTAGCCTTTTGCTTGCTCAAGCCGGATTTCTCCGCCAATGCTACAATGAGTTCTGCTCTGTTCATGAGTATTTTTCTTTAATGATTAATAATTCGACAAAGCTAATGAAAACAAGCGATCTAATTGAAATCTTTGGCCTATAAATATTATCGAACCCTGCAAAAGATATTTTTACCCCTTTTTTGAGAGTCTTACATTTGTTGAGAATCGCATTGAAAGAACCGTTGAAAAACATTTAGAGTTTTACCGCTATTTATTGACACTGATACCTATTCAGCTTTTTTTAGGACTGCCATACCTTTGCAATGTCATCAGGAAACAAATTATCGTATAGGGTAAAAATGATAATCCTCTCATGGCTGAAACTAGTATTATATTAAACGTATTATATAACTTCAAAAAATTAAAGAATATGAAACTAAGAAATTTATTGTATGCAACAATGATTGCATGTGCATTCGCTTCTTGCTCGAATGATGACGATCCTATTGATAATGCAGGTGGCGGTGATGGACCCCAACTAGGTGAAAACGAAGCTGCGCTGGTCGTTAATATGGCTGGCGTACAAACAAAGGCAGCTGTAAGCGTTACAAAAGAGAATGATATTAATTCTGCTACAACTCAGGTAGTAGTTTTTAATGGAACAGGTGATAATGCAAAGGTCGAAAAAGTAGGATTGGTTAATGAAGCAGGGAGTAAGACTAATAAAGTAACTGTAACTCCTGGTGATAAAATGGTTGTAGTTTTGGCAAACTATAAGACCAAAGTTCAGGCGGATATTACTTATTCTGCATTAAAAGCTTCTGTGATAGATTTTGCTAACTTCGAAGGTCAAGAAGGTTATCTCACGATGAACAGTGCTGTTTATACAGTGACATTGCTTCCTAGTAAGACTAATTACCTAGGTTATGTTGCCCCCGAAGAGGTCCCTGCAACTGAGAACTATCTTAGTGACACTAAGGGTAAACCTGTTTATTTGTATCACAATGTAGCTAAAGTAGTATTAAGCAATGTGGCTGTTGATAAATCTACTGTAGAAACGCAATATCCTAATCCCCGATTAGATGTTAAAGAAGTGTTTATTTTACATGCTCATAAAAACTCAAAGTTGTTTACTGAGGCTGCTTGGGGAGAAACAGGTATAACTGATGACTACTTAAATTCACTCGGTACAGTAGAAGGTTATTCAGATTGGGTTACTAGAGTTGAAGGTAAAGATGTTGTTTTTGATTATTTGACAACAAATTATGTACAAGATGGTTATAACGCAAAGACATATACTAAACTTGCTCTTGGTTGGGAATCAGGTATTAAGGATGGTAAAATAGGAAGTGGAGATGCAATCGAGACAACTTGGGGTGATGATAATAAAACAGCTTTTTACACATACGAAAATATGAATATTACTAGTGGTAAAATTTATACGTTATTAGTAGTAAAAGGTGACTTTAGCTATGATGGATATAAGGATGGTGTCCCTACTCGTATAGAAAATAAAGGTAGATATTACTCAGCAGCTGTAGGTATTACAGGTATGGGTAAAGGTTATGGCATACCGAGTAATGTTGCTGGACTAGACGCAACTTTGCGTACATCTAATGGTGAAGATGGTAAATATTTAGGTGTTATCCGTAACTTACAGTACAATGTAGCTATGACCGTTAAAGGTCCGGGTTACGATACTCCTTTTGGCCCTAAAAATGGCGATGATACATTCTTGGCTGTAAATGCTAAAGTCGTAGAATTCGGTGCTGTAGGTCAGGACGTTGATTTCGAATAACCCCACCAATCAGGTTATATCCAAAGATTCTTTTTTGTCATGGCGGACTTGTTCCGCCATCTCATACAGATAGATTTTAATCGTGAAGTATAAGGCTTTGTGCCTGGCATGGAGCGACAGGAAAGAGGCTTTAGATATAGCCTCTTTTGCCTTTTTATAGAGGCTTTTGTAGTGAATATACTATGTAAAACTATCAATTTTCTTTCTGATACATTTGTCTATCAAGATAGAGAGAACCACCCGTTATCTCAAAGGGTGAGAGGCATTACCTTTGTCACAGGTAAGATAATAAGTAACGAATAAACAATAGAAAAGATATGAAACTAAGAAGTTTATTATTAGGAATAATGATAACAGGTGTATTTGTTGCATGTTCGGATAACGATGAGGTTCCGGGCAAAGATCCTGTAACAAATGATTCTGCAACTCTGTCTGTGCAGATAGCAAATGTACAAACCAAGTCCCTGGGAGACACAGAGGTTGATGACAAAACAATTTCCGATTTATCCGTAGTTGTTTTTAATGGAACGGCAGATGACGCTCCTGTTGAGGCAATCGGACATGCCATCCCGAAAGAGGGCAGCACTGTTAAGGAACTGACAATGCCTGTAACCTCCGGTAATAAGAAGGTTTTAGTCCTGGCAAACCTTACGGAAGCACAGTTGAAAGCTATGAATTTAACGAAAAATGCTACATTTTCATCCGTAGAAAAAGCCCAATTAGCTTATTCTGCTTCAGAAGTAAACGGAACCTTATCGATGAACAGTGCTGTTTATACAGTTTCACTAGACCCTGGGGTAGTGAATTATTTAGGCTATACAAAAGATCAGGCTCAAGACGGACATTATTTAGCGAATGCCGGTGGAAAACCTGTTTATTTATATCGAAACGTAGCTAAAGCTGCATTGACAAAAATAACACTTGCTCCTTATGATAGATATAAGGAGGCTACATTAGATGTTAAGGAAGTATTTATTTTACATGGGCACAAAAACTCCCTGATTTTGGGAGCTGATGGTGCTGCATGGGGAACTACTAACCTTACAGACTCTTATTTGAATGGTGCTGCCAATGCGGATTATGCAAAATGGGTGGCATACATGAAAGACTATGCCGATAAAAAGATTTTTAATTATATAGAAGGCGCTAGTTCTTATAGCGAATATGCACCTGAATCAAATACAAATTCATTTAGTGAAGAAGTAAGTATGAAATTATCAGAAACAACAAACAGTGTAGATATGGCAAACGCTTTCTATCTGTATGAAAATACAGATGTCGATGTTGAGGATGATTATTGTACTCTGTTGGTTGTTAAAGGTGATTTTACTTATATCGGCGAAGATGGAGAGGAAGCGACCAGTACTGACCGTTATTATTCGGTAGCTCTGGGGGTAACTGGTTTTACTGACCCTTATTCATTGCCTGAGAACGTAGCGGGACTTTCAGATTTAGATAGAAAGGGTGTAAAGGCTTTTAAAGGTCTTTTGCGCAATCTTCAATATAATATCACCATGAACATCAAAGGACCCGGTTATACAACCCCTTTCGGACCTCATGACAGCGATGATACGAATCTCGGAGTTGAGGTTGAGGTAGTGAGTTTAACCTATACGAAACAGGATGTGGAGGTTGGAGGAGAATAATTGTATAAATATATAATCATTCTCACAAATGTTGGCAAATCTATCATAGTCGGAAAGTTGATACTTTCGTCTATAAATATAGAGAGAACCACCTACTCGGCTTGATATCGAAAGTATCTACATTTGTAACATTAAATAGTGCTAATAAAGAAATTACATAGGGTTATGAAATTTGATAAATATTTATTTCTGGTTTTTCTTTCTGCTTTTTTATTTTCTTGTTCGGAAGATAAACAAGACGACATTCAGATACCGACGATTGAAACGTATGAATATGACGCATTCCTGTCACTGGCAGTAGGGGATACGGAACTTAATTCAAAGGCGGCTGCAACATCTGGATCTATAAATCCCCGAGACAAAATAGAGCGGTTGTCATTGGCTGTCTTCCGTGATGACAAGTTAGTGGCTTTTAAAGAAAGTGTAGCAGAAGGTGACAAAAGTGTTAATCGCATAGACGAAGTTCCTGTTGTATCGGGTTCTGCTAAGATTTTGTTAATTGCCAATTATAAGATTCCGGCTGACTGGTATCAGAAAGTTGAGTCGAAATCAGATTCAGAGAAAGGTATTGGTGTTACCACTTTGGCAGATTTCCAAACTCTAACTGTTACTTTGGATAAAGAAATAACCGGTAAACTAACCATGAGCAGTAAAGTTCTGACGTTAAATTTGCATGCTGGTCATAATTTTGCCGGATGTTATGCTACTGTAGGAAATGTAGACAACGATCCTCTTAACGGTTATGAGTTATTGGGAACAAAGAATAAAATATTATTGTATCATAATGTTTCGCGTGTGCAACTGGAATCTATCACCTTGGCTCCGAATGAACACTTCGGAGGGGGAAAGGATGGTTCTGCTGAATTTCACCTGCTGGAAGTTTTTGTTGCAAACGTTAAAGGAATATCCCATATTGTTCCGGATGATGATAATCACGTCGAATATTCGAATCCTAAAAGTGGTGAAAATCTTTTTTGGTGTGCTGATAGCTATGCCCAAAAAGAGGGACCTCTCAAAACAGGTACTGCACAGGGACAACCTTGGTTGATATATGATTTTGTTGAGCATGACGGTAAGGAGTTTGATAGTTTCTATGACGAATATCCTTTTCTTAATGGATTCTCTCCTTTGGATCTTTCTACAGGTACAAAAGTCGATGGTTACTCGAATACGAATTTATTTTTTCCTGGTAAAGCTGATCCTAGTAGTACACAGCGTTCCACTTATACGGGAGGGTATTTTCTTTCTGTAGGAATGTTCTTTTATATATATGAGAATAATCAAATCGATGCGGATTCGGAAAATCAAACATTGTTTGTGATAAAAGGTGAATATAAATATAAGAATAAAGAGGATAAAGCACCTACAACTCAGGATTGTTATTATGCTGTTTTGGTAAATAAAGATGGTACTAGTACTGATATTAGTGGAACGGTACCGGCAGATCACAAATATGTGAAGCGTAACAATTGGTATTCTCTGTATGTAACGCTTAAAGGTCCGGGCGCTACGGGGCCTTTCGGGAAAGATTTGACAGCTAATATCAGCACCACCTTGAAGGTTCAGGATTGGAATGTCATAAAGATGAAAGAAGAGGTTGAATAACTCATTTTCAAATAACTTTAGATAGGGTAAAATAAACTATATCAGAAAAAATTAATTGTTATGAAACGCAATATTATTATAAGACAACTTTTATTTCCCGCTTTTTGCCTGTTGGGCATGCTGGTGACAAGTTGCATCAATGAAGATTTGGATGAGTGTTACAAACTTCGGTTGAAGGTCGTAAATCAGAAGGGGGAAGATATCACTCCTTCGGGCTATGTGGAAAAAACTGCTCTTTATATTTTCGATGAAAACCTGGAGTATCTGGAAACCCGTCAGCTGGATAAGACTTTCATTACTTCACGCGATGAAATTGTATTGAATAATTATCCTGCTAGCCGGAAACTGAATATCGTGGCATGGGGTAACCTGAACGTGCTGGGTGATAAACAGGATGTATCCGAAGCAAAACGCATCGAAGATTTTAAAGTGATGCTGAAAACAAAAAACACACTGGCTACCCAGCCCGACAGCCTCTATTTCGGTATCGAGCAGGTGCAGACCAAAGCGGGAGGCATCACGGAAAACAAAGAAGTGGTTATCGCTCCCAAAACAGGATCGGTAACAGTGCAGACCATCGGATTGCAATACGGGTTGAGAAAATACGGCTTCTCGGAAAATGCCGAATGTGAATTTTCTTTGGATAAGACATTGAGCGGGTTTGACTATCAGGGAGGACAGATTGGAGACAGTGTCTATTACGATCTGAATGTGAAGCGTTACAACGGCATCGATTATCAGACCGTCGAACGGCAAAATGCCTGCCTCGGCGAGCAGATGGGGGTCGTTCTGACTGCCAATAATGCTCCTTTCATCACTGTTACGGAAGATGATAAAGGAGAAAAGATTCGTACTACGGCCAGCGAAAATACATTCGTCGTCCTGGAGTTCGCTGAAGACGGTACGTTGTCTGTACGTGTACAGGTTCGTCCCTGGGGAGAAGTAAACGATCATATAGAATTTTAATGTAGCAGATCATGATAATAAAGAAACTTACATATTTATTTTTTACAGGAGCCTGCTTGTTGGCGAGTGTTGCTTGTTCGAAAGATGACGAAACGAAAGGTGGAGTAGAAGGTCTTTCTAATGCAACCCTACGCGTAGAGATCAAAGCAGCCGGTGTAAAAACAAAGGCTTATAATCCGAACGACCTCAACGAGTTGCAGGGAGAAGCCAATATCAATAACCTGGCAGTTGTGGTATTCTCTGAAGATGGTTCTCAGGTGTTAGGTTCAAAATGGAAAGCTGTACAGACAGAATATTCGGCTACTCTGACCGACATACCCGTAAAAGCGGCTAACTCGCGTATTCTGATTGTTGCTAATGTGCCGGAACAGGTGATAAATTCAATTACTACATTCGATAATTTTCAAAACAGTTTGGTGGACCTGGCTTCACAATCTCAAACAAGCTTGACTATGAGTAGCCGGGTGATCGATACCGATAAACCGCTTATTGCCGGTGATAATTATTTAGGTTACTCTTCGATGGGTAGTGAAAATGTCAACGGAATTTCATCTCCGATCTATCTTACCCGTGTTCCGTCGCGGGTGGATCTGGTTACTGTGGATACAAAGTTTAAAGGAACGAAACTGGAAGGCTATTCAGTCAGACTGGAACAGGTGTCGGTCGTAAATCGTAAAACACGCGCTCATTATTTCAGTGAAAGTGAGTGGGGAGCCGTTGAAACGGCAGGCAATCAGGATAGTTCACCGGTTATCTCTTTCAATACCATTATAAATGATGCAAACACATTGGCTACTACAAGTTATGTAGGCTATGTGATGGAGAATACCGAAACTACAGCTCCTACGAGTATCCGGCTCAGGGCCAGCCTGGTGAATGCTAATGGAAATGTGATACAGACCAAGTTATTTACCTCGGCTATTAACTTGAACGGAACATCTTTAGGATATGGTCATAATTTGATCAAACGTAATTACGTGTATCGTCTATGGATCACTTTCGGCGAAGACAGTTTCGATCCGGAAACAGAGCTGGCTGTGAACGTACAGGTTGTCAATTGGGGCCCTGTCGATCAGGATGTAGTAATCGAATAATAAAAAATTGAATAAATAAAAAACAAAGGATATGAAACTCAAACATTTATTTTTATCCACATTGGTTGCCTGTGCATTCGCTTCCTGTTCGGATGACGATGGTCCCGGCGAACCGGTATATCAGCAGATAGATTCCTATTTGTCTATTTCTGCAACGTCGAATAATAAGTCGCTGACGAAAGCTAGTACTGTAGAAGAGGGCGATCCCAAAACAGAACCGGGAGCAAAGAGCGAACGGGCGATCAGCAAATTGACGGCTATTGTTTTTTATGATAATGGCGATGCTGATTATACATATGCTGCTCATAAGGTGGAAAATTCGCCTGTACAGGATGAAAATTGGTACACTTCGATCGAAAAAATTCCAGTTAAAGTGGCTGCAACTGAAGCCGGTGCTATTTCGACTACCAAGTTGAAAGTTGTCATATTGGCTAATGTCGATGTTCCGCAAGAAGCTATGAAAACATATAATACGTTGGCTTCAAGTTCTTTTTCCGGGATAATAAACTATTCTTTTGAGGAGGTTATGAAAAATCAAGACTCAGGAGATGGTAATAAACAATATATTCCGATGAGCAGTAGTTTGCTGGATGTGGAGGGCGTCGTTGCCGGTTCTGATTTTAATAACTGGGTGGAGGCTAGTGATGTGAGTTTTTCTGTTACACGGACTACAAATGATGGTAAGGTGCTGAATGGTAGTCCGAGTGAAGGAGGTGTTTATAATAAAGATACGGATGCTACTATTACTAATTATTCACCAACAGCAGAAAAGCGTATCCCTTTGGTTCGTTATGTAGCACGTGTACAACTTGAACAATTGACTGCTGATTTCGGTGAGAATTATGACAAGGCTAAGTTTACATTGACACAGGTTTCTTTGGCAAATGTGAGTAATTATTCTCTTTTTGCAGGGAGTTCGTTGCAACCGGAAGATTTAGCAACTTCTTATTCAAACAAAGCAGATGGCGGTCAGGTTTTTTATCGGGGATATCCTGAAACAATTGATCGTGCAGATTATTATCTGGCAAGAAGTGTACAATCTGATGCTTTGACAAAAAATTATGGAACAATTACTGGTAATACTGTATCAGATGGGTTACTTTTAAATGATGGAAACGAGCTTACCTTTAAAGATAGGACAGTGAAAACTAAGAGTAAAAATGAAATGGCTCAGTTTTATGCATTTGAATTTAAGTCTTTGGATGTAACTCCGGATGAAGGAAAACAATTGGAGGGTGCATCTAGTCCGAATATAAATACAATGCTTATTATTACAGGTCTATGGGAAAATGGTCCGGTAAAAGAGGTGAGAAGTTTCCGTATTCCCGTTAGACATGAAAATGGTGCGGACGGTTTGGGTGTTAAACGCAATTATATTTATAAAATATATGCAACTCTGACCGGTGAAGGTACCAATAATCCGGATAAGAGCATGTTGAATGCTTATGTAAGCTTTACTATTAAAGTAGAGGATTGGGATGTGATCAAGCAATCAGAAACGGATGTGAATTAATATTGTTATAAAATGGTATAAAAAGGGCATAGCGAATAATTTCGCTATGCCCTTTTTATATTATAATCATGTGTATGCCTTTCATTATTGAAGGTGGAACTCTCAATCGTTTAAAAGTCTCATTTTTTGAAATATATACCTTCAAAAAGGGTATAGATCAACTTTTTGTTGGCGTTTCTATCGCCTTTCAAAGGCACTTCTATCAATCTTATCGGTTGCTATTTTTACCCCTTAATCTTGAAAGTTTCGCCTATCGCCACTTTTTTAGAACCGATATAACTTTGCAATGTGATACAAAAGAAAGCGATTAAAAAAATGACTAGCGATAACAATATTAAGTATAGGGTTATGAAAGCAATAAATACATTATCAGTTTTAATATTCTTTTTGGTTGCAGTTGCCTGTTCTTCAGAAAGCGATACGATCATGAACGATATAGATAAAGAAGTAGCAACAACTTCTGAAGTTTATGCTTCTGTTGACTTCTCTTTTATAACAACTCGGACGGGCGCAACAACGAAGGCTTCATCCTCTGTTGAAGCCGGTGACGCTGAAACTGCAACGGACACAGAGTCTTCTATCTCCAATTGCTATATTGCTGTGTTCGAATATTCCGGTAATGCAGCCGGTAAGTATTTAGGTTCTCGCTCATATGATTACAAAGAAATCATGGTTGGTACTTCCGGCTATGAGATGAAAGGTGGTCTGATTTTTAAGATTCCAGAAGAAGTAAGCGAGCGTAAAGATTTGCTGTTTGTTGCTATTGCGAATGTAAATCCGGGTACAATCCCTACTTCCGGAGAGATGACTTATAGCCGTTTGATGGGGCTGACGCTTACTGAAAATCCTACGGTATTGGTAAAAGTCGGTGAAATAAAACTCGAAAAGAATGATGATGGTGACTATTTGTTGGACGGTAAAAAATGCATACAGATATCTAAAAATATTTTAGATCTTGGAAAAGACGCAACGAAGGCAGAAAGTTCTGTTTCATATGCCAACGTGGTTATCCCAGTTAAACAGCGTACTGCTGCGATCATGCTCAAATCGTTTACATTAAAAAAGGATGCAAGTGGTAAAGAAGATTCAACCCCTATGGATGTCACTATCACGAATGTTACGCTTAGTAATACGAAGATGCTGGGAAAAGTTTCAGGGGAACTTACTTCTTATTCCGGTGAAGATTATGAATTATTTGCTTCTGAGTTTGCCAATTTGAATAGTATCAATGAGTTTGATAATTGGGGTGGATACGAAGAGTATAATAAGGTATTGAAAAATTCTTCAAATGATATAAACAAATACCGTTTTTATACTTATGAGAATAGAGATGATGAAACAAAAATTAAAATGAATATTACTTATGAGTATAGTACATCGGATGGTAAAATAGTATCAAAAGAATTTTCTTTTACAATCAAATCTCCGTCTGATTATGGATTTGTTGAGGAAGTTTGGGCAAATCATTTATATGAGATAAGTGTAGAGATAACGAATGAAGTAGCCAGTGTTGGTGTTGAGTGCTATACACAGAATTGGAAAGATGGAGGATCGTATAATGCAGAACTTCGACCTTCTTCAACTTCAAATAATAACTAATGTAAACGGGTAAAATTTAATAGTTATGAAAATAGGAAATTTTATAAGTGGAATATGTTTGGTTGTACTTGGTTTATTTTCATGCACATCCGAAGAAGTAATAGAATCCGTAGATGGTAATGCTTCTTTGTCGATCGTTCTTTCTGTCAATGATGCGGCAACCAAAGCGGAATTAGGTGTTACTGATAATGAAAGTAAGATAAATGATTTTTATGTGGCTATATTTAATGAAAAAGGCACGAAGATAGATAGTAAGATTATTTCAAGTACAGCAGATGAATCAGGCGATTTTAAATCTGTTACAGTAAATGAGAAGCCCGGTTATAAAGTGGATTTCCCGGAAGTTAATCGCAGCCAGGGGAAGGTGTTTGCTGTTGTGGTAGCAAATGCATCATCTGTATATTCTAATTTAGAGGCTTGTACTACTTATGAACAGTTGACATCTACTTCTACTGCAGATATCATTATTGAAACAAACCAATTTTCTGATGAAAATTTGGCTAAAGCCGGCGTTTCGGAAAAGAAAAATCTTGCTGAAGGAAACTTGACATTGACAGTTCCTCTAACACAGTTATGTGCACGAATTGATTTTGGAAATATATCTATAATCGACTCTAAAGTGGCAACGAAAGCAGGTGAGGAGTCTGTTGAAAGTGGTTTTAAGTTATGTGAGACATTGCCGTCAGATGATATTTTAGAAAAGATTTCTGATAAGGTTAATGAAGATATTGTATGGAGTAATAGTAGTAAAATAAGAAATGAAACAGAAAATATGTCCTATATGAGTAAAAAAGCATATCTTTATTGGGATAAGGATCTTTTGCCAGGAGCATATTATAAAGAATATGTACCAGAAAAATATTCGTCGCAGGGTAAAGGGAAAAATAAATACTATTATAAAAATTGTTATTATGAAAATAGAGTTTTAGTCTACTCAAAGACAATAGAGACTACATTTTCAGAGGAAGGAGAAACATCTGGAGAAGGAGGAGAGTTTACTCCGAGTTCTATTTCTTACACAGCCAACGGTAAAACAACTATTTTATATGATGATAAGAGCAATAGCTCAACGAACCAACAATATAATGCTCTGATTGGAGAGATTGGAACGAATCAATCTTTCTATACATACGAGTTCCCTACAGACCAAAGTCTGAAAATGCGGATCACCGGTACTTATTCTGCCGAATCGGGAGGTAGTTCTGCAATAAAGCCTGTCATTACGAAGAAGACAGTTTACGGTATATTAAGGCAAAGCCGTCCTTCGGGAAAGGGAGAAAACTGGTCGAATGCATCTTGTCCCCAATCAGAAAATGAGATAGAGAACTCTAATGATATTGAGTGGTTTGAAGATGTAATTTCAGAAGAAGAGACTACTTCCGATTTGAAATCATTGACTACTAAAAGCAATGCACGGCCTATTACTTACGAGTTTGATTGGGCGAAAGATGTGAAAGACATAAATGGTAACTCAGTGCCTTTACTGCATGGTTATGTATACGAGTTGTCATTGCGTTTAAAAGTCAATAATGTGCAGTTGATTGTGAAGAAAAAGGATTGGACCCCTTTGGATATTGATGTAACTTATGGTGGTAGTTCAAATTAAAAGGTAAAATTTCAAATAAGATATAGGATATGAAAACTATAAATAATTGGATAACTATAATATGTGTTATTGCTTCTTTCGGTTTTACTTTGGTGTCGTGTACCGATGAGGGGGAAAACACACGAAAGAATGATAGTCGTACAGTTCAATTAACATTGTCTGCCCCGGCAAACGAGGTCGTTTCTCCAATGACAAAAGGTGTTGCTACCAGTATTGATGAGACGATTAATAATATTTGTGTATTGATTTATGATAAGATTGGTAATATAATAGCGGATGAATCATTTTATAGGTCTACTGATGATAATGCTGAAGGTCTCTCTGATATTCAAAATAATACGGCAGGACATACATACTATCTTAATTTAGCGGATGATAATACTCGAACCATATATGTTGTAGCAAATGTAGGAGATAAAATTTCATCATGGACGACTACTTCTGATATAGAAGGAGTCTATGATTTAGAAAAGGTGGATGGTCAAATGCTACCTCAATGTATACTGTTTGCCGATAAACAAACTTTTTCTTCAGCTACTCAAGTAGTAACCGCCGAATTAAAGCGAATCTATGCCAAAATTACTGTTGTTGTAGATGCTTCCGGAGTAAAAGATGCAACTATTACTCCTTCATCGGTGGCTTTGAAAAATATACCAATAACAGGTAGTTTAGCAACAAATAAAATTAAGGAAAGTCCTAGTGAAGGTGAATATTTGCCTGATGGTGGTAGTATTAATTTAGTAGAGGTGAATGATAAAATATGGGGGAGACATACTGAAGGAACCACCGCATTTTTTATGTATGAGAATATGCAGCCTGAGGGATATTGTTATGATAACGATCAAACATCTAAAACACCTAAAAGTATTGGACAGGTATCAAAAGATCCCAGTACAGTAAAAAATGATAAAACATGTTCATATATAGAACTTTCTACAGATTATGTGGGGGAAAAAGGACGCGGTACGGTTGCCTATCGTTTCTTTTTAGGAAAAACAGTCTTTAAAAATTTTGAGGTAGAGCGAAATACACATTATAAGGTTACTTTAAAATTGACTGGAAATGGTGGTATTGATGAAGCGTCATGGCGCGTAGAAGCAGATATTCAAGGAAAATTTACTCCGCATGATGCGTATGTTGGATATTTGGTTAATTCTAAAAGTAGAATTTATATAGATGGAGGTGATAATTTACAGAGTGGAAACTGGACTATTAATCGTAGGAGTGGAGATGCGATTGTTAGTGACGGATCTATTACCTTGAAAAAAGATAATGAATCGGGTAAATATTATTTTGAAGTTACAGCAAAGCAAACTAATGTAAGTGACAGAGAATCAAAACAAGGAATATATACTATTTCTTCTAGTATCACAGGTGTTGAATCTAAGGATGTTACAATTACACAGGTGATCCGTATTTTGGATCCTATCGCTTATTATCATCAAAATACAGGAACTTCTTTTAATAAAGATGTAATTGTAAAAGTTTTTGAGAAAAGTCCTGCTAATTTTTATGTCCCTTTATCTTCTGTTGGTGCTTGGACGGTTACACGAGAATATGGAGATTGGTTTACATTGGATAAACATTCGGATGATAATAGTAATAGTACAGTAAAATCCAGTAATAATGTGATAACAGGTGAAGGGGGAGCTGTTAAATTCCATTTTAGAGCAGGTTCTTTAGGTTATATGCCAACTCGATATGGTTGTATCTCTGTAAAATATCATAATAACATGTGTGAGCATAAGATTTATTTGCGTCAGGGAGGTGGTGATACACAGCTTATAGATGGTGCAGCTGAGTGGGCGTATAGTAATGTAATGAGCAATGGGGAAAATGGGACCTATGCTACACAGCCTGGGCCTATGTTTGCAGGGGGGAGTAGTAAAGGAATAAGTTCAATTACTCCCGGATATCGTGCTCAAAATTCAATAGAGGGTGGTGATCGTTCAAATTGGGGAACTAATTCTGAAACTAGGCAAGGACCATGTCCTAAAGGGTATGTAATGCCATCTATTCGGGATATGTCCGTATTGAAGAAGGCCTGTTATGGTGACAACGGACTGATCGCTGCAGTTGGATATATTTATGATGATGATCCTCTGTCTGGTTGGAGTTGGCAGGATTATAAGGCTGTTGTTACCGATCAATCACATAGTAATCCGGCAAAAGGTATTGTATTGGTGAATACAAAGAATAATAAAAATCTGGTTTTTCCTTTTGGAAATGGCGTTTTGGTACATAATAAAGTCCCCGATGCGAATAAAAATGATATGGATACTGGTTTGGATGAAATAGGTGTAGGTTTTCGTCCTAGTGGTATGTTGTATACAGAAGAAGATCTAGAAAACGCAAAGAATCCATATGCTTCATATAATGGAAATTATTGGAGTGGAACACCTTCACAGGATTCTGGCTTAGGTAATCATTTATGTTATATGAAATTTTGGTATTTCTTAAAGAGAAACGTACCGATCTATGTAAGTGATGGTAGTGATAGGTGGGGTAAAGATTGGGTAGTTAAGAAAAATGATGCGATTGGAGCAGATCGTGGAAATGGCATGTTCATTCGTTGTGTCAAGGTCGGATCAAGTCAGAAAACAGATAATAGTTATTGGAATAATACTAATTGGTAATATAGTGACTGGTTCTAAATAGAATTTCTAATATAGAATAAGGGAACTCCGGGGAATATCTGTCACAGCATATTTTTCGGAGTTTTTTGTGGCTTTATCCTCCTTTATCTTCCTTTATCCGGACATAACCGGACGTAACCTTTCATAACCGGACACGGCTTTGTATCGCCATCCTATCTTTGTCTCATAATCGAGAAACAAAGGTAGGGTGGCGATGCTGTTTTTAGGCTTAACGGTTCCCAGTTAACGGAAATAAATCGCCCTAAAGTGCAATAAACGGAAATAAAGTGCCGTATCGTCACGTAAAGACACGTAAGTCTACACCGCCGCAACCGTCTGCCGTACCTTTGTTTCGTAATCATAAAAACAAAATGTTATGGCATTAAAGTATGTAGTTAAGAAAACGGTGTTCGGTTTCGATGAAACCAAGACAGAGAAGTATGTAGCCCGCCCGGTGTTGGCAGGCACGGTCGATTATTCCGCTCTCTGCGACCGGGTAACCAAAGTAAGTACAGTGTCGCGCGGCGTGGTGATGATGGTGATGGAGAATATGTTCGATGCGATTGAGGAGAGCCTGTCCAATCATTTGTCGGTGAAGCTGGGTGATTTCGGTAGCCTGCGTCCCACCTTTGGAAGCAAGAGCCAGGATGAGCAGGAGGGCGTGACAGCCAAGGTTTTGCGCCGACGCAAGATCCTCTTTACTCCCGGTACGCATTTCAAGAAGATTCTGGACGGAATAAGTATTCAAAAAACTGTAATCCGCTGAAAAACAATAAAAAAGTAACGTTCTTTTCTTAAAATAATCATTAAAAACAAAGTATTATGGCATTAAAGTATGTAGTAAAGAAAACAGTTTTCGGTTTCGATGAAACCAAGACAGCGAAGTATGTAGCCCGTCCGTTGTTGGCAGGTAGTGTTGATTATTCCGCTCTGTGCGATCAGGTGACCAAGGTAGGACTGGTGCCGCGCGGTGTAGTAAAAATGGTAGTCGACGGCGTGATAGATGCCCTCGAATGGAATCTGACCAATCACCTCTCGGTTAAATTGGGGGATTTTGGGACTTTCCGTCCCGCCTTCGGCTGTAAATGCCAGGAGGAAGAAAAGGATGTAACGGCGGATGTGTTGCGCCACCGTAAAATCATCTTCACCCCTGGCAGTCATTTCAAAGAGATGCTGCGCAAAGTCAGCATCCAGAAGTTCGACATTCCGGAAACCGACGAAACAGGCGGTTCCGGAAGCGGCGAAGACGACCGCCCCGTAATCGAATAGGCTTCCCCGAATAAATGAATAAAGCAGGCACGGATCGTATATCGGTTCGTGCCTGTTTTGGTTAGTTATAACAGGAATGTTTCGACATTTTCGGATTCTATTCCGAGAAAGTCTGTATTTTCTCGGATTTTCACATGGGATAATCTTAGAAACGGTGATCAACTCGGACTATTTTTACTAGTATGGAAAGTCGGTGTTTCTATCCAGGGTTGGTATTTCTATCAAAAACGGGAAATATGGTAGGATTACCCTATTAACTTGAAAGACTTGCCTATCGTTGGGGATTATCGGAATAACTACTTTTGTAAACGTTGAAAATCTTTCTTTTTATGTAGATTTACAGGGTAGAATGAATAATATAATAATAATGTATATGAAAAAAGTACTTTTCCTCTTTTTGCTTTTGGCAGGTATGACAAATGTCTATGGACAGAAGTTTGCGGTAAAGTCAAATTTACTTTATGATGCGACTGCTACCATTAACCTGGGGGTAGAAGTGGGGTTGGCTCCGAAATGGTCGTTGGATCTGTCGGGTAATTATAACGGTTGGATGCTGGGAGATGAAGCCCGTTTTAAACATTGGCTGATTCAGCCCGAAGCCCGTTATTGGCTGTGTGAAAAATTTAACGGCCATTTCTTTGGCGTACATGCCCATTATGCGGATTATAATGTGGGAGGAATGAAAATTCTGGGTAAGAGTATGGAGGATAGTCGTTATCAGGGAAGCTTGTATGGTGCAGGTTTGTCATACGGATATCAGTGGCTGCTGGGTAGCCATTGGAGTATGGAAGCTGTGATCGGTATCGGCTGGGCACATCTCGATCAGGATAAATATCCTTGTGCTGTTTGCGGAGAACGGTATGATAAGTCAAAAGATTATTTCGGTGTGACGAAAGCGGCTCTTTCTTTTATCTATTTCTTTAAATAAGCAGGACGATGAATAAGAAAATGAAAAATATATATATACTGGCTGCAGCGTTGGCGGTGGTTTCTCCGGCTGCAATGGCACAGAAAGATGCACTGTCCAATGCCGTGAAAGTGGTTTGTAATGATGCGGTGCAAAAAGGTGATTCGCTTTATCTGGATGCTGTCATTACAGTGAACAGTAGTGCTGTTAAATCGTGTAAGTCGCTTGAACTGACTCCGGTGGTGGAAGCAGGCGACCGGAAAGAAGGTTTTCTTTCTGTCTTGCGTAACGGACGTATCCGCCATAAGGTGTATACCCGCGAGATCAAATTGAATAACCTGGCGGAAATACCTCATTATAGTGTGGCGAAAGTGAACAAACAGCAACCGGAAGAGGTGATCCTTTACCAGGCTGCTATCGGTTGGGAAGACTGGATGAAACATGCGAAGATTTCGCTGGCTGCCGATCTTTGCGGCTGCGGACAGGAAGATGCCAATAAATTATTGGTGACTGATCATATTCGTTGTCGTCCGGATGCCCGTTATGAGGTTAAACCTGTGCTGGCGTATATAACACCGGTAGCGGAAACGGAAAAACATCGTGCAGAAGTGGGTACGGCTTATCTGGATTTCCAGGTGGGTAAATCTGAGATTTTGCCAGATTTCCGGAATAATGCTTCTGAACTGGATAAGATCAACGGTACGATCCGCTCGGTGACATCGGATAAAAATATCACTCCGAAAGGGATCCTGTTGAAAGGATACGCTTCTCCGGAAGGTTCATATGCATCGAACGACCGTCTGTCGGATAATCGTGTGAAAGCATTGCGCGAATATATACGTTCAAAGAACGATTTCCCGATGAGTTTCTTTACGTTGGAAAACGAACCGGAAGACTGGTCTGGATTCAAAGCACAGGCTGAAGCCGATCAGGATATGCCGGCACGCAATGAAGTGCTCGATATTATTAACAGTGATCTGCAGCCTGACCAGAAAGAAGCCAAACTGCGTGCGTTGAAAGGGGGAGCTGCTTTCAGTTATGTATTGAAAAATATTTTCCCGTCACTGCGTCGTTCGGAATACCGTATCGATTACACGGTTCGTGAGTTTACGGTGGAAGAAGGCCGTGAGATTATCAAGACCCGCCCGCAGCAGTTGAGTCTGAGTGAAATGTTCGCCGTAGCCAACAGCTATGAAACGGGAAGCAAGGATTATAATGATGTATTTGAAATAGCTGTGCGCATGTACAGTTCTGATCCGGTGGCAAATCTGAATGCTGCTAATATCTCTATAGGAAAAGGCGATTATGCTGCTGCTAAAAATTATCTGGCGAAAGCCGGTGATTCGGCAGAAGCGATTCATGCCCGTGGTGTTTTGAAATTGATTGAGGGTGACCTCGACGGAGCTGAGGTGTTGTTGAAAAAGGCAAAAGATGCCGGTGTGATAGGAGCAGCAGACAATTTGAGAGAATTACAGCTGAAAAGAGAGGATAATGCTCTGTTTGATAGTTTCGACGCGCATAATTGATACATATACCGCGTAGAATCATGATAAATAAAGTCTATTTTTGCATTGGAATGATTTATGAAAAAGCATAAAAATAATAATATGGAACATGCTGCACAAGTTGAGAACGTTCTAGTGAACGAGATCGACAACCAGAACGGGGTTCATCTCTATCTGGAAGGAAATAAATGGTGCGCCTATGAACGTTCCGCTTATTATCTGGCACAGTTAAAAGTACCGGTTGTAATAAAGAAGGAAATAGTTCGTGACGGATACGACGTCGTTTTGTTAAAAGCTTTTTTTGAAGTGGATGACATGCGTCTGCCTCTAGCTCCGAAAACAGTGTTGAAATCGGTGGCTGATGATAAGTTACTGTTCCAGTTGAACGATCAGATTGACGGTTTTCCTGAATGGAAAGCTTGTCAGCTGAATAAATTACCAGCATAAAAGGTGAAGCCGTGAGGCTTTGGTTAAGTATACTAAGTTGTAAAATTGAGGGTGTATTAAGTCCCCGGAAGTGAGTGGTTATCCTTCCGGGGCATTTTTTTTTAGTTGACAGTTAGAGGGAAGGGGTTTGGAAATAGACGATTACCCGGGCTTCCGGTGAGAGGGTGAGGGTGAACTCGTTTCCCAGGGCTTCGTTGAGGCTTCCTTGCCACCAGGCTGTCAGGCGACGGCGGGTGATGGGCCAGCGGAGACCTTCGGTGGTTATTTCGCCACAGGGGTACATCGAGAAGATGGATATTTGTTGACCGGGGGTACTAGGCAGGGTCGTTGTTTGTTGTACGGGGATGAAGTGCCCGTAGTCGGAGAGCATTTCCACCTGTTCGAATAACGGTGCGTAGTCCATCAGTAGGGAGATATTACCGAGCGTATGGTCTTCACGAAGTCCGGTAGCTCCCAGGATCAACAGTTTCCGGTAACCTGCAGCGTGGGCAAAACGGACTGCTTTGGTCAAGTCATTTATCTCCTGATCTTCCACGGTATGGATGCGGTCGGCATATAGCCGGAGCATTTCCTGTGGAATACTGTCCAGATCACCGACAATGGCTGCCGGCTCCAGCCCCCGTTCGTGCAGATTTTGTACCGCTCCGTCACAGGCAATAATAGCCGGTGCAGATTTTAAAAGCTCCAACGGTCCGGCTGTTTGCGGAAAGCTTCCGTTAGCAACCACTACACAATCATATATTGTTCCCATTTGTATTTATTCCTTTCTTTTTCCAGGTATAATATCCGACAATGGCTAAAATACCGTAGCAAATGTACAAAAACATGGTAGGATATAAGCCCCGCAGATAATAAAGATAGACAGATACGAAGTTGACGATAACCCAGAATATCCAGTGCTCGATGATACGGCGTGCCAGCATCCAGGTGGCAACGATTCCGACGGAGGTGGTGAAGGCATCGCCCATCGGGATGGGAGAGTCGGTGAAATTGTGAAGTACGTAATAGAGCAGGGCGTATGTAATGAGGATAGCCGATGCTATCCCCATGAATAAAGACCAGGTTATATGACGGTAGAAAATTGTATCATCGGAGACTTTTTCTTCTGATACATTTTTTTTCGTACAGGTCCATTCTTTGAAACCATAAATGCTGATGGCAACATAGTAGATATTCAGTCCCATATCAGCATATATTTTGGCAAAGAAAAAAACAAAAACGTAGACCAGTGAGGTCAGAAAACCTACCACCCACATTGCTTTATGTTGTCTGATCTCCAGTAACAGGTAAAGGATTCCTGTAATGACACCGAAATATTCCAATAGATGCTCCATTTTCTTAGAATTTGAATGTTACTCTTGCCATGATATTCGTACCGGCTTGTGTAAAGTAGCCGTCGTCCTTGCTGACTTCACCTCCGCTTATGTAGGTGTAGACCCAGGCATTTGTTTCGTATTTTTCGTTGAAGATGTTGTTGACACTTACATCTACACCAAGTTCCTTGATGAATTTAGGTTTGAAGACATATCCGACACGCAGGTTGTTCACGAAGTAAGGGTCGATCGAACGGTCTTTGGTGGAGGTGTTGTCGATGTACTGGCGGCCTACGAACTGTGAGTTGAAGCTGGCAGAGAATCCTTTCAGATTGAAATCGAACATACTGTTGGCGATGATGCCGGGGGAAAAGGCGATATCGGTCGTTCCCATATATTCACTTGCCTGGCCGCCGTTATCGTAATCATCCATATAATGGGTGTAGTTTTTTATTTTGTTGCGGCTCAGGGTTGCATTTCCGTTCCAGTCCAGCCAGCGGGTGATGCTTACGCCTCCGGTCAGTTCGATACCCATACGGTAGCTGTCTTTGATATTGCTGGTCAGTGCTTCACCTATCTCGCTGATTTTACCGCTAAGGATCAGCTGGTTGTTGTAATCCATAAAATAGAGGTTGGCACCGACACGGAAACGTTCGTTGCCGAAGCTATAACCGGCCTCGTAATCGTACAGGGTCTCATGTGCGGGCCGTTCATTGGCTGCAGCCTCCGTGAAGTTGTCCCGGTTCGGCTCCCGGTTGGCAACGGAAAAAGAGATAAAAGCGTTATGGCCGCCTTTTTGGAAATTAATACCCGCTTTCGGATTAAAGAAGTTCCAGTGTTTGTCTACATCGACGTTGTCGCCGCCTTTGTCGTCACTCCCTTTAATGGTATAATGGATACCGCGGTATTGCAGGTCGAGGTATCCGTTCAGATACGGGTGAAACCGGTAGTTGCCTTTTACATAAAAGTTATAATCCAGTTTGTTTCCTCTGTTACGGTAATATTCGTAGTCAGGTTGCGGAAGTGCTTCGCCGTTCTTCACCCACATGACACGCCCGAAATGATCGCCCACATATTTGTTGACTGCAGAACCGAAGCTCATCTGAAGACGTTCGGTGCGGTAGTTGGCACTGTAGACAACGCCGTAGAAATCGTTGTCCAGCCATTTACGACGGACGAGGTCTGACTTGCGGATGGTGTCTCCTTGTCCGTCTATATAAGCAGGCAGCTTGTAACTGTTGAATTTTGCGTTCCCTTTATAATCTTCGTAATATCCTTCCCCGTGTGTGTAGTGGAGGGTCAGGTTCATATTCCACAAGTCTCCCAGGCGTTGGCTTGCCATCAGGTGGTAGTTTTGTTGCCAGTAGTTGTCTGTTTGGTTGTCATAAAACTTTTTGACACCGTTTTCTTCGTATTCCCCACAGGGGTTATAGGTACGGTCGATTTTCAGGAGAGAGGAGGGAACGCCGGTCCATGCCTGATACGTTTTTTCTATATTTCCGAATGTCTGGAAGCGGACCAGGGTGTTGTCTCCGTAATAGGTGGCGGAACCGAAATACGAATGCATGTTGGCTGTCGCCCGGTCGATATATCCGTCGCTCTGAACATTGGAGTAGCGGGCATCGAACACAAAATGGTCGTGCAGCAATCCGGTTCCCAGCTTGACCGAGTTTTTCACAGTCCCGAACGAACCTCCCGAAAACGTATATTCGGCGTAAGGTTTCAGATCAGGTTTCTGTGTCTGCATAGCTACGGTGGCACCGAAAGCGGCAGCTCCGTTGGTGGATGTTCCGGCACCTCGCTGTATCTGTATATTATCGACGGAAGAGGCGAAGTCGGACATGTTCGCCCAAAAGACGGTATGTGATTCGGAGTCGTTGACCGGTACTCCGTTGACCGTGATGTTAATACGGTTGGCATCTGTTCCGCGGATACGGAAGCCGGAATAACCGATACCTGTCCCTGCATCCGAGGTCATGATGACGGACGGAGACTGTGAGATAAGATAGGGGATACCCTGACCGTCGTTTTTACGGTTGAGTTCGTTTTTGGATAGTTCGCTGTAAGCAACCGGAGTTCCCTTGGCTACCCGGGTGGCTGTGACGACTACCTCGTCCAGTGATAAGTCGCGTGAGATTTTTAAAGAATCGGTGAGATCCGGCTTGTTTTCCGCTGTCGCCCATGTGGCCAGTGAACCGGCAATCAATAATAATACACTTTTCATCCTTTTTACCTTAATGTTTAAAACCTGATAAGTGAATAGGAGAGGTGTGTTGTGTGAAGAAATATACCATTGTTTTACAATTCCCTTCGTCGGCATTATCCGTAGCAGGTAATATGGGTATAATCTCAGCCTGCGGCACGTACCTGTTTGGTACGCTGCAAGCACCCCTTTGTATTCGGGTGGCAAAGATAGGGAAAGTTCAGAGATTGCACAAATTGAAAAAAAAGATTACATATGTTTGAAAACTCACTGATTATTTGTATATTTGCGGGCGATTAAGCGAAGATGAGGAGGGGGCGGGTAGTCCCCTTCTTTTGTTCTTAACTGTATGTTTATGATTGAAAAGGGCGTAATAACTCAGTTGGTTGAAGAAAAATTGGCTTCTTCCGACAATTATTTGGTTGACGTAGTGGTTAAACCGGGAAACCTTATTATTATTGAGATTGATAATGATGAGGGAGTTTGTATTGATGATTGTGCGGAGTTGAGCCGGTATGTGGAAGAACATCTGGACCGTGAGGTGGAAGACTTTGAATTGGAAGTCGGATCGGCCGGAGTTACTTCTCCTTTTAAAGTACTTCGTCAATATGTGAAGAATATAGGAAACGAAGTAGAAATACTGCTGAAAAGTGGTGTAAAACTGGCCGGAGTTTTGAAATCGGCAGATGAAAACGGGGTGGTAGTTACTGTTGAAAAACAAGTAAAACCCGACGGAGCCAAACGTAAAGTTACTGTCCAGGAAGATCAATCCTATACATTTGATGAAATAAAATATACAAAATACCTAATAAGATTCAAGTAAAGAAAGATTATGGCCAAGAAAGAGGAAACAATCAGTATGATTGACACACTTGCGGAGTTCAAGGAGTTGAAGAATATAGATAAGGATACGATGATCAGCGTGCTGGAAGATTCCTTCCGTAACGTAATCGCTAAAATGTTCGGTACGGATGAGAACTATGACGTAATTATCAACCCTGAAAAAGGTGACTTCGAAATCTGGAGAAACCGTACGGTTGTGGCTGATGACGAACTGGAAGATCCGAATCTGCAGCTTACGTTGACTGAGGCCCGTAAGATCGATGCCGACTGTGAAGTTGGTGAAGAGGTGACCGACGAAGTGCATTTCGCTGATTTCGGACGTCGTGCCATTCTGAACCTGCGTCAGACGCTGGCTTCGAAGATACTTGAATTGCAGAAAGATAGTTTGTATGCTAAATATAAAGATAAAATAGGTGGGATTGTAGCAGCTGATGTATATCAGGTGTGGAAAAAAGAGATCCTGTTGCTGGATGACGAGGGTAATGAATTGCTACTCCCGAAAACAGAGCAGATCCCTTCTGATTTCTACCGTAAAGGTGAAACTGTTCGTGCGGTTGTGCAGAAAGTGGATAATTATAATAATAATCCGAAGATTATTCTGTCGCGTACAGATAAAATGTTCCTGCAGCGTTTGTTCGAACTGGAGGTCCCCGAAATTAATGACGGCCTGATCACGATCAAGGCTATCGCGCGTATCCCGGGTGAAAGAGCAAAAGTGGCAGTCGAGTCGTACGACGACCGTATCGACCCGGTAGGTGCTTGTGTGGGTATGAAAGGTTCTCGTATTCATGGAATTGTTCGTGAATTGAGAAACGAGAACATTGATGTCATTAATTATACATCCAATGTATCACTGTTTATTCAGCGTGCATTAAGCCCGGCAAAAATTTCTTCTATACGAGTAAACGAAGAAGAACACAAGGCGGAGGTTTATCTTCGTCCTGAAGAAGTTTCATTGGCTATTGGTAAAGGCGGTTTGAATATTAAGCTGGCCTGTATGTTAACAGAATACACGATCGATGTATTCCGTGATGTGGAAGGTGCTGATGAGGAAGATATTTATCTGGATGAATTTACAGATGAAATAGATGGCTGGGTGATTGAAGCGTTGAAGAATATAGGTGTCTATACGGCGAAGGGGGTTTTGGCAATGAGCCGTGAAGAAATTATTGAACGTGCCGACCTTGAAGATACGACAGTTGACGAGGTACTAGCTATCTTATCTGCCGAATTTGAGGAAGAAAATCAGGATGAAAGTCAGGAATAAAGTATTACGACAAAGTTAGATATGCCTATAAAATTAATACAAGTACAAAGAAAATTAAACGTGGGAATCAACACGGTTGTTGAATTTCTGCATAAGAAAGGTAATCCTGTTGAGGAGAATGCAAATCCCAACACGAGGATCAGTGATGAACAGTATGCTTTGCTCGTAAAAGAGTTTGGAAAGGATCTGCCTGAAGGAGGCTTTGAACGTCCGCGGGTAGAACGTCCTCACAGAGAGAAAGAAGCTGCTTCTGTGAAAGAAGAGAAGGCTTCGGAAATTAAAACAGTGATCCCGGAAGAGTTCAGGCCTAAAATCGTTACGAAAGGCCGTATCGACCTGGAAGGACAACATAAAAAATCTCAGGAGGCTCCTGAAGTGAAAGAAGAACCGGTAGCGAAACCGCAGCCAGAGGTAAAAACTCAGCCTGTAGTCGAACCGCAACCGGTAGTTAAAACTCAGCCCGTTGCCGAGCCGCAACCGGTTGTAGTCTCTGCTCCTGCTCCTGAAGAAAAAAAGGTAGAAGCCCCTGCTAAACAGGAAAAACAGGTGACAGCTCCTGTAGAAAAACCTGTGGAGAAAAAAGAAGTAAAAGAGATAGTTGTGGAAAAAGAAAGAATCGAAGAGAAAAAACCGGAAGTTACAGTGAAGCCGGAAGCGACGAAAAGCTCTTCTGAAGAAGTGGACAAAACGACCGCAGATGGTCAGCCTTCTGCAGAATCGGAAGACGATAACCTGTTCCGGTTGAATACTCCGAAGTTCGAGTCGAATATCAAGGTAACCGGTAAAATTGACCTGACTGCCTTGAACCAGTCTACCCGTCCTAAGAAGAAAACAAAGGAAGAGAGACGAAAAGAACGCGACGATAAACGCGAAAAGTTCAATAACAATAATAGACCGGGACAACCGGGATTCCATAAGGGACCGAAAGATCCGAATGCTAAACCGGGTGCACCGGTAAAGCCGGGAGCTGTTGCCAAACCGGGTGCTCCTGTTAAACCGGGTGAAGCCGGTGCGGATGCGAAAAAGAAACGTAACCGTATCAAGAAGGATCGTGTGGATGTGAACAATACTCCGGGTACAAACTACAGCCGTCCGGCTAATCAGCGTGACGACCGTGGCAAACCGCGTTTGAAAAAGCCGGTTAAGGCTGAAGTAAGCGAGGAGGATGTACAGAAGCAGATCAAGGAAACGCTTGCTCGCCTGACCAATAAAGGCAACAAGAATAACAAAGGTGCCAAGTACCGTCGTGATAAACGTGATGCCGCCGTCAAACGTGAGCATGAATTGATGGAACTGGAGGAACAGGAAAGCAAAGTATTGAAACTGACCGAGTTCGTTACGGCAAACGACCTTGCCAACATGATGGATGTACCTGTAACAAAGGTTATCGCTACTTGTATGAGTATCGGTATCATGGTTTCCATCAACCAGCGCCTGGATGCGGAAACGATCAATATCGTAGCCGACGAATTTGGTTTCAAGACAGAATATGTCAGTGCAGAGGTGGTTGAAGCCATCAATGCTGATGAAGAAGATGATAATGAAGAAGACTGGGTTGCACGTCCGCCTATCGTAACTGTGATGGGACACGTAGACCACGGTAAAACTTCTTTGCTGGATAATATCCGTAAAGCAAACGTAATTGCCGGTGAAGCGGGTGGTATCACTCAGCATATCGGTGCTTATAATGTGAAACTGGCAAGCGGACGCCGCATTACTTTCCTGGATACGCCGGGGCATGAGGCATTTACCGCTATGCGTGCCCGTGGTGCCAAGGTAACGGATATTGCTATTATTATTGTAGCAGCTGACGATGCCGTCATGCCGCAGACTATTGAAGCGATCAATCATGCTTCGGCTGCCGGTGTTCCGATTGTATTTGCAATTAATAAGGTAGATAAGCCGCATGCGAACCCTGAGAAGATCAAGGAAGAGTTGGCTAATATGAATTATCTGGTGGAAGACTGGGGTGGTAAGTACCAAAGCCAGGATATTTCTGCCAAGAAAGGCATGGGTGTGGAAGAGCTGCTTGAAAAAGTATTGCTGGAAGCTGATCTTCTGGATTTGAAAGCTAATCCGCTGAAACGAGCAGTCGGTTCTATCATCGAATCTTCTCTGGATAAGGGACGTGGATATGTTTCAACCGTATTGGTTGAAAACGGTACGCTGAAGATGGGAGATATCGTATTGGCAGGTACACATTACGGACGTATCAAGGCTATGTTCAACGAACGTAACCAGCGCGTGGAAAAAGCCGGTCCTTCCGAACCTGTATTGATCCTCGGATTGAACGGAGCTCCTCAGGCTGGCGATACATTCAATGTCTTGGAAACAGAGCAGGAAGCACGTGAAATAGCAACACGTCGTGAACAGCTACAGCGTGAGTTGGGTATCCGTACACAGAAGATGCTGACGCTGGATGATATCGGTCGCCGTATCGCCGTGGGTAACTTCCAGGAATTGAATGTGATCGTGAAGGGTGACGTGGACGGTTCTGTAGAAGCATTGTCCGACTCTCTGATCCGTTTGTCTACGGAAGAGATTCAGGTGAATGTGATCCACAAGGCTGTCGGTCAGATCTCCGAATCGGATGTTGTACTGGCTGCAGCTTCGAATGCGATCATCATCGGGTTCCAGGTGCGTCCGTCTGTACAGGCTCGCCGTAATGCAGAGAAGGATGGTGTTGAAATCCGTCTGTACTCTATCATTTACGACGCAATCGAAGAAGTAAAGAGTGCTATGGAAGGTATGCTTTCACCGGAGATCAAGGAAGAAATTACCGCTTATGTGGAAGTACAGCAGGTATTCAAGATCACGAAAGTGGGTACGGTTGCCGGTTGTATGGTTAAGGAAGGTAAGATCAAGCGTACGAACAAGATCCGCCTGATCCGCGACGGTATTGTAATCTATGCCGGTGAGCTGGGATCGCTGAAACGTTTCAAGGATGACGTGAAGGAAGTGGTTGCCGGATTGGATTGCGGTTTGAATATTACGAACTTCAATGATATCCAGGTTGGCGACGTAATTGAATCGTACGAAGAAACTGAAATAAAGAAAACTTTATAAACATGAACTGGTTAGACATTGTATTAGTATGTCTGGCAGGAATTGGATTTGCGAAGGGCCTGTTTGATGGAGTCATCAAACAGGTTGTTTCGCTTATAGCCCTGATGGCTGCGATATTTTTCTGTGCTAAAGCGGCAGCCTGGCTGAGGGGATATATACTGGCTTCGGGTTGGTTTCCGGAAGAGGGAGTGACTATACTTAGTTATATAGCCGGATTTATCCTGATACTGGGTGTGGTTATGCTGGCAGGAGAGATTGTTCACAGAGTGATCGGGGTGACGCCGCTCAGTATTCTGAACCATCTGGCTGGGGGCGTATTCGGGTTGTGCCTGACGGTTATATTCGTCAGTCTGCTGTTGAATATATTGGAGGCGGTCGACCGTGGGTCGGTATTGATACCCCGCGAATCGAAGATAGAATCACGCTTCTATAATTCTGTTAAAGAAATAGTTCCAACCATTTACCCCGGAAATTTGTTTTCATGGAAGGAATAGTATAATAATTGAGAATTGAGAATTGAAAATTGAGAATTACCGGGGTGGATGTCTTTAATTTTCAATTCTCAATTCTTAACTTTCAATTAATTAGATATGCAGGAGTCAAACGACATAATTAATGAGGTAACGAGTGGTGATTATAAGTACGGCTTCGTTACCGATATCGATACGGAAATGATTCACCGTGGTCTCGATGAGGAGACTGTCCGTATCATTTCTGCCAAGAAGAATGAGCCGGACTGGTTGTTGCAGTTCCGTCTGAAGGCTTTCCGCCACTGGCTGACACTGGAGATGCCCACATGGCCTCATCTGAACATTCCGCCGATTGATTATCAGGATATAATTTATTACGCTGCTCCGAAAAAGAAAGAGGGTCCGAAAAGTCTGGATGAAGTGGATCCGGAGTTGTTGAAGACATTCGACAAATTGGGTATTCCTTTACATGAGCGTGCTCAGTTGGCAGGTATGGCGGTAGACGCTGTCATGGATAGTGTTTCTGTTAAGACAACATTTAAAGAAACACTGGCAGAGAAGGGGATTATCTTCTGTTCATTCAGTGAAGCGGTGCAACATCATCCGGACCTGGTACAGCAGTATCTGGGAAGTGTGGTCAGTTACCGGGATAATTTCTTTGCCGCTCTGAATTCGGCAGTTTTCTCTGACGGCTCGTTTGTTTATATACCGAAAGGAGTACGCTGTCCGATGGAACTTTCTACTTATTTTCGTATCAATGCTGCCAATACGGGACAGTTCGAGCGTACGCTGATCGTCGCTGACGATGAGGCGTATGTCAGCTATCTGGAAGGATGTACGGCACCGATGCGTGACGAGAACCAATTACATGCGGCGATCGTTGAGATCGTGGCCAAAGAGCGTGCCGAAGTGAAATATTCGACTGTTCAGAACTGGTATCCGGGTGATAAAGAGGGTAAAGGCGGTATCTATAACTTTGTGACCAAGCGCGGTTTGTGCAAAGGAGAAGGAAGTAAGATATCCTGGACTCAGGTGGAGACTGGTTCAGCTATAACCTGGAAATATCCGAGCTGTATACTGGCTGGAGATAATTCAGTCGGCGAGTTCTATTCGGTTGCTGTTACCAACAATTACCAGCAGGCGGATACCGGAACGAAGATGATTCATTTGGGGAAAAATACGAAAAGTACGATTGTCTCCAAAGGTATTTCTGCCGGGCATAGCCAAAATAGCTACCGTGGTCTGGTGAAAGTCTCTCCGCGTGCCGAGGGTGCCCGCAACCATAGCCAGTGCGACAGCTTGCTGTTGAGTTCGACTTGTGGTGCACATACGTTCCCTTATGCTGATATTCAGAATGAAACGGCTGTGGTAGAGCATGAAGCTACGACAAGTAAGATCAGTGAAGAACAATTGTTCTATTGCCAGCAACGCGGTATTTCAGTAGAGGAAGCTGTCGGTCTGATCGTAAACGGATATGCCCGTGAAGTAATGAACAAGCTGCCTATGGAATTTGCCGTGGAGGCTCAGAAATTATTGACTATTTCTCTGGAAGGAAGTGTAGGATAAATCAAATTGTCAATTCATAAAGTTATGTTAGATATAAAGAACTTACATGCCAACGTAAATGGCAAAGAGATATTGAAAGGAATCGACCTTTCTGTAAAGGCTGGTGAGGTACATGCCATCATGGGACCGAACGGTTCGGGTAAAAGTACCCTGAGCAGTGTATTGGTTGGTAATCCGGCTTTCGAAGTGACTCAGGGTGAAGTTATTTTCAACGGAAGGAACCTGTTGGAATTGGAACCGGAAGATCGTAGCCGTGAAGGTATTTTCCTCAGCTTTCAGTATCCGGTAGAAATTCCGGGTGTAAGCATGGTGAATTTTATGCGTGCCGCACTGAACGAGCATCGTAAATATAAAGGGTTGGCTCCGGTTTCTGCCACCGATTTCCTGAAACTGATGCGCGAGAAGCGTGCCATCGTCGAACTGGATAACAAATTGGCAAGCCGTAGTGTGAACGAAGGCTTCTCCGGTGGTGAAAAGAAACGTAATGAAATATTCCAGATGGCTATGCTGGAACCTAAACTGGCTATCCTGGACGAAACGGACAGTGGTCTGGATATCGATGCCCTTCGTATCGTGGCAAACGGTGTGAATCAATTGCGTACGCCGGAAAATGCAGCGATCGTAATCACTCACTACCAACGTTTGTTGGATTACATCAAACCGGATGTTGTACATGTTTTGTACAAGGGACGTATCGTAAAAACTGCCGGTCCGGAACTGGCCCTCGAACTGGAAGAAAAAGGTTACGACTGGATCAAGAAAGAGATGGGGGATGAGTGAGATGAGAGCCGAACAACAATATATCGATCTTTTTACCCAATATGAAGACTTGGTGTGCCGGCATAGTACTGCGGTGATGAATGCTCCGCGTGCTGAGGCTTTGGCCGATTTCGACCGCCTGGGTTTTCCTTCGGTAAAGAGTGAAGATTATAAATATACAGATGTGGCGCAGGCTTTTGCTCCTGATTATGGAGTGAATATAAACCGCCTGGCTATTCCGGTCAATCCTTATGACGTATTTCGTTGTGATGTCCCGAACTTGAGTACTTCTTTGTATTTTGTCGTGAATGATACTTTTTACGACAAGATGATGCCGAAAGCGCATTTGCCTGAGGGTGTATACGCCGGTGGTTTGAAAAACTTTGCAGAGAAATATCCGGAAGTGGCTGCTCGCTATTACGGAAAAGCTGCTAAAAGTAGCCATGACGGTATAATCGCATTGAATACAATGCTGGCGCAGGATGGTTTCGTGCTTTATGTGCCGGAAGGTGTAGCTGTGGAACGCCCTATCCAGCTGATCAATATATTCCGTAGTGATGTGGATGCGATGGCTAACCGCCGTATCCTGGTTATTATGGAACCGCGTTCGGAAGCTAAATTGCTGATCTGCGATCATAGTATAGACGATGTGAAGTTCCTGGCAACCCAGGTCGTTGAAATATTTGCTGCTGAAGGAGCTTATTTCGATTATTACGATCTGGAGGAAAGTAGTATTTCTACATCCCGTTTTGCTTCCGTTCATGTGAAACAGGAAGCTTCCAGTAATGTCCTGGTTAATGGCATTACCTTGAATAACGGCCTTACACGTAACAATTATTATATCGAGCTGAACGGTGAATATGCAGAAACGACGCTTTGCGGTATGTCTGTTATGGACCGTGAACAGCAGGTGGATACATACAGCCATATTACGCACGCTGTCCCTAATTGTACAAGCAACGAGCTATTCAAGAATGTACTGAACGATCATGCAGTCGGTGCTTTCAGCGGACGTATCCTGGTGAAGGAGAATGCCCAGAAAACGGCAGCTTTCCAGACAAACCGTAATCTCTGTGCAACCCGTGAAGCACGTATGTACAGTAAGCCGCAACTGGAAATCTATGCGGATGATGTAAAATGTTCACACGGTATGACAACCGGACAGCTGGACGAAAATGCATTGTTCTATATGCGTAGCCGTGGTATTCCATTGAATGAGGCACGTATGATGCTGAGTGTTGCTTTTACATCGGATGTGATCGATCATGTGCGTTTGGATGCGTTGAAAGACCGTCTGCATAAGTTGGTTGAAAAACGTTTTCGCGGAGAGCTGGCACGTTGTGCCGACTGCCGTATCTGTAAATAAGATATTATTCTGATCTTTATAAAGGCCCGGATAGATGTTATGTCTGTCCGGGCTTTTTTGCCTATCTTTGTATTTCACCAATCATTTATTATCATATGCAATTGACTCATATAGCAATCTGGACGAATGAATTAGAACGTTCCCGCGAATTTTATACAACGTATTTTAATGGGAAAAGCAATGAAAAATACGTGAATCCCAGGAAAGGGTTTGCTTCTTATTTTGTGACTTTTGAGGGAGGTGCTTCCCTGGAAATTATGCAACGGACAGATGTTACAGAAGAGAGGAATGGATTTTTTATAGGTCTTGCCCACTTTGCTTTCTCTGTTGGTTCAAAGGAAAAGGTAGATAGTATGATAGAACTGTTTCGTGAAAATGGTTACACAGTTCTCGGTGAACCACGAACGACGGGAGATGGTTTTTATGAGGGATCCATTGCTGATCCTGACGGAAATATTGTAGAAATAATTGCCTGATATGGAGATACGTATTGAACAAGCGACAGATTATCCTTATGATTTGCTTCTGTTGGCGGATCCGAACCGTGAGTTGGTAGATAGTTACCTGAAAACATCTGATTGTTTTGTCGCTTTGTGTGAGGGGCAAGCCGTAGGAGTGATTGTCGTTCAGAAACAGTCTGTAAACGAGGCAGAAGTATTGAACGTTGCCGTAGATGAGTCTTTCCAGCGGAGAGGTATTGCACGCCGTTTGCTTCGCTTTGTCTTTGATGAATGGGCGCGACCGAACCGGGTCACTCTGTTGAAAGTCTGTACCGGTACTTCTGCTCCCGGTCCCATGATGTTGTACCAGCAGGAAGGTTTTGACCTGAAAGAGTTGGACCGTGATTATTTCGTACGTAATTATCCGGAACCGATCTGGGAAAATGGCATTCAGTGCCGCCACCGGTTAATCCTCGAAAAAGAACTGTAACAACTAATTTATATAAAATAGATACAGGAAAACCGGATAATAATCTTTCAGGCTGGTATGTAGCTTTTTCAAGGCTTTGGAAATATGATACTCGACACCTTTAGTGGTTATTCCCAGCGTTTCCGCAATCGCTTTATGAGATTTGTTTTCGTAACGACTCATGATAAATACGATCCTGGTCTGTTCCGGTAAACCGGCCAGGGTTTTATTGACTATTTCCTGTGCTTCGGCAGTAAATAGTTCGCCGGGATCACAGGCCTCCAAAGTCGATATCCGGGTATTCAGTTCCCATTCGGCATGATTCAGTAAATGTTCATTTACATCTTCCCTTACCTGCAGGTGCTGCAAATAGTTCAGGCATTTGTTTTTAATAATGGTAAGGATATAAGCGGGAACATTCGAATTATCTTCCAGCGAATGACGGTTCTCCCAATAATACATCAAAGCCTCGATCGCAAAGTCTTCAGCAACAGCTATATCTCTTACATACGTATTAGCAAAACGAATAAACCGGCCTTGATAATCCGTAAATAATTGATTGAATGCTTTTAAATCCGTTGTATTTTCCATGACATATTCTATATCCGATGTAAATGTAATGAAAAATATTATAAAATACACATATGTTGATAGTATGATATAAATACATATATTATTAGCAGAAATAATACTATATGATATATATAACAACCATCATACTATCATTGTTATATGTAAATAGCTGTATATTAATTGTATATATAATGATAGTATCTCTTTTTAACTATCATTGAACCATCATCAACTATCATTTCCCTATCTTAAAACAAGATAGATGCCTATCTATTTTCACGAAGTATAGGTCTTATTATCAATTAGATAGTGACTTTAGTCGTTTGACACCCGGGTGTTGATAGTGTCGAGATCCGGGTGTCGGCATCGTTCAGATCCGGGTCTAAATACCGCTAAAATGGGGGTTTTGGCAACAAAAAGTCAGTATTCCGGTGAAGATAGGTCCTGTGTCTTCTCAAAAAAGGTAGTAAGTCACAGCAAAACAGCAACAGCAAGATGTAAGCCATAAAACAGTCACTTGGAGGCACTTTTAGAGAGAAAAAATGCGATTAAAGTGTTAAAATGGAGTTAAATGACAGTGTTATGATGGTTGAGTGATAGTAAAAAACAACAACTATCATACTATACCTTGTTGATATACAATTGATTATATCGAATAATGATAGTATGATAGTTGATTTGTGAAAACAATGAATTATTTATAACCGGAAGGCCTCCTCGTTCATCAGTTTAGCCCATATATTTCCGGGATATAGTTCGATGGCCTGCTTGAATTCGGCGTTTGCTGCAGCCGGCTTATTTTCTAACAGATGTATCAACCCCGAATAATACAGGATATTACTTTGCTGTACGTTCTGATTCGCTTCTCCGAACTTGGCATACGAGTCCATCAGGTTTTTCTGCATACGTTCCAGGCTTTTTTGTATCTCCGACAGGGCTGCGTCTGCTTCTTTGTTCTTATTCAGCTTCCTGAGAGATTTCACTTTGTAGTAATTCAAGTCTGTCAGACGATTCCTGAATTCTGTATTGGCTGATTTCTCAAAGCACTCCCGAGCCTTGTCTGCCTGATTCATAGCTTCGTAGGCTACTCCGGACAAGTAATAAACTTTTGCTTCATATCCGCCTCCAGGTGAAGGAGCTACTTCGAGATTGACCGGATATTGGTTGGCCAGGTCGAATTCGCGGATAGCTTCTTTATAGCGTTTGCCTTTCAGGAGTTTCATACCTTTCAGCATATGCGAATCCACATAGATGTCGTGAACCTGTCCGCCGCCTTCCCACAGATGGAAATGCCGGTTGTCGAGAATCTTTATCGCTTTGTCGTACTGACCGGCTGCGTTGTATAATGTGAGCAGGCGCATGACGGCATCATCATGCTTCATGACTGTTTTCAGATGTGCTTCCAAGCGTTTCAACCGTTGTGCTTCTGCGATGTTGGCTTGTTCACAGATCTTATCCGATTCTGTCAGCAGGAGAGGATCGTTCGGGTTCGCCTGGATTGCCAGGTCATAATATTTTATGGCATTATCCAGCTCGTTCAAACGTCCGTAACCGAATCCGACATTCCGGCAAGCAATGGCGAACGAAGGGTTGAGGTCTGCCGAAAGTTTCCAATGATCCAGACCGCTTTCTTTTTGCCCCAGATAGTAAAGTAAATTTCCTAAGTGATACTGAAGATACGGATCGTCCGGGCTTGTTTTCAACAAATCTTCAAACATACCGATCTCTTCCAGGCGGAAAGGATAATTATTCAGCGGGGAGAGCTGTTTAGCCTTTTCCATACAACTTGTAGCCTCTGCTTGATTGTTTTCTTTCTGCAGATTATAGGCTTTGTAATAATACATCAACGGATAAGAGGCATAAGGTTCGCCTATGGCAATGGCACCATCCAACAATGCCAAGGCATCTTTGGTCGCTCCGATAGTCATGTAATTGGTTACTACCTCCAATAGCTCCTGAACGGCAATAATGCCTTTGCTATTGTGATTCGTTCCTGTTTTCAGGAAAGAAGCACCTTGTGAGGCAGACAAGCTGGCTTCGGCGGCACTCCAGTAATCCAGCGGGTCGATCTGCTGGATATAACGGATGGTTTCCTGCGCTTCGGCTTTCTTCCCCTGCATCCGGAGAATATAGGCCTTCAGGGTAAGTGCCTGCAGATCACGTCCACCTACGTAAAGCGACTGGGTGATCATATCCATTGCTCGTTTGTAATCCTTGTCTTTCACAGCCAGGACTGCCAGTTCATAGAAGGAACGATGTTTGTATTCGGGAGTCCAGGTAGCAGCCCAGTAAGCGTCGGTCGCTTTGCCTATATTGCCGGTCATCTGATATACATAACCGAGATAATAAAGTGCTTCCGTGTTTTTCACCGTTGTGTAGTCGTGCGACAGACGGGCCTGGGCGCGTAGCAGATGTTGTTCAGCCTTGTCCCATTTCCCCTGCCGGATATAATGTTTCCCGACTTCTATATTGACGCGTGCATCCATCGAATCGCGCAACAGGGCTTCGTTGTAGAAGTCCATATAATCCAGGCGGGCATTGTTGAACTGGTCGACACGGAGTCCGGCCAGGTAAAGCTCTTCGTTTGTCTTATATTCTTTGACCGGGCGGGTGCCGTCGATAACTTTCGGTAATGGTTTTTCTTCCTTCACGATCGGACGATAATCGACCAGCAGGTTGCCCTCGGTATCATAAAGAGCCGTGTACAGGGCTGACGGATCGAAAATATCGGGTACAGATACTTTATCCAGGAAGTAATTATCCGGGTCGATGTCGATCTGTTTGTCCATTAATGTCTGATCTTTATATTTTACAATTACCCGTGCGTTCTTGTATGCGGTGGTCGCGCAATAACCGATCCGATAGTTATTACCCTGTTCCGGTTCAAAGTTGACAGCAGCATCTTCCGTTGCATTCTTCACCCCTTTGATTCCTTTGATCGGGTACCATATCTGGCTGAATTCGCGGATTTCTCCCGGATTGATCCAGCTGTAATCCGGTTGGTTGTCTGAGTAGCCACCTACCATCAGTTCCAGGTAATGGCCATCTTTATCAGATAATATTTTGTTCCACATTTCGCCGTTCGCGTTGTTTCCCCATAAAAAGAACTTCTTTCCGGGTACGACATGGCGGTTGGCTACATGTACTGTTCCTGCATCTTTTCCATAGTCGTAACCGGCAAGGAAAGACATTTCGCTTCCCCAGGCGAATATAGAGCGGGAGTTACCCGTGAAATTCTTCCACCAGGATAAATCGGCATTTTCTCCACTGCCGAGGTTGGCTTCTCCGACAGGCCAGTCGGTGAAATAGACTTTGTGGTGATCTGCTCCGAATTGTACGTCAGGCGGGAAGATGACCTGATACTGATCATTGCAATGTACGGATACATTTGCCCAATAGAGCATCGACTGGATCATCGGGGTCGGGTTGATCACTTTGATTTTTGCTTCCACCCAGGAACGGTTGGGATATACCGATACACCTACCGACCATTTCAGCCGGTGACGTAATTCCGTCTCTCCCACCCAGATTGTCTTGCTTCCGTCTTCATTTTCTTTCATTGTCCAGTTGATAGGCATGTAACTGCTGGCACGGTGATGGTCGGGGATATTCCATTCGACACCTCCCGAAAGCCAGGCTCCTAACATGCCGATCAAGGCTGGTTTTACTCCTGTTTGGGTGTAAAAGAAAGGATAATCGTTGGTTTTGTCGGAGGCGGCAAAGATACGACCGCCGATTTCGGGAAGAATGGCGATGTCGACATACTGATTGTCCAGCCGGAGTACATTGTAGTCCTGCTCGACTTGCTTTTCCGTCAGGACATCGTAAAGGGGATAAGGATAAATATATCCTTCCGCTCCTTGATAAACACGACCGGTAAAGAAGATAGGATCGATTTCCGGGGCACCGATCTGGTAGGTCGGAATTTTCTCTGTTACAGACTTCATGTGAACCTCTTGGCCTAAAAGAGGAGTTGCACATAACAATAATGCTGATAGAAGTTTAGAATTCATGGTATCGCAACTTTGATTTGTTATTAAGTATACTAAAAATAGAGTGAATTTGAGAGAGTAAAGAACTGTCCGGGATTGCTCCCGGGACAGTTCCCAACAAGGCATAAGCCTTAGAAACACACTTTTGACTAATACCTTATTTGAAGGAGCAATTCATCGAGTCAGGTTCGAATTCAGCTGGGCATCGGATGCCGGATACGGCAGATAAATAGATTTTTCACCCTGCCAGGTTAGAGAAGCCGGTAATTCCACCTTTTCTTTCCGCATAATACCCGGAGCAACTTCGATAGCCGCATTGGCTTTACGTTCATTGAATGTTTGTTCCAGCAATTCCATACGCATCTGATCATCGCGGCGTGTTACCAAAGCGACAAAGTAGCCGGCAACTTCCCAACCATGTTCTTTCAAGGCTGCATTGGCAAATGTTTCTCCATTCATACCTGATTGTAGTGGCTCCAGGCCAGCTCGTTCACGTACCTGGTTTATACATTCGTAAGCCATTGCGTTCGGTGTACCTTCAGCACGAGCCTGTGCTTCGGCATACCATAACAATACTTCCGAATAGCGGATCAGGCGATGGCGATGATCGTTGGTCATTAAAGAAGTATTGGCAGGCTTTGTATAATCGTAGTCTCCACCGTCTTCACTGATGGTAAATGCACAGAACATAGGCTGCTGTTCGGGTATACTTTCGTCCCACCAATCCAGCAACTTACCCCCCTCTTTATTTCCTTCCAGAATTTTCGGGTTATAGGTTGCATCTTTTCTCGGACCGGCAGGGAATTCTTTCCAGAATTTTATTTCGCCCAGTGCATCACCCCACCCGGTAAGTGATTCGAATAAGTGGCTATTTGTCATTTGTGAATCTTCAGACCATGTTCCTACTGCACTTGAGAAATTGATACCGACAACTGTTTCATTTGTATAATTATGGCTTGGAGCATATACATATTTATATTCCGGCTCCAGAATATATTCATACGCTCCGCTATTAACACCATCAATAACTGCTTTTGCCTGTTCTGCTGCCGAAGCATAATATTGTGTCTGTTTTAAAGGCCATCCTGCCATAGCCATATAGACGGCTGCTAGTGTAGCCTGAGCTGCCTGTTTGGTAATGAAGATGTTGGCTCCCTGGAATTTCTGGGGAGGTTTGGAATAGTCGGTCGGAAGTGTAGCAACACAGTCTTGTAGATCTTTGACAATCTGGTCATATACATCTTGAATATTGGCTAAAGGACGTTCGTAGTTAACTTCGGTGTCCAAAATCAGAGGAATGGCTCCCCAACGACGAACCAACCAGAAATAATGTACTGCACGCCAATATTTGGCCTGACCTAATGCAATATTTATTTCTTCTTGTGTCGTAGGTGTTTTAGCCCCATTTTCGATGATATAATTGGCCGCCTTGATCACGACGTAAGAGGTAGACCATGCAGCTTCTACCCCCTTATTGGCATCTGAGCCACGGAATGCGTCTACTTCTGCATAAGCTTGTTTATTACTGCCGGGATTAGCGGTTACGTCGTCACCCAACCAGGAAGGAATTGTAGGGTTAGTGTTGGTCTGTGTCAGACAGACATTCTTATACAATGCATAGGTTGCCATTGTTAGTTCCTCCTGTGTAGAGAAGAAAGTTCCCGGTGTCAGTTTACCTTTTGGATCTTCGTCGAGAAAATCACTACATGAGCTTGATAACAAGGCTATGCCTAAAGTATATAATATATATTTCGCTTTCATAATAATTATTCTTTATTTAATATTAGAAATTCATACGAACTCCGAATGTATACGAACGAGTCAACGGATAAGCCCCCAGGTCGATACCGTCGTTTACATCTACACTACCTGTACCTGTATCCACAAATGAAATACCGGCCGGATCCATTCCTTTATAACTGGTTATAGTGAATAAATTCTGACAACTGAATGTAAAACGAAGATCGGCAAATTTGGATACAGCTTTCGGTAGGTTGTACGATAGGCTGATATTATCCAGACGGAAATAATTGGCTGATTCCAAATACTTGGTAGAGGTTGCCGCTGCCTGATAATTATTCCCTTTAACATTTACAGAAGGATAGCGGGCCGATTGTCCTTTTGTATCGAAATTATCATTCAGATACTCTTTTAATGTGATGAAGGCAAAGTCGCCAGTCATGGATGTTCCGGTATAACGTACCATATTGAAACGTTCTGCTCCGAATGAACCGGTAAAGAACACGTTCAAGTCCCAGTTTTTCCAATGCAAGCTGTTATTCCAGCCCAAAGTAAAGTCAGGAGTGGCTTTGCCGATAAAGGTACGATCTTTACTGTCGATTATACCATCCTTGTTCCGATCGACAAATGAATCATTACCTGCAGCATCCAATCCAGTCCATTCATAGCCGTAGAATGCACCGATCGGTTGCCCTACTGTTATACGGGTAACGCCGTCTGTTGAAAACATTCCGCTAGCAATATTTGCTCCCTGGATAAAGTCCAAACCCGCCAGATCTTTTACTTCATTCTTTAGATAAGTGCCGTTGAAGGTCGTGTTCCAACTGAAATCCGAGCCTTCGAAAATATTTGCATTGATAGAAAAGTCAATACCTCGATTACTGATCTCTGCCGCATTCACCCAATAGGAACCTCCACCGTCATAATTCGGAATTGTCCGTTTTAACAGACCGTCTTTTGTTCGTTTGTCAAAATAGTCGAAAGAAACGTTCAATCTGCGATTCAAAATAGAAAAGTCCAAACCTAAGTCGAATTGGTGGGTTGTTTCCCACGACAGATCCGGAGTTGCGACAGTTTGTCCAATCCAATAGCCTGTGTAATAGGCATTTCCTCCGAATGCATACATGGCTTGAGACATCAGTCCCAATGTTTCATACGGGTCAATGGCCTGACTGCCGATTAAACCGTAGCTGGCTCGAATTTTGAGGTCTTGTATAATATTCTGATGTTGCATAAAGTCTTCATTACCCATTGACCAGGCGGCAGCAATAGAGGGAAACCAACCCCATTTGTCGTTAAAAAACTTTGATGAACCGTCCGCACGAATCGTTCCGGTCAGCATATAGCGGTCTTTATAGTTATACATTACGCGGCCTACACCGGACATCAGCGCCCATTTTGAATAATCATTTTTCGCATTGCGGGTACCAGCCATTTCTGCGTTCCACCATCCGACACTTTCGGTCATCAGATTATTTCCGCTGATATCCATATAACGGTATTCGGATTGTGTAGCTTCATAAACGGCTGTGGCAGTCAGAGCATGGTCACCCCATTTCCCATTATAAGTCAGGTTGTTTGTCGTTTGTAAAGTCATACGATACGCATCATTGTTTCCCATACTGCTTGAACTGGACACCTTTGTTGTTGCGAAAGAGTAATTTTTCACGTCGTTGTAATCGATACCATTACTGGTAGTAAAAGTCAGACCAGGAAGAATGTTGAATTTTAAATCGATATGAGCATTGACGATATCTCTCATCGACTCTCCTATTTGTTCATTAAGCAGGCCAACCGGATTTAACTGTGTAATAGCACTGTACGGGTCACGTATATAGGTACCGTCTTCATTCATGATACCAAGTACCGGTGCATAATTCATTGCGATATTGACAATGTTACCTTTTGCTGCACTGAAATCTGCACTTTTCTTCACATTATGAGAAGCATTCACGTCGGCTGTCAGATGTAACCAGTCTGTCAGCTGCGAAGTGATATTGGCACGTGCCTGGTAGCGTTTGTTTGTATTTTCCTTTACGACACCTTCCTGACCGGCATAGTTACCGGAAACAATGTACTGGATTTTATCGCTACCTCCTGAAAGAGTCAGTTTATAATCCTGTGTGATACCATTTTGAAAGATTTCGTCCAGCCAATCTGTACCGGCTGTTCCGTTTTGGAATGCAGACAACTGTTCCGGAGAGAATGTATCTTTCCGATATGTGTTATATAATGTAGCAAACTCATACGGACTAAGTGTTTCGTAACGTTTGGCTACGGTACCTATACCGATCTGTGCATCGAACATAATCTGACGGACATTCGCTTTACCGGTTTTTGTCGTGATCAGAACGACACCATTTGCACCACGGGAACCGTAGATGGCAGTTGAAGACGCATCCTTTAAGATTTGCATAGACTGAATGTCTTCCGGATTCAATCCTGTCAGACCGCTTTCACGCACAATACCGTCGATTACATACAACGGATCATTGCTGCGATTAATAGAGCCGGAGCCGCGAACACGAATCTTAACGGTTCCTCCCGGCACGCCGCTGTTCTGTACCTGAACACCCGATACCCGACCCTGCAAAGCATCTGATACCTGGGTGATCGGTTGATCTTTAAATGCTTTATTATCCAAGACGGCTACGGAACCTGCTAAATCGGCTTTACGAACTGTACCGTAACCTACGACTACAACTTCGTCGAGTGACTGGCTGTCTTCCTTCAGCATGATATTATAGGAAGATTGGCTGCCGACTGTAATTTCTTGCGGAAGATAACCGATATAAGAAATTTGCAGGATAGCGTTTGCCGGAACATTTTCCAATGTAAACTTCCCATCCAGATCACTGATTGTTCCGTTTGTAGTTCCTTTGATAACGATATTAGCGCCGGTAACCGGTCCCATGTTATCTCTTACGGTACCTGAAATTGTACGAGTGTCTTTCTGTTTTGTTTCAGTGTTTACAGGTGTCTCTTTTCGGGAAATGATTATCTGACGGTCAGATATGGAGTAATTATTTTCCGTACCGAAAAATAATTGATTAAGGATAGTATCTATTTTCTGATCTTTTACATTTATAGATACTTTACGGTTCAGATCAATTGACTTGTCTAGGTAAAAGAAGATAAACTCGCTGTTGTTTTCTATTTCATTAATAACTTCTTTAACCGTTTTGTTTTCGTAGTTCATGGAGAATGATGTCTCTTGAGAATATATCTCTGAGGCAAAACATGATCCTGCTGTTAAAAACGCAAAAAGTAAAAAAAACTTCATGACACGTATTAGTCTTTTGGATTGGATTTTCCTTTGAGTAAACCTGGTGTTCTCATTCATGTTGTGTAACGATTTAAGTTTATAATACGGTTTAATGCATGTAAATTACTAGTGAGGGGAAATTTCTAAAATTTTATCCCTCTAAATCTAAGGTCCCATAATTTTGTGAGTTTTAATGTTTGACAATAATATAAATCTGTTCGCCTGTTTGCTCGACTTTGATCGGGGCGGCATTCTGAAGTGCACTGAGTACTTTCTCGGGTGTTTCCTTCAAATCCAGTTTTCCGCTACAAGTGAGTTCACTGACTTTTTCGTCCCAATGGATTTTAATCCCATAGTATTTGCAGAGCTTCTCAAGAACAATATCCAGCTTCTGGTGATTGAACTGATAATATCCGTCTTTCCAGGCAACATAATCTTGTGTATTTACGTGGTACACGGATTCTTCATCACTCTTGTTGTCATATAGGAACAACTGATTAGGACTTAATGTATTTTTCCTTTTTCCTTTTGTTTCTATTTCAACTTTTCCTTTTACCAATACAACATGACTGCTTGTTTCATTATCGTAGGCAGAGACACAAAACTGGGTTCCCAGGTCTCTGACCTCCATTTTTTTGGTTTTTACGATAAAAGGTCTTTTTTCATCGTGTACAATGTCCAGATAGATTTCTCCCTCTACAAATATTTCCCGGCTGTCGGCAGTAAATTGAGCGGGATAAATCACTTTTGAGCCAGCGTTCACCCACATTTTACTTCCATCTGTGAATGTAATGGAAGAACGTTTTCCTATCGGGACAATTAATTGATTGAATGATTGAACTTTTTCTTCTTTTATGTCTTCTTTTTCAATGTTTACTTCTTCCGAGTTTACGTTGATATTTCCTTCCTTTGTATATTCCAATTGGGTGTCTTTCCCTTCAATAGATATCTTTTTTTCTTTTGAAAGGATCAGTTGAACGTTTTCCGACGGATTGTCGGTTTGCGGAATGGAACTTATCATGGCTTCATAATCGATCGCTTGTTCCTGATTGTATAAAGTATGCCATCCATAAGCGGAGATTATCAGCAAGGAGGCTGCTACAGAAACCGCTATTTTCAGGAAATGAATTTTCTTTTTGTGTCTATCGTATAACGTATTGGCTGTTTGTATGCGTTTCCATAATTCTTTTTCATCGTCGATCGATAGAGTTGAATTACAGGATGTCCTTTTTATACTTTTTAAGAAAAAACGAGCAGATTCGATCTCTTCGGCAAGAGCGTTGTCAGCTTGCTGAAGTTTATGCCAGAACTTTCGGTCTTTTTCTGTCGGATATAATTCCGATTGCAGGAAATAATCGTCGTTCAGTAATTCGTCTGCTTTATATTTTGTATAATCTTTTCTCATTTATATAAAGAAGGATTTTATATAAGGAGACGTTGTTGCCTATTTTATACTCACTAAAGAGTATTTTTTTTGAAAGAGTCGTTTTTTGTTGTACTATTTCATTGATAGGTAAAGTAATAAAAGGAATAATCCTGTATCGCTATAATTTTGTCTGATTTTTTTCAATGATCGTTGTATCAGGTTTTGTGCAGACTGATAATTCATATCCATTAATATACATATCTCTTCCATACTCATTTCTTGAATAAACCGATAGTATATGATCTCTTTTTGACGGGGAGTCAGTATGGAGAGAATCTCTTTGACTTTCTTTTGTTGATTATTGTATTGTTCATTATTGATGAACTCATCCTCCACTGTGGGTTCGAGTAAGAACGGAACTTGTTCCATCGTACTTCTTTCGTAGATTGATTCTTTATAAAGAGCACGTAATACACAGTTTTTTATGGTAACAAACAAATATACTTTAATATTATCGGGAACGATGAGACGCTCTCTGTTTTTATACAGTTGAGTAAAAACTTCCTGTATGCAATCTTTTATTAGTTCAGGGTTTGAGGTAAAACGAAAGCTGTACTGATATAAGGTTTGTACATATTTATTATACAACCAACTATACGAGTCGTTATCCCCTGCGATAAACTGGCGCCATTTTATTTTAGTCTCATTATCCTGCATATTGCTGTTTTGATATACGCTGAATTCAAGTTACAAATGCAACGGAATTCATATTAATAATTTGTTTAAATTT
>ENA-OWPN01000424-OWPN01000424.1-human-gut-metagenome-genome-assembly--contig:-NODE-424-length-61338-cov-7.840151_pt1 | contig 61338 bp, 62 predicted proteins | sample MGYA00248266_ERZ651850 | MGnify/ENA primary metagenome ERZ651850 (study PRJEB26924, sample SAMEA4378296) | human gut metagenome | biome: human gut; feature: human-associated habitat; material: faeces... | reverse complement strand
TTATCATAGAAGACCTTTGGCTAATACCTATTTACAGAAAAATTTTCATACACTCTTTTATATATAATCTTGTAACATTACCTTTATCCTACTCCTGTCTATTTCCATTCACTTTTTTGGCAAACTCTTTGATATAGGGCTTAAAGTTCTTATGCTCTGCAGGCTGCGTTGCAAGAGGGATGGCGAAATCAGTTACCGTCATTACAAAAAACTGGCTGCTGTCTTTAAAGTAAAAAGCAACTTTGCCCATCGCTCCAAGTTTTACTTCTTTCAACATGCTGGCCGTGATATGTAAGATAAAATCCGGATCTACTTCCATCTTTGTCATGGACGGGCAGGGAACAGCCATGATATACATCTCATCCTCCCGGTATCGGACGATCAGATTGGGCATATGGGAATATCCGGACTGTATCCGGTCATAACCTTTCACCGTAGAGACCGCGTCTTTCGCCCCCTGTGCCATAACAATCTCAAAGCCCGCTGTTTCCGGAACCGCGCTCTCGGAACCTTCAATGATTGACTGAATTAGCATCGCATGTTTCCGCTGTGTTTTCTTGTCCGTGAGCTTAATGAGTACAAGCGCTAATATGAGTGGGACACAAAAAAATAAAATCAGATACATCGTTTTTCTCTCCTTTTTCTTATCACTTCTTTGAAATGAATTCGTCAATTTTTTTTGCAATATCGTTCACCTGTAAACAGATCATATCTTCCACATGGTGGCTGACATCCTTGTAACCGGCTGGATTTCCTGCATAGCCGAGGGGGACGGTATTTTTTATTTCCTCGCCTCCCTGAAGCCATTTTTGCAGTTTTGCCTGATCCAGAGATGTGGACTTTAACGTTTCGGCGGTCTCTAAATCCACCAGCTGGGGATAAAAATAATTCAAAACCGCTGTTTCAAACGCTCCGGCATGAATATCTAACAGACCAGACTCCGTCGGCTCCGTTTCTGTAAACCATTCCATTGGATAGTCAGGATTTACTACCAGCAGAAAATCTTCATGCCCCTGCCAACCATACAGTTCTAAATCCATGGAATTTAAAACGAGTTTGCAGGACAGCCCCAGCTCGGAATTAGCCCTTTTTATCGCATCAATAAGTGCCTGTACGTGGGCGGCATCTCCATGATAGTTAAAACAAAAAATATCGCGGAATGTAAAACGGCTCATATTTTCAAAAATTTCAAACAGGACCTGTGAAAATGTTTCCGGCCGAAGGGAAAAGGTACCCGGAAAACTGCCAGTACAGTGATTGATTCCTCAATAGTAAGGCGGCGCAATCACGCTCTCCCTATTCATTTCAGCCAGTTTTTTCCGAACCAGCCTGCACATGGCATAGCTCCAGTAGATGTCGGAGCCAAGAGGGAGATGTGGGCCATGTTCCTCGATAACGCCGAGTGGAAACAGAAGCGCTGTGGTTTTCAGCGCTGTATTTTGAAATTTTGTCCAGTTTTCCTCTGCCATCGTTTCCTGAAAAATAGATGTAAACATATCTTTTTTCCTCTCATTTAATTGATCTACCCGGGTGGGGGCATTTGTTAGATTGACCTTTTCGCAGCACACGCCGCCGAAATGCAATGACGCTAATTTTTTTATTGATATTTGCCCGCAAAACGACTTGAAATCGCTCATTTCTCTTTAAGGGATAGGGACGGAACCCCTGATAGAATGGGACTTGGAGGGCTGTCGTTCCATTCTGTGTTAAAACTTCTCGCAAGGTTTTTTCTAAGGTAGGGCGGGATTTTGCCCACCGAAAAACAGGGAGGATATCATGCAACAAGCCTTACGCTGATTGAGGAGCGCCGTTTTATCCGACGTTGAGCCAGACCATGTACAGCCCCCGGTGGTATGGGAGAAACGAAAAAAGGCCGCCGAGCAGAAGCGCCAACAGAGGAAACGCGTCACATTTTAGGCTCGAAAAAAGCCTTGTAAAGATGGGGCTTTACGGACGCTGAACCAAAAATGGGAGGGTTATACGATTTCACCTGAATCCCCGTAAGCAGGCCCTATCGTTCCGCCCAACCGCCTCAGCGTGAGAGTTTGTCCTCTCCCATGTCGGGGCGGTTTTCTTGCGCGGCAGGAATTCGGATTTGTCAAAACAGTAGTGGCAAGCATTTTGCAGGAGTATATCCACTCTTGTAAAATGCTTGTTGGAGTCCGTAGTTTACCCCCCGGAAAAGGACCACTGCTGGCGGTTCTTTCATCGCTTCTTACGGGGCGGTTGCGTGTCCTGCGGACACTTCTAACCCAGGAGGACAACCTTTCCCAGCCGGTAAAGCTCCCTTTATTTAGCGCACGTAAGGGCGCGTGGCCGCTCCACCTGTGGAACGTTCGCAATGCAAGCGGCCCTTGCCGGGGGATTGGGGGAGCCCCCAACAAGCGGTTTGAACCGTTTTCGCAAAGCGGAAAATGGGCAAACGCACAACGGTGTGTACCGTTGTGCCCTGCTTGCCAGTATTGAAAACAGCAAAATAAGAAATGTGCCTTTTATCAAGAGGGCATAGGTAAATCAGTCCTACAAAATGGAATTTTACTTTAATCTGAAAGGATAAACATGAATAGTATGTCTGCTTAGTTCAATAGTTTCGATATCAAACAGATTCAGTTCACCAAATTCATAGTATATATCTCCCTTCTTATCTGTTTTCGCATTTTCCTTATACCATGCGCCAGTACGAAAAGTTTGAATTAAAATTTTTTCGTCATTAACGAAGCTATAATCAGCTTCCTCTCCATAGAAGTATCCAGAATCATATAGAAGATTTATCTGTTCATTCTCAATTTTAAGCAAGGCAAATGCTTCTTCACTTTCACCTGAGAAATAAGAAAAAATTAGGTATTTCTTAGATGGGGAAAGTTGCAGTGAACCTCCACCATAACCCCCAGAAGCATAAGAAATCTCGAATCTGTTCTCTACTGTATCGTTGGAAATTAAAGATAGAATAATTTCATCATCATCCTCTAAAATAACTTTTTTCCCGTCTGATAAGAATACAACTTTTGTTTCTTCCATAAAAATCCCTTTCTACAACTCCAAATTTGTCGAATACGCCTTCTCCGCCAAAGGAAACACTCTTCTTCCTTTTACTCGTTGGATCTGTCAAGTTATTCTGCGTATCATTATATCGTGTTTCAAGTCTTTATAAAATCCGGGCGGGATTCTGGGTAGTTTATACTTTGAAAACACATAAAAAATACAAGCTGGATAAACTTTAAAATCCCTATTCACCGGTGTTCCCGGCATTGCCGCACCTTTAATAAAGTCGAAAAACAATTTGAACCCAATACTATTTTTTATTATGAAGCATGATGTAAGCTTCCGGTCAAATCACAGCTTAATGTTTTGTATGAGTGTGTTCCGTCAGGTCAGGCCGGACATAATAAATATATCACAGTTATTGGTAGGTCTTGCTTCTATTTCATTACATTACCATAGGCGTTTCATGACATTCTCTTTGAATTGGTTTAGAATTATGGTAAAATTATACCCATTCGGGCCCCGCGTAACTGAATGCTACGCATGGGCGCGCTCTGCGCGATAAGGTATAACAATTTAACAAACGGATTAGGAGAACGATGATGTTGCGGATTGGTATTTGTGACGATGATCCTCATATGCTTAACTATCTCTCGGCTTTGTGTACGAAAATTCTGCCTGAAGCAGTCGTTACAGAGTATCGAGGCGGTATGGAGTTTTTAAGCAGCACCGGAAGTTTTGAAATTATTTTAATGGATGTGCGTATGGAGGGGCTGGACGGCTTAAACGTAATCAAACAGCTCCAAAACAGAATTTCAAAAAAAACGCCGAACTCGCCGGCCGTGATTTTTATTACGGCTTATGATGAATATGTATTTGAAGCGCTGGATTTATTTCCGTTCCATTATTTATTAAAGCCTCTCGATGAAGAAAAATTTGAGATGATACTGAAGCGTGCGGCAGAAAGGTATGAAAAAAAGGAAAAAGAAGAAGCTGTTTTTTTTCACACAAAAACTCGCCATTTGCATATTTATCCCAGGGATATTTACTTTGTGGAGAGTAACCTGCGAAAGGCCGTTATTAATCTACAGCACGAGCAATTTGAAGTGTATTCTACGATGGCGGAGTTGGAAAATTTGTTTGGGGACTCTTTCTTTCGCTGTCACAGGGGGTACCTGGTGAATCTTGGAAGGGTCCAAAGCTATGACAGGGCTACGATCACACTGATTAATGGGAAGCGTGTAATTTTATCCAAGACGAAATATGCGGAATTCGTAGACGCGTATATGCGTTATTTAAAAATCAATGAGGGGTAGAATGGGCTGCTGTTACAATTCGGCAGCCCTGTGTTTTTTGTGAGCGCTCTTTTCGTTACATAATCAATATAGTTTCATGGCAGTTCTGATAAACATCTCCATGTATGTGAGAAAATAAGATAAGACTGCATGGAAAAAAATTGTAACGTATGCCGGGGGCCAGGATAAGAATTTTACTATTATGAGATAAGGGGAAAATGTTTTTTGTAGAAAATTTCGAGGATAATACGATATAGAGCTATAGATAGTCAGGAGAAAATATGGAATGGTATGGGAAACTGAGAAAAAGTTTTTTTGTCAATAATTTCAGCCAGTACCTGCTGAAGTTTCTGGAGGACAAGGCAGGCCTTGCCGGACGAAGTAATTCCGATAAGTGGAGTCTGTTTTTTGAAAAAGTGGAGCATTGGAAAAATCGATACTGTATTTCTTCAGAACTGGTGACACTCTATGGAGTAAATGGCTGGTATGTGGATTTTAGGTTCAGCCGCTTCAAGCTGCCTGACAGCAGGGAATATCAGATAGAGGAATATGCAGCGATTCTGTTGTTCATCGATTTAGTAATCTCCTGTGATGGCGATGCAATGGAATTCGAGTGTTTAAAGAATACAGAATTTGAAGAATATTTTCAATATTATGATTATCCTGTGGAGGAGGATGCTGTGTTATCCAAAACGCAGTTCTGTGATGAATTACAGCACTTGTACAACAGCTCTTTTGAACGGTTTCAGTATTATGTGAATCAGCCGGCAAAACAGAATCCGAACGTGATTGAAAAATTAGAGTTACAGTATCCAATCTATATAAACTATATGGATTTTTTTAGGAGTAATATACGAGAAAACAGCAAAATAGTGCGGTTAAATTCATTTGGATGCGATGAAGATATATGGTATGTGGTACCCGTTGATTTTGCTGTATTCTTGATTGCTGTGAGAGAAATTATCTAATGGGGAGATAATGAAGCCAGTAACAGATTTGAAACAGGTGAAATTCGTTTTCGCTATTCGAGAAAAATGTCAGATGACAGCACTAAATGGATACGGCACGGGCTATTTACAGAATATCATCAGAACAGCAACATATTGTCAACAGGGATGTATAATGAAGGCTTAGAAAATGGGCGCTGGAAAGATTATCATGAAAATGGAAACTTAGAAAGTGAAGAGATCTTTGAGTAATTATACAAATTCCAGATCAAGCAATTGATTGACATTTTTGAAACACCAACATTATAGTATGAGAAAATCTTGAGATTTACGCGCTATACTATTCTGTGTGATAAGGGGGATCTTCAAGTGACAAATAAGATACTATTGGTCGATGACGAAAAAGGCGTTGTCGATGTAATGAAAGATTATTTTCAACTATCGGGTTATCAAGTAATGACGGCATATAGTGGGACTGAAGCTCTTACAAAAATTCAAAGACAGCCGGACATTATTTTGCTGGACATTAATATGCCCGATATTGACGGGCTGACAGTCTGCCAGACTATTCGGGAACATATTACTTGTCCAATCCTGTTTCTAACTGCACGGATTGAAACAGCGGACAAAATTAAAGGCTTCTCTGTGGGGGCGGATGACTATATTGTAAAGCCGTTTGACCTCGATGAATTGGGGGCAAGAGTTGCGGCACACTTGCGACGAGAAAACAGAAAGCAAGAACACTCTATGCTCCGTTTTTTTGGAGATATGGCGATAGACTACACGAAGCGAGAGGTCACGATCAATGGGGCTCCCGTTGTCTTATCTAAAAAAGAGTTTGATATTGTAGAGCTGCTGTCTGTCAATGCTGGGCAAGTTTTTGACCGTGAACGGATTTACGAAATCGTCTGGGGGATTGATGGTGATGGAAACAGCGATACGATTATGGAGCATATTCGTAAAGTGCGGAGCAAATTTGCTATGCTGACAATGCACAGCTATATTGACACTGTTTGGGGGATGGGCTATAAATGGAACGGATAAAACAAATGAGTTTGAAAAAAGCCTTATTCACCTTAACCGTTATTAACCTTTTGGCAGCAATCGTCCTTTCGGCATTGGCTTTTGGGGTATGTCTGGAAATCAGATCGCAGATTGCACCGCAAGGTATTGTCATCTATACCGGCGCACCTTCCATGACAACTGCTCTGGAGCCATCCGGGCAAGCGATATTTTGGGCAAGGGCTTTGGAAGTCATGCAATTTGCTTTACCTGTTTTGATTTTTATATGCTCCTCATTTTCAACAGCGGTATTGTTCTATAATCTAAAGTTGAAAAAGCCTGTTGAAGTTCTAACAAACGGAGCAAACCGCATAATAGCCAATGATTTAGATTTCACCGTGGAAACGGATACTTCCGATGAACTGGGCCAGCTCTGCGTTGCGTTTGAAACTATGCGGCAGGCTTTGGTTGCAAATCATAAAGAACTGTGGAGGCAGGCAGAGGAACGCAGACGGCTGAACGCTGCTTTTTCCCATGAGTTGAGAAATCCTGTTACTGTCTTAAAAGGTGCCGTAAAACTGGCAAACCAGAGCATTAAAAGTGGAATGGCAAGCCAGGAGCAGGTTTCGGAAAATCTGCAGCGCATGGAAGGATATACACAGCGAATTGAAAAATATGTAGAGATTATGAGTGGCGTTCAGCGGTTAGACCAAATCCCTCTCGGAGCTAAAACGATTGGCTGGGACACTCTCCTTACCGAACTCAAACAGACGGTTCAATTGGTTGGCTTGGATAGCGGAAAAGAAATTGAGTTTGAAACTGGTGGCTCCACAGACGAGCTCGTGATAGATCAGTCTGTACTACTCCAAATAGCAGAAAACCTTGTTTCCAATGCGTTGCGATTTGCACGGCAGGTTATTCACTTTACCTGTGCCGTAAGCGATGAAACCTTGGAATTGTCTGTTCTGGATGATGGAAATGGGTTCCCTCCGGCTCTCATACAGAAGGGCATCCAGCCTTTTCAAAAGGGACATGATGGAACAGACCATTTTGGTATGGGGTTATATATCTGCAATCTGCTCTGTCAAAAGCATGGTGGAGCCTTAAAAATCGAAAATACTTCCAACGGTGCTTTTGTGCGGGCAACAATAAAAATCAATAAACCTTGAGGAATTCTTGAGAATTACCTTTTATACTCTCCTTATCAAAGCGATAAGGAGAGTATTTTATGGATATTCAAATGAATGATATTTCAAAAATCTACGGAGCGAATGAAAATAAAGTCATCGCACTCGATCACGCAAGTATGACGATCCATGAGGGAGATTTTATTTCTATCATGGGGCCGTCCGGGAGTGGGAAAAGCACCTTGCTCCATATTATCAGCGGATTGGACAGACCGACAAAAGGGTGCGTCCTCTACGGTGATACCGATATTCACAACGGAAGTGACAAAACGCTGTCTGCTTTCCGCCGTCAAAAGATCGGCTTCATTTTCCAGCAGTTTAATCTGCTCCCGGTACTAACCGCCCGTGAAAACATAATTATGCCGTTGCTTTTGGATAAGCGGCAGGCAGACGAAGGTTATTTGCGGGAGCTTGCAGCTCTCCTGGGCTTAGAAAACCGCCTGTCTCATTTGCCGCATGAGCTTTCTGGGGGACAACAGCAGCGTGTGGCGATTGCCCGTGCGCTGATTTCAAATCCCGACATCATTTTTGCCGACGAGCCGACTGGCAACCTGGACAGCAAAAGCGGTGGCGAAGTGATGAAAATGCTGTGTGGCATTCAGAAAAAATTGAAAAAGACCTTGGTTGTTATTACCCATGACCCACGGATTGCTGAAATGGCCAACCGCCGTTTTACCATTGTTGACGGGGTACTTTCGGAGGTGCAGGCAAAATGAAATCCTATCTGTCCCTGGCGCTCAAAGAGATAAAAGCACAAAAGATAACGGCCATTCTTGTTTTGATTGCTGTAATTCTGTCCAGCGTGATGACCACCGCCATCGGGCAGTCCCTTGGTATTTTACAGGGAATGAGAGTAGAGCAGGCGTCATCCCTTAACGGAGACCGATATGCAACATTTCATCAATTATCAAAAAAACAGGCTTCAGAACTATCGGCTGATCCCCGGCTGGTAGATGTGGGCAGTCTAATCAATCTCGGTTCTGCAAAACTTGGAAATAGCGGACTGTCCCTGTTTTTGCGGGAATACCTGGATGGAGCTCTGGCCGCCTATCCCTCTATCAACAAAGTCAAAGCAGGCCGATTGCCAACAGCTCCCAACGAAATTGCACTACCTGAAAGTGTGCTGCAGTATTTGCCCGAAGATATTCAAGTAGGAGGTCAGGTCACATTGGACGTGAGCATTTCTCTCCTGTATGATACGGAGGAGTCCTACAAATACACTGCAACATTTGATGTCTGCGGTATTTTGGAAAGTATTTATATTGGCTATGCAACGGGAAGTGTGGAGGCCATAGCAGGCGCAGGTACGGCTTCCATGTATTTGCCGGATCGCTATATGCTCTATTCCACCGATTTCAAAACCCGCAGCACAAAGCAATTCAAGGCTATTGTGGATGATTTGGCACGGGCCCTCAATATGGAGGACAGGAGTATTCAATACAACTGGGTCTTGCTGGATGCCCTTGGGGTCTCCTATGCTGAGAGTGGTGCGTCTGATACAGATACAGGCTTTTCCTTTATGACGATTGCCTGCGTGATGGTCGGTGCGCTCGTTCTGCTTGCGGCTGGTCTGGTGATCTATAATGTCCTGAAAATCGCTGTTACAAAGCGTATCAGAGAATATGGAACGCTTCGGGCTATTGGCAGTGAAAGAAAGCAAATTTATCGTCTTGTTTCTCTTGAACTGCTCATTCTCTGCGGCGTGGGCATTCCCATCGGCCTGCTGTCAGGTGTGCTATCTGCAAAGGGAATTTTGATTGCTGCTACAAGCGTTCTCAATCCCGATTTGTTCATGGCGGATACCACCGCAGAATTGCATAACTCAATTAGTGGTGCAAGTGTATCAAATGGAGGATTTCTCCTTGTAAGCGTTGTTATTACTTTGCTGTTCGCCATGCTGGCGGCTTATCCTGCGGCCCGGTATGCAGCCCATGTGTCCCCAACGGTTGCTATGTCCGGGCAGTCTGCAAAAATTAAACGCCGTGTACGGAGAGAGAAGAAAATCCGAAACTTTGAAAGCTATTATGCACGACTGAACTTAATGCGTGGGCGTGGCAGAACAGCAATCACTATTCTTTCTTTGGTTATGAGTATCACAGTCTTTGTAGCCCTGCAAAGTTTTACGGCGATCCTTGATACCAGCAGCAGCGTAAAGGAAATACACCTGGGTGATTATGCGATTACAAATGAAACGGTTGGGATTCCGCCTCAAAGTGTCAACCAGCTTCGGGAGCAGGATCAATTGGCGTCACTCGCTACAACAAAACTATCCGTGTATGTGCAAGACGAGGACGGCAGGCTTCCTCTGGAATTGAATGTCCCTTTGCAATCCTGGGAGTCTATGCAAATTGCAGGGCTTGATGATGAGCGTTTGACCTCTTATGTGAAAGACTTAAGTGAGCAGGATATTCAGGATTTGCTGTCCGGTTCTGCTTGCATTGTCAAAAATCCGATAGCTTTTTCTTATGAAGGCCAGACAGTTGAAAGTACGAACTTTGAAATTGGCGATACCCTATCGGTAAACGGTGTAGATTTTCAAGTGGTTGGCGTTGCCGATCAACCTGTCACAATCAATAACGGCGGCTTCATAAACGGTGTGCAGATTATCGTGTGCGATACTGCTTATGATAATCTGACCGGGCATTCGCAGTATTCTGAAGTATATCCTACACTGAGAGAGAACTCCGATACCGGGCAATTTGAGACATGGCTGAATCGCTGGTGCGACAAAAATCCGGGAAGTCATTGGCTCTCCTATCTTCAGAGCGACGCTCAACTGGAGGAAAGTTTTGGACAGATCAAAATGCTGTGCTGGGGACTGATCCTCTTTATCGGGTTGATTGGAGTACTGAATATTATCAATACTGTTTACAGCAATATTCATACCCGTGTATCTGAGATCGGTATGCAACGGGCTATTGGCATGAGTACGAGAAGCCTGTATAAAACATTCCTTTGGGAAGGGGCGTATTATGGAATTTTCGCTGCTGTGATTGGTGGCCCATTAGGCTATATCTGCACAGTCTTTGTAAGCGCCGCCACAACCGACACCTTACAGTTTGTAGCTATCCCGTATTTTTCCATCATAGAGGCCGCTGCATTTTCTATTGCTGCCTGCCTGCTTGCGACGGCTGTTCCTCTGCGCTCTATTGCCAGACTGAATATTGTTGAGTCGATTGAAGCAGTAGAGTAATGAGAGGAGAATCGTTTGAAAAAGCTGAACATACCAAACAATCTGAAATACGAAAGAGGTGTAATGAATCATATATGGAAATGTAATGAAAAAAACTGCGGACTTTTCTGGCAGACGGTATAATTACCATATGAAATTCTGTCGGAAAGAAGAAAACTTGTGATGAAATACAATCGGCCATCCGGGAAAGTTCTTCCGGGTGGTTTATTTGTACTTTTAGTATGCATGTAAGCATGAGGCACTGTATGCTTGCTTTTTTGCTATGCTTTATGAAAGAACCTGCATTACGGTAAAAATTGCCTGAGGAAGGCGGTGCTTTTTGTATATGGTGTGGGAGAAAAGATATATGTGTATAGGCAAAATCATAAAAAATGTATTTGTATTCTTGAAGTTCGGCGGCTTGGGGATTCTGATTTTCGTCTATTTTATTGTATCTAAAACATGGCAGGACCTAAAAAAGCCGGTTCCGGTTGAATCAGCAGAGGAGTTAAGCGAAGGAGAAATTGTTACATTTTATACTATTCTTCGTGGTGACAAAGAGATATCGGGGGATTGGGATGGGCAGGCAGAATTGTACTTTTACGAAGGAACAATTGGAAGCGATTCGGTAACCCTGGCAATCCCTCAAGATGTTATCTGGCAAATCAAACTGATGTCGGTTAACCATTTTAAAGTAATCGGTAAAGTGAGAAAGACGGATGACAGAAATAAGTCCATGTATGTTGAAGTTCTCCGAGAGGATTATAAAAATTCTGCCACACGTTTGTTTGGCATGGGAGCTTTTTTTATGGTATCAGGAGCTTTGATAATGCTCTATACATACAGGATGAAAACAGAAAAATGAAATGGGAAAGTTGGGAATGGATATGGATTTAATAGATAAGAAGATAGAAATGCTGGAACAGATAACAGACGGCGTCGCTGCGTACAATGCAATTTCTTATATTGCGAAAAGAATCAATGAAGAGAAACGGGAAAAAATCATGGGAGCTCTTATGCGGTATGGTGATAAAGGACTGGTTGAATTTCACCGTGGTTTTGCGGTGGAGAGAGTTGCAGCGCTGATGAAGCAGGGGGACATTCAATACCGTGATTTTTTTATGTCCTGTATCCAGTCTGGGGACAGCAGCAAGGTGTACTGGGCAATCAGGGGATACGTCAAAGCAGTTGGTAAAGCGGCCTGTGATGCGTTGACTCCATTTATATTTCATGATGACTTTCCTCTGGAGTGTAAAGCAAATATTATTTTGCAGCTGTCAAAGGCAACCAATAATTCGTTTGAACAGGGCAAATCTTTGGATCCCGGATTATGGAAAGAGAGTGATATCGATTATGAGGCGATACGAAACTGGGCAGAACAGGGATTTCCCTGCGGGAACGGATATGCGGAGCCAGTCCGCCATGTTTGCCTGGATTTCCCGGAAACAGCTGCAGAAGAGGTATATGCAAAAATTGAAAAAAAGCTGAAACTGAAACGGGAGAAGGAACAAAATCTGGCTTGTCCCACAAACTGGTTGGTCAAAGCGGAACTGACCGACTTGGAGCAGATTAGCCAGAATTGGCATTTGCCAGAAGATTACAGGGATTTCCTTTCAAAGGCTTCGCCTCTTAGAGCGGATTTTAAGCTGAGAGGATATCATGGGCCTGTTACAGTATATGGAGCCCAAAATCTCATTTATTATCAGAGGGGCTACAGCTATAATCCGGTTGAAAAAAAGAGTATTGCCAGTTGGAATAAAGACTATCTTGTGATTGCGGACAGGGAATCCGATCCTTTTTGTATTGATCTTACACTGGAAAAATCGCCCGTCTACTTTGCACTGCATGGTATGGGCAAGTGGGAGTTTTCAGATGTATTCGGGGATTTTATGGATTTCATGAAGCACATCACGGTCTGACTATCAGGAATCAACAGCGCAAAGCTGTGTGGCGTGGCATGAGGGGGACTCTTATGTTGATTAACGCTGTTAAGAATGTAATCTATATTGTTTTTTGCTTTATCAGTATAATCTATCTGCCTGTTAAACCTGGCATGTTTGAACTGGGGTTACTGGCGGTGTTCTTGTTCTTCTTTGCCCTCCCCGTATTGCTTGAGGGGTGGTTGAACAGATATGAAAGAAAAGGCAGTAGAAAGAGCCGAAAACGGAACTATGATGAAGCAATCCTGTATTTCAGGAAGAGCTATGCATTTTATGAGCGTCATGCCTGGGCAGAAGTATGCCGGCGCTGGTGCTGGCCTTTTCGGAAAAAGAATACGGGGCAGGAGGAGGCCGTTGCCCAGATGCTTCTGTGCTATTTAAACTTAGGGCAGCGCAGCAAGGCTCTTGAATGTAGAAAAGAACTGCAGGAAAAATGGCCCGAAGGTCTGACCGGGAGTGAGGATTTTTCATTTTTAGCGGTTTTGGAGGATGGAAATTACCAGGAGTTCCAAAGAGAAAATGAAGAACAGATGATGGCTGCTCTGTCGGGCTTATTGAAGCCGGGAGAAGAATTGGAGCTTTGTTTTTATGGCATCACAGACAGACGTGGGAAAACGGGCAGAAGGTGGAAAAAAGGCCCAGTTTTGTGGGACTTAGCGGAAGTAATCTATTCATTGCCGTCTTAAAACGGCCGTCAATGGAAGAGACAGCGTGGACAGAACGGTATTCGCTTGATGTCAGGCATGTAAAAAAGGAAGTTCGTTTTTCAGATTGGTGTATCTTTGAGATCCTGTGTGTGAATGGGGATTGATTAAGGATTCAATGCCTAAAGATGCTGGCAGCGAATCAGTATGCGGGGCAGGAGGAGAACTTCAGACGGTTTGAAGATGCTCTGCGCCGCCTGGAGATACGTCCGAAGGACTGTTCAACATGAGATGGAAAAGCAGGAGTTTGCAGAGCGTATGAATGGAAGAAAGGAGCAGGAATCATCATATGGAGTTATTTAAAACAACAGGAATTCTTGATGAACCGATACTGAGAGAGGTCGCTAAATGGGGAATTCCTAAATTAGAAAATAGAGCAGCAATTATTTGTTTCATAGTCAGTCTCGTCCTCAGTGCGGCAAGATACCCTGCACTTGCGGCGGTTTTCTTTTCTGTCGGTTTGTTTTTTGTATTATGGCAGTACGTCCTGTTCCGCTGGATAACAGTAAAAAGGAATCTGCGCGATATGCAGGACTTCAATGGGGTAATGGGCTATCAATATACCAGCTGGTTTGATGAAGAAGGACTGGCAGTGATAAATCAAACCAACCATGGGGAAGGAAAATTCAAGTATGCCTTTTTGAAACGGGCTTTTGAAACAGAACATATTTTGGCTTTACAGACGAAACGCAATCAGTTTGTTCCGATTTTCAAAAACGAGCTGAGCTTGGAAGAATTAGACGAGCTGATGGTATTTTTAAAATCGCGGAACAAAAAAATTAAAATTTGCCGTTTGAAGAAACAAAATGATAAAGGAGCATCGGGAAATTAAAGCCAGGGAGAATGGGCTGATGGAACTTCTAAGAAAGGAATGATTAGGGAGGAATGTTGTATGAGTGCAAGAAAAATGATAAAGGGTATCATTCTATTAGTGAAGTACGGCGGCCTGGGTATTTTTATTTTTATCTATTTATTCGCATCCAAAATGTGGCTGGATTTTAAAGAGCCGGTTCCGGTCTCATCGGCCTGGCAATTGACTGAGGGAGAGATCGTAACATTTGATACGCCTCTCAATGACACAGGGAAAGTATCCAGGTATTCAGATGAAACGGAAAATATGCACTTCTACGAAGGGACCCTTGGAGGGGAATCAGTTACCCTCGGAATCCATCATAATTTTGTCCAACAGATTGAAAAGATAACGTCCAGCCATGAACCGATAATCGGTAAAGTGAGAAAAATGGACGGAGAGAGCGATTCACTGTATGTTGAGATACTCAGAGAGGATTATAAAAACTCTGCTATCGGGCTGCTTGGGATGGGGATCTTTTTCCTGGCATCAGGTGCACTGATTATGGTTTATACATATAAAAGGAAAAGACATAAGTGATTCAGGAAATAGGAGAAAATCATATATGGACAATAATTATGAGGCAGCGGTATCTGATACCATGTCTGAGAAATTTATAAAATATAAATATATCACGGCGGGAGGAAAAGAAAATGGCAGGAACAGGGATGTCAGAGAGCAAATGGTTAATGAGGAGGAACACCCATGAAGGATTTTGATTTACTCCCTGGTGAGGAGTGTGTAAAGGAAACAGGAGGAGATTGCTGGGAGACTCCCGGAACGTTTAGAAGTCAGGTTCCGGGAAAGTATTTATTTACCAATCAACGTATCATTTTTGTTGGAAATGGAGTGATTGAAAAGCTGCGTGTCAAGTTTGAAATCTCGTATTCGGAAATTCAATCGGTGACTCCCTATCGGGTTGTGTTTTTCAGCACGGGCATACTCATTCGAATGAAAAATGGGGACAGTTACCGCCTATCGTTGAGAAAGAGAGATCAGTATATTGCCATGATTCAGAACTATATGGAAGGGACGGCCTAAGATGGAATTGTTTAAAACAACAGAAGTTCTTGACGAAACGGTACTAAAAAAAGTTGGGAAAAAGGGCGGTATGATCATTTGAATAGCCAGACTGCTTTACATAATGATTACAATGGGTTTTGGGATATGGTCAGAGCATATTTTGATAAGAACTTAAATTAAAGGGCCTCCAGTTTGGTGGACGGAAAATTTAAAAGTGCATGATTGCTGTCTTGCAGGGAAAAGGACTTTTAAATACCATTACACCTGTTTTATTTGTGTTGGGAAGGTTAGAGGCATATTATGAAAAGAAGAAAATCATATATTATACCGGTAGGGTGTATCCTTGCATTTATGCTTCTGGCCGTAATTGGGATTATGTGTGATGGCAGCCTGGGTCTTAAACGTATGCTGTCGGATTCCATTCACCAGACATTAAATGAGACGGCGGGACAGCAGACCTTTAATCTTCATCAGAAGATAGAAGCAGATATCAGCGCGCTGAATAATATTGCCTTGCAGCTGGAAAAACTCCCACAAAAGGAATTAGATTCCTATTTGGATCAGGTTATACAAAATACAGGGTTCAGTGTTCTTGCGCAAGTAGGTACAGATGGTGTTGGAATTGATAATAAAGGAAACAAGCTGGAGGTTTTTGACGATGCCCTCTTTCGACAGGTCATGAAGGGAGAAACTGTAGTTGGCGATGTGGAGGACACTCTTTTTGCAGATAAAACAGTTATCCCTGTTATGGTTCCTGTTATATCAGATGACGTGGGGACGCCAATCGCTGTCCTGATTGGAGGTTATACTCCTCAAAAATTGAATAACCTTTTCCTCCCTTCCTTCGATGGAAAAGGGGTAACCTACATGGTCAGTATGTCTGGCAGTGTAGTTCTCCCAACGGATGATACCAGCAGCCAGGACGTCCCGTTTAAAAATGCAAGGGATTATATGAAGGTGATAAAAGGGAGCAATCAGGAATGCGTGTTGTCGGATATCCAGCAGGGAAAATCCGGGCATATGGTATTTGATATAAACGGAATAAGATGGCACTGCCACTACAATCCGGTAGGATATGGCGGCTGGTACATATTCACCCTGTTACGCCATGACATTGGAACGGCCTATGCCACGGAAATCACCTCCAGGCTTGCAGCCGCATCGGGGCTGGTTCTTATTTGCTTGCTGGTTTGCGGTCTGCTGATTATGCGGCAGCAGAGAAGATATATGGCTATTCTGGAGAAAGTGGCGTATTATGATGAGTTGTGTAAATGCCCCAATCTTTCCAGGTTTAAGCTGGATGTCCAGAAATTCATAGATGACCATCCGGAAGATATGGTTTTAATGACCAAATTTGATATCAGGGGATTTAAACTTCTCAATAAAATATTAGGGGAAGAGGTTGGAAATACGGTTCTTATAACGATTGCCGCCACTTTAGAGCAGGAAAGAAAAATTAAATGTTATTGCAGGGCTCACGATGATGAATTTTATGTATTTTTATGCTGCCCTACTCCAGAAGAACTGGATATAGTCAGGTCAAATGTCTGGAATCAATTTTATGAGCGTATGGGAACGGGGTTTTCATATCCGATAGAAGTAATAGAAGGCCGCTATTTTATATCGTTTGATAACTGCAGGAGTGCAGTTGAGGCCGTGGAAAAAACAAATATAGCCCATGGCAAAGCAAAAGAACTCGGGGAAAAAGTCTGTACATATGATGAGGAGCTTGTCAAGCAGGCATTATGGAAACAGCAGGTTGAACATCAACTGGATGCCGCGCTTGAAAATGGTGAATTCAAGATCTATTTACAGGCTCAGTATAGTCTGAGTGATGAAAAGCTGGCCTCGGCAGAGGCACTGGTACGCTGGGAAAAGGAGGGAATTTTAATTCCTCCGAACGATTTTATTCCTATCCTGGAGCAGAAGGGCTTGATTACAAAACTGGATTTCTATGTATTTGAACAGGTGTGCAGAGTGATGCAGAAATGGGAGAATGAAGGGAGAACCCCAATAGAAATTGCAGTGAATTTTTCCCGCAGGCACCTGGAAAATTTGGATTTTATTCAGGACTTATGCGGTTTGGCGGATCAATATGGAATCCAGCATCACTTATTGGTTGTTGAGCTGACGGAAACTGCCATGTGGGATAATGAGAAAATCATAATCCAAATGGTTGAGCAGCTTCATAAAAATGGATTTCTGATGGCAATGGACGACTTTGGCACAGGTTATTCTTCCTTAAGCCTGCTGAAAAACCTGCCGGTAGATATCATGAAAATAGACAGAAGCTTCTTTTCTGATAATCAATATAGGGACCGGGCCAGGATATTGATTTCTAATGTCATGAACATGGCAAAGCAACTGGGGATGGTTACGGTGGCAGAGGGGATAGAGGAGAAAAGGCATATTGAGTTTCTGCGGCAGGTGAGCTGTGACAAAGTGCAGGGTTACTATTTTGCGAGGCCGGTTCCTGCTGAAAGCTTCTGGACAGGAAGGGAGGAAGATACGGAAAAGGGAAAATAACATGCTGTCTCTGCCGGCGACGGAGTTTATTATGCTTGAGCAGTTAAATAACTTCCAGTTGTTGGGACTGAAAAAATGGAAGTTGTCAAGTTGAATCATGAAAGGCAGATGTCAAAAGTAACTAAAATATGCATGGGAGGTTTTATAGATGGATATTGTATCAAGTAGTCAATCGCGATACTATAATGCAGACATATTATATTCCCCGCAAGGTGGTTTTATCTGATAAAATACAATTTGAGTTGGGAAAAGGAGAATCATAAATTATGAGAATAGCACAGATGGAAGCGGCAAAAAATTCAATGGTGGAGTGGTTATCCCACCCACAGGTACTCGGTAAAATTCCCACGAAGATTGAATGTACAGGAACATTTGACTTGCATGGAATGCGATATTACATATTTAAATATAAAAGAAGCCTCCTGGGAAAATGGCTGCTGGGGGTATGCGGCGGCTATGAGGGAGAGACGCTGGAACACTGCGGCCATGTCTACAGTAATATGGAGGAATACCATGAGGCGGCTTCCGTTAAAGCGGCCACAGAGATTGTGGAACAGCTCCGAGTCTATTGGATGGAGCAAGCAAAACAGGAGGAAAGGCGCAAGGAGAGCAGTGGAAAATTTGCTGGTTTTGTCTTATTATCAGAGCCTTGCTGGGATAAGCGGCAGCTGATTTTGGACCTGAAAGAAAAATGGGATTTAGAAGTGGCGGAGGATGAAGATGAAAAGGGAAACGATGTCCCCCTGGTGTTTTATATTGGTAATATGACCGCTGCGGTCAGCCTGATGCCTGCTCCAGTTCCCGATGGTGAAGCAGAGAAAAATGCGGAAAACAATTATATGTGGCCGGAAGCTGTGAACACAGCCAGAGCGCATAAGGCACATCTCTTAGTCGCTGTGCTGGGCAAGGAAGAAAATCTTTTGGAACGCGGCAAGCTCTTTACCAAGATTGTCTCCTGCTGCTGCAGGCAGAAAAATGCTACCGGTGTCTATACCAGCGGAGTTGTGTTTGAGCCGCGCGTTTATGAGGGGTTTGCGGATATGATGAAGGAGGATGAACTCCCTGTCTTTAACTGGATCTGGTTTGGACTTTACCGAAGTGAGAAGGGCGTATGCTGCTACACCTATGGCATGGATATCTTTGGAAAGGACGAGATGGAAGTGTTGGACGCCAAAGCCGAGCCATCAGAGGTGAGGGACTTCCTGGTCAGTCTGGTATCCTATGTTCTGGAATATGATGTAATCCTGCGTGACGGGGAGACCATCGGCTTTACAGCGGACGATAAGCATACCATTACCTTAAACGAGGGGGTTTCCCTGCCGGGAATGACCTTGAAAATCGGTTTTCAGGAGTCATGACAGCAGTACAGGCGTCGAAACCACGGATATACAATGTGATGCAGGCGATATTGAAATAGCAGGAGATATTCAGGGCAAAATAAATCTGAACAATGATATGGGGCATGTTATAATCAAAACAACAACGGCTGCTGAGTCCATCAACTACAATCTGACTATAGATATGGGAACATTGCTGGTAGATGGCAGGGAATATAAAGAGTACTTCACCCAAAATGGAGCGCCGTATTCGCTCTGGGCAAGGACTAAAGCGGGTAATATGGAAGTCTATCATTTGACGGCTATTGATAAAGAAGCTACAGTCAGAAACCCATAAGGTGATTGCTAGCAGTTGGAGTGATTGTAGCTTTTGCAAATAAACAAAAAGTCAAAGCCTTTGCAGGCATACTAAGGAGGGGAAGGTAGATGATAGAGATAGCGGAGGTACAAAAAAATGACAGAAGTTTACTATATTGAGGATGATGAAAATATTGCACAGGCAGTAAAAGACTATCTTGAGCAGCGGGGATGCAGGGTGAAAATTCTGGAAAGGATTGCAGACGCACAGCAGGCGCTGCGAGACGATATTCCTGCCATTGTTTTAGTAGACTGGAATATGCCGGATGGCCGAGGAGATAACCTGTGTCAATGGATACGAAGAAACTGGAGAGAGCTTCCGATTATTTTTATTACAGCAAGAGGGGATTCCTGTGATATTGTTACAGGGTTTCAAAGCGGTGCGGACGACTATGTGGTAAAACCCTTTGATTTAGAAGTATTATACTCACGGATATTGGCGTTGCTTCGCAGAAGCGGTAATGTTGCAGAGCAGTATCTTTCTTGTGACGAAATCAGAATAGACCAGAACCGGCGAGTCGTTTCTTACTGTTCAGAAGAAATAAATGTAAGTGCTGCGGAGTATCAACTGCTCTTGTACTTGATGCAGAATAAGGGAAAAACGGTTACCCGGGAAAAAATATTGCAGCAGGTATGGGATGTGAATGGAAATTATGTGAATAACAACACACTTACAGTGACCATGAAGCGCTTACGGGATAAACTGCATCAGCCTTCTTGTCTGAAAACGGTCAGGAGCATTGGATACCGCATGGAGGACACGAAATGAGTGGGCGGAAGAATGTTTTGACAACGATAGGGTTTGTTCTGTCTGTCAGTCTGATTGCTTCTGCGATTGCTGTGATGCTGACTTCTCGTTATTACAGCCGGCTTCAATTTGATTCATTAAATGAAATATGCGGTGTAATGCTTCAGCAGGAACCGGAAGCAGAGAAAATAATTTTTAGAGCATTGAAAGAATATACAAGTGGAACTGTTAATGGTGCATGGGGACGTAATGTTTTGTCTGAATGGGGATATGGTATCGCTGACTTTTCCGGTTTTTCTTTTATGCAAAATCTGTGTTTTGCGGCCATAGGATTTCTGGCAGGTAGTATTCTGTTTGTGATTACTTTTTTATACCGGAACAGAAAGGAAAATTTGCGTATTCGTGCATTAGCCGATTATTTGGAACAGGTTAATATGGGAAAAGCAGAGATTTTATCGGCCTCTGGGGAGGATGATTTTTCTAAACTGGAAGATGAAATTTACAAGACGGTGACATTCTTATATCAAACAAAAGATAAAGCGGTTCAGGTGAGAAATGATTATGCTGAAAATTTATACAATATAGCACACCAGATAAAGACGCCAATCACTGCCATTTCTTTGTCTGTGCAGACCATGCGAAAAGGAAATAAACGAGAACAGACGGAAAAAATACAAAAGCAGCTTTTAAGACTAACCCGATTAGAGGAAGGTTTGCTTGTTTTATCCCGGTTTGATGCAGGTACACTGGTTCTTCAAAAAGCGGAAATAGATGTTCTGACGGTACTTGTTCTTGCCGCCGATAATTTACAGGAATTGTTTACGGAATCCGGGACATCGATTGACATTCCAGAGCTAGGAGAAATGGCGATCACAGCCGATTTGGAGTGGACGATGGAGGCAGTCATAAATTTGATGAAAAACTGTATGGAACATAACCGGGGAGGTCTCATACACTGTACATATGGACAGAATCCATTATATACGGAAATCTTGATTTGGGATGAAGGAAATGGATTTGCCAAAGAGGATATTCCACACCTTTTTGAACGATTTTACCGGGGGAAAAATGCCTGTGCCGGAGGAATCGGCATAGGGCTGGCATTGGCAAAAGAGATTATTGAGAGACAAAACGGAACGATACATGCTAAAAATATGCCAGACGGTGGTGCTTGCTTTGAAATTCGCTTTTATTGTCACTGAGTTGTAATTTTCGTTTGCTATAATAATAGGGAACTTCAAAAGCCCCATAGGAGGAAACAACGAAATGGACATTTTAGTGTGCGAAAAAGTTCGCAAGGTATACGGCTCTGGCAATAATCAAGTGACCGCATTGGATGGAATTGACCTGACAGTCAGGAAGGGGGAATTTGTGGCGATTGTTGGAGCATCCGGTTCAGGAAAATCCACACTGCTGCACATTTTAGGAAGCGTTGAAAAACCTACAAGTGGAAAAGTTACAATAGACGGCACGGATCTTTCCAGGCTGAATCAGACACAGGCTGCAATTTTCAGAAGAAGAAAGGTAGGCCTGGTGTACCAGTTTTATAACCTGATTCCCACGCTTACTGTGCGGAAAAATATTCTTATGCCGCTTGCACTCGATAAGAAGAAACCCAACAAAGACTATTTTGAAAAAGTAGTCCATTCTCTTGGGATCTCTGATAAGCTTGAATTTTTACCAAATCAGTTGTCTGGTGGGCAGCAGCAACGAGTGGCGATTGCCCGTTCTTTGATTTATCGTCCTGCACTGCTTTTGGCGGACGAGCCGACGGGAAATCTGGATCAAAAAAATACGAAAGAACTGATTGATATGGTAAAGCTCTCCAATCGAAATCTGGGGCAGACGATTCTGTTGATTACTCATGATGAAAAGGTAGCTTTAGAGGCAGACCGTATTATAACCATAGAAGACGGTACCATTAAAAGTGATGAATGTCGGAGGTAATGAATATGTGGAGAGATTATTCATCCGGCTATATTAAAAATAATCGTTCGTCTGGCATTACCATTATGATTGCTGCATTTATTTCAGCACTGCTTTTGTCATTATTATGCGGGTTATTTTATAATACATGGAAATACGAGGTTGAAAGAATTGAACTGGAAGAAGGCAGTTGGCAAAGCCGGATTACAGGAGCATTTGATGCAGAAGATGTGGAAACCATAAAAACCTTTGGAAACGTAAAGGATGCAGTGGTAAATGAGAAAGAAACCAGAAACCAGGAAATGACCATAGACATTTATTTTAATGATATGAGGAAGGCGTTTGAAGATACGTCCCGAATTGTCACATTGATTGGAGAAAAATCGGAAACGGTCATTTATAATCATGAGCTTCTGGCCATGTATTTCATACGTGATCCGCAGGATACGGCGCCAAGGCTACTGTTTCCTCTGTTCCTATTAATAACGATAATGGCATCCGTTTCCCTGATTGTTATAATACATAATTCCTTTGCGGTATCTATGAATGCAAGAATTTACCAGTTTGGTATTTTTTCCAGCATTGGAGCTACTCCAAAGCAAATACGGTCATGTCTTTTACAGGAAGCATTTGTTCTGTGTGCCATACCCGTTATGACAGGAAATATATTGGGGATTGTTATTAGCAGGGGGCTGCTGAACTTTATAAATATGCTGTTGGGAAGCAGTATAGAAGGCAGACATGAGGCGGTTTTCGGCTATCATCCATATGTGCTTTTTATTACCTTGCTCGTAACGATTCTGACCATATGGATTTCTGCATGGCTGCCTGCCCGAAAGCTAAGCAGGCTGACACCACTGGAGGCGATTAAAAACACAGGTGAATTGCAGCTGAAGTGTAAGAAAAAATCGCCGTTTCTCACTCTTTTATTTGGAATGGAAGGAGAACTGGCAGGACAGGCATTGAAATCGCAGCGGAAAGCTCTGCGAACAGCGTCACTTAGTTTGATACTTTCTTTCATGGCATTTACAATCATGCAGTGCTTTTTCTCGATGTCGGAAATTAGTACAAGGGAAACCTATTTTGAGCGTTATCAGAATGTATGGGACGTGATGGTGTCAGTCAAAGATACAGATGTGGATTCTTTTGAAAAAATAAAGGACATACAAGACCTTTCCGGTGTAAAAAGTGCCATTGCATATCAAAAAGCGGCAGCGAAAAGAATGATTACAGAAGCTGAATTAAGTGAAGAGATGAAAAGCTTTGGTGGTTTTTCCAATGCTTCTAATCATTCCGTTGCACAAACAGAGGATGGCTGGCTGGTAAACGCCCCGCTTATCATATTGGATGATGCAAGCTTTCAGCGATACTGTGAACAGATTGGCATTACTCCACGGCTTGATGGGGCAGTTGTCAGAAATCAGATCCGGGATATGACAAATCCGGATTTCAGGCATCCGGAGTATATGCAATATATAAAGGGAGAAAAAGACACCAGCATAATAAAACCGTCCGAAAAGGGAGAAGCGATGGTGGAACTCCCTGTTTTAGCGTATACAGAGGAAGTGCCTGCTTTAAGGGAGGAGTATGGGAAGTCCGATGATTATGAGTTGGTTCATTTTATGCCGGCGTCTCTGTGGAGGGAAATAAAGGAAAAAATTGCAGGGGGTGAAGACGATACGTACATTTGCATTCTTGGCAACAAAAATGAAACGTTAGAGGAATTAAATGAACTGCAGACAGCAATGATTCAGACCATAGGGGAAACATATACAGTGGAAAGTGAGAATCGCATTCAGGAACTGGAGACAAATGACAGAATGATTCAGGGAATGATGGCTATTTTCAGCGGCTTCTGTGTTTTGCTTGCAATCATTGGGATCGGTAACGTGTTTTCCAATACACTTGGTTTTGTGCGCCAGAGAAAGAGGGAATTTGCCAGATATATGTCTGTCGGAATGACACCGCAGGAAATCAGGAAAATGTTCTGTATTGAGGCACTGGTCATTGCCGGCCGTCCGGTATTGTTTACAATTCCGCTGGCCATTCTTGCGGTGGGCGCTATGCTGCGGAGGAGTTATCTGGAAGTGAGTATTTTTATTGCTGAAGCTCCATTTATTTCCATTGGCGCTTTCCTGTTTACTATTTGGGGAACCGTAACATTTGCATATTATCTTGGCTGGAAAAAGATACGGAAAATAAATTTGGCTGAGGTTTTGCGAGACGATACAATGATTTAGAGGGGAGGCGGTGTTCTAATGAAAATAGAAATAGGGAAAGCATTTCCACAGTATTTCAAACCCTTATACCCAGAGGAATTTGAATTATTTTCACATTTTGAAACGACAGCAGGCATACCAACCGTTTTATTTGCAATCACGACATGGAAAGAGAACGGAAAGCCGAATGTCTGTTTTCATGCATGGAGTTGTTTTCATGGCGATAAGACAGCTTTTTTTGCTGTCATGGGAAACCTTTATCAGCATACCCATACCTATGCAAATATCCAAAGAGAAAAGTGCTTTTGTATCAATTTTTTGCCGATAAGCTATTATGATAAGCTGGTAGATACCATTAACCATAACGATTACGACGCAGATGAATTTTCAGTGGGAAGTTTTTCTGTTGTAAATGCCAAAACCATTTATGCCCCCATGATACAGGAAGCATTTTTAAACATAGAGTGTACCTTGAAAGAAACACAGGATTTAAGCGGCGCAGGTATTACGTCGATGATCATCGGACAGGTACAGCATATTTCTGTTGAAGAAGAATATGCACAGGGTTATGAAAAACGATATAGAAAAGATGGTTTTATGATGTTAATTCCTGCCCCACAGGACCTAAAAACCGGAGAACCTAATCGATCAGCGATTGCAACGGTAAACATTGAAAAGTATGATTGATAAATTACAGGTTGTCGGGCAGAACAAATTAGAATTTGAAAGGACAAGAGTAAAAATGATTTCTGCAATTTATGATAGACGAAGTATAAGAAAATTTATAGATAAACCTATATCTGAAAAAGATATGACAGACATTATCCAAAGTGGAATAAAAGCACCTTCTTCTAAAAACAGACAACCGTGGAAATTTATTGTGATACAAGGAAATGCTAAAGAGGAAATGCTAAAAAATTTTCGTCAAGGAATCGAAAGAGAAGAAAGCGTTAGTACCTTGTTGTCACAGAGCAAACAACACATAGCTGCTGCAAAACACACGATTGATATAATGGCAGAAGCACCAGTGATAGTTTTTGTTGTTAATTCATTGGGGAAAAGTATTATGGAAAAATTATCAACGGAAGAACGTGTTTATGAAATCTGTAATATTCAGTCTATAAGTGCTGCTATACAAAATATGCTTCTTGCTGCTACTGAAAAAGGAATAGGTAGTCTTTGGATATGTGACATTTATTTTGCATATTCAGAATTGTGTAAGTGGTTGGATAGTGACGGACAACTTATTGCAGCGATTGCATTTGGTTATCCAAATGAATTTCCTAAAGAAAGACCACGCAAGAATATTGATGATGTAGTGGAGTGGAGAAACTAATTTGTCAAAGTGACAACTTTGAATTTGACGAGGTAATTGATATATGAACACAAATGAACAATGGTTAAAATGGGCGGTAGAATTACAGAGTTTGGCACAAGCAGGGCTATTCTATGCAAAAGATAATTTTGATACGGAAAGATATGAGAGAATTAGAGAAATTTCCGCTGAAATGATTAGTCATAAAACAGGAATTCCTTTAGAAAAAGTAAAAGATTTATTCTGTAATGAAATAGGTTACCAAACACCTAAAATTGATACGCGAGCTGCTATTTTTCAACAAGATAAAATTTTGTTAGTACATGAAAAAAATGATACATGGTCACTACCAGGTGGATGGTGTGATGTTGATGTGTCAGTAAAGGAAAATACAATTAAGGAAGTCAAAGAAGAAGCAGGTTTAGATGTGTCTGCTGATTTGGTCATAGCCGTACAAGATAGAGAAAAACATAATTTGCCTATTTATGCTTACAAGGTATGTAAAATTTTTGTACTTTGCTCTGTTGTTGGTGGAAGTTTTTTAGAAAACATTGAAACAATAGAAAGTAAATATTTTGGTATTGATGAATTACCTCAATTAGCATTAGAAAAAAATAATGTAGAACAAATACAAATGTGTTTTGAAGCATATCATTCAGAAAACTGGAAAACAATAATTGATTAAATTCCAGTTTGTGGGATTAGAAAACTTTAATTTATTAATGCACCGTATTCATGTAGAAAACTACTATGCGATATAGTTATTTTTAAAAAGTTGAATAAAAAGCATTATTAAAAATGTTTTTGGAAAGGAATATGGTAGTAATCAATGAGAAATTTAAAAGAAATATTATTTCCTAAAGAAGTAAAACCAATAAGACTGTTCGGATTTCGTGTTTTTAATATAGGCGGCCGAATAAGATGGCTGCTAAATTTGTTTAAGAAATAGCCAAGTGATGGTAAAAATAAATCTCAAGTTGTACCGTTGCGAAGATAAATAGGAGGAAAGTTCAGATGGAAGATTTCAATGATGCTGCTAAAAGTATTGCGGAGAACGCGGTGCAGTATGCCATGCACAGTGGAATAACCCTTGATTACACAAGAGAAAGCGCTAAAGATGTCGATGATTTTCTCGGAGACTGCCATGACTGTCTTGACAAGTACGACAGTGACGACGGCGCAAAAACTTTGTGGAATGTTGCGGTTCTGTTCGGATCATATATTGGGGAGATGCTTTTGCGCTCCGGGCTGGCTGAAAAGGGATTTGTCTGGATTGAGGACGATGGACTTCCGATCCTCGGTATTCCCGGCAGCGGAACTACCGTTTCACCGCTTACCAAAGCTCACAAACGGATTCTTAACGGTGCGGACGATGGTATTGAAAGCTTTGTTGACGTGGTGTTCTCTGTCGCAGAAGGTGAGATGCCGAAAACAGGAGTGCTGCGAGTGCCTGATGTCGAAACGGCAAGCGGTGAAAAAACTGAAAGAATTACCTTTGAAGAAGCGGATTATTACATATCTCTTGTGGCGGAGGGCAAAGAAAATCATGTGATTTTTGAATCCCATGACGGATTTTTTCAGTTCTACGGTGTCGGAGATCAGTTCATCTGCGAGGCCTGGTTCAATCTGGGAGGACGCAGGGCGTATGCACTGATAAATCCCGACTGCACGAATACCGAACGCGTCGATCTTGTCACACCGTTCGGTAAATATACCCCAAGAGAACGGGATATTATTTCTCTTGAACAGCTTCAAATAGCTGTGCGGGAGTATTTTTCCAATCTTGAGGAAGCGGACTTTCTCGCCAAAATTCCGCATGAGGTAATAGAAATGTAGATTTTCGTTTCCTGATAGAAGGGATAACGCTCTGCAGTAAAATTACTCCTCTGCAAATAAAATTCCCTGCTTGACAGGTAGATGAAAAGATGCTATCCTTCAATAGACAGACAGTCGGTCTGTAGAAAGGAGACGAAAAATATGAGAATTGTCAAGGAAGCAACGGAACGGAAAAATGAAATATTGGATGCGGCGGCGGTTTTGTTTATGAAAAAGGGTTTTGACAATACCAGCACCAATGATATTTTAGACGCAGTGGGAATTGCAAGGGGCACCCTTTATCATCACTTCAAGTCCAAGGAGGATGTGATGGATGCGCTCATTGACCGGCAGATGGAGAAAATTTTGTCAGCGGCCCGTGAGGCAGCGGCAGATCAAAGCGTCCCGGTGGAGGAACGGATTGTCCGCACGATTACTGCGCTCCACATCGGTGAGGAAGGCGGCCCCATGACGGAACATCTCCATAAGCCACAAAACGCGCTCATGCAGCAAAAAATTAATCAGATCACGATGCAGCAGGTTCCTCCTATACTGGCGGGCATCATAGAAGACGGTATTAAAGAGGGGCTGTTTGAAACGCCCTACCCCCTTGCGTGTATGGAACTGGCGGTCATCTATCTGAAAACGGTTCTTGACGATGGTGTTTTTGAGCTGACGGAGCCGGAAACTACTGCCCGTATTGAGGCGTTTACGTTCCATTTGGAACGGATGTTGGGTGTGGAGCAGGGGCGGCTGAGCTTTTTCACGAAACTGTTTGAAAGAAAGGAGGAACTTTGAACCAATTCAGAAAATTTTTGCTGCTCTGGTCCGGCGACTTTATCTCCGCTATCGGGAGTGGGCTGACCTCCTTCGGTTTGGGAGTCTATATATTCCAGCAGACCGGGCAGGTGTCTTATATGGCCCTTGTCACATTACTTGCCTTTTTGCCCTCCCTGCTTTTAAGTGTCCCCGCCGGAGTGCTTGCCGACCGCTATGACCGCAGGCTCCTGATGGTGATTGGAGACAGCTTCTCGGCCATCGGTCTTTTGTATATCCTTGTCTGTCTGACGCGCGGCCAGGCACAGGTTTGGCAAATCTGCGCGGGAGTCGCTGTCAGTTCGGTGTTCACTTCTCTTTTGGAGCCTTCTTATAAAGCGACCATCACCGATCTGCTCACACCGGAGCAGTACAGCAAGGCCAGCGGTCTGGTTCAGGTGGCGGGGAGCGCCAAGTATTTAATCTCTCCCATTTTAGCGGGTTTCCTTCTGACCATTTCCGATATCCGGCTGCTGCTTGTTTTGGATATCGGCACCTTTTTCGTTACCGTCACCACCACTCTGGCGGTACGCAAAGGGCTTCCAAGCAAAAAAACAAATCAGGCATCGTCCTTTGTTTCGGAGTTTAAAGACGGCTTCCGGGCCGTCACAGGAAAAAAAGGCGTTATGACGCTGGTGGTCATGGGTTCTGTCGTTACACTCTGCCTGGGTATCATCCAGACACTCGCCTCACCGATGATCTTAAGCTTCACGGGCAGCGATACACTTGGAACGCTCATGACCGTCATCGCTCTGGGGATGCTGGCGTCCAGCATCGTACTGGGCGGGCTTTCCATCAAAAAAGGCTATGCCCGGATGCTCAGCCTCTCCCTGTTCGGGTCGGGTGTCTTTATGGCGGTATTCGGCCTGCGGGAAAACATCTGGATGATTGGGATTTCCGGCTTCCTGCTATTCGCCATGTTTCCTTTCGCCAACGCAAGCCTTGACTTTTTGCTTCGGACGAATATTGACAATAACCTGCAGGGCAGGGCGTGGGGGCTGATCGGGTTCATCTCCCAGCTTGGCTATGTGGCGGCCTATGCCCTATCCGGGGTATTGGCGGATTACTTATTTACGCCTCTGCTGCTCCCCGGCGGCGCGCTGGCGGGAACGGTGGGAACGGTTTTCGGAGTCGGCGCCGGACGAGGAATCGGCTTTCTTATCACAATGGCGGGACTGTTTCTTTGTGTAACCGCAGTATTCCTTTTTGGAATCAAATCGATTCGGGGACTGGAGAAAGGGAGCGTTTATGAAAAGCAGAATGATTTGGAATGACATCGCCAGAAACAAAGCGGTAGCGCTCATGCTCCTGCTGTTTGTCAGTGCGGCGGCCATGCTGCTGTCGTCAGCGGCCGTTCTTGGAGCGAACCTGTCCGGTTCCATCGACCGGCTGATGCAGGACGCCAGGACGCCGCACTTTATGCAGATGCACACCGGCGAACTGGAGCTTGACAGGCTCGAAGCCTTCGCCGCCGAGCAGGCGCAGGTTTCGCAGTTTCAGGTGGTCCGATTCCTCAATATGGACAATGACAGCATTGAAATAAACGGAGGAACACTTTCCGGCTCGCTGCAGGACAACGGATTCTGCACACAGAGCGGGCAGTTCGATTTTCTCCTGGACGCTGACGGCGTCCCGGTCCGCCCTGCGGACGGTGAAGTGTACGCCCCTGTTTTCTACCGCAAGGACGGAGTGATGAAGCTGGGCGATACCATCTCCATCCACGGGCTGCGGTTTACCATTGCCGGTTTTGTCCGGGATTCCCAGATGAACTCCGCCCTCGCGTCCTCCAAACGGTTTGTGGTAAGCGAGGCGGATTACGCCCGTCTGGAGCCGTTCGGCGCGGTGGAATACCTGATTGAATTCTGTCTCGACGATCGGTCCCATTTAGGAGCGTTCACTGCCGCCTACAGCGCGGCCGGACTTCCGGCCAATGGCCCCGCGCTTACTTGGCCGCTGTTTCGCATGATGAGCGCCATTTCGGACGGTATCATGATTGCGGTGGTTCTGCTGGTGGGCATCCTCGTAATCCTGATTGCGCTCCTGTGTATCCGGTTTACGCTCCTCGCTAAAATTGAGGATGACTACCGGGAAATTGGCACTATGAAAGCGATCGGTATGCGCGTGTCGGACATACGCAGTCTGTACCTCTCAACCTATGGGGCGATTTTGGCGGCGGGATGCGTCCTGGGATTTGGGCTCTCCCTGCTGTTTGTTCGCCTGATGACCGGGGGCATCCGCCAAAACCTTGGCAGCAGCGGCAACGATACGGCCGCGTTTCTGCTCGGTTTGGCCGGTGTCCTCCTCCTGTTCCTTTTTGTGCTGCTCTACGTGAGCGCCAATCTGCGGCGCTTTGGCAGGATTTCCGCCGCAGAAGCCATTCGATTCGGAATGGCGGGGCAGAACCAGGCGGGCGCGAAAACCGTCCGGCTGGGCGGAGGTATTCCCCTCAACCTGTCTCTCGGCATGCAGGATGTATGGATCAGGAAGCGGCTCTATGGGACGATGTTCATTGTCGTGATTCTGGCGGTATTTATCATGATTGTGCCGCAAAACCTGTATTACACCATCTCCGCGAAGGATTTCATTACCTACATGGGGGTAGGGCGCTGCGATCTGCGCATGGATCTGCAGCAAATTGACCGGATGGGGGAAAAGGTGGCGGATATTGCAGCCTGTCTGGAAGCGGATTCGGCGGTTTCCGAGTTTGCCGTGCTGACGACGAAAACCTTTGGTGTCAGGCTGGAGGATGGAACCACGGAAAACAGTAAAGTGGAGCTGGGCGACCATGCGGTGTTCCCGGTAGCGTGCGTAAGCGGGCGGATGCCGCTCGCGGAACAGGAGATTTCTCTGTCGGTCTTGTGTGCGGAGGAATGGGAAAAAGAGGTCGGCGACGAGTTGACCCTGCTGACCGCCGATGGGGAGAAAACCCTGACGGTCTGCGGGATCTACTCGGACATCACAAACGGCGGAAAGACGGCGAAAGCGGTTTTCTCCGACGATTCTACCAAGGCGGTATGGAGCACCGTCTGCATAAGCCTTAAGGATTCGAACCAGCTTGACAGCAAAAAAGTGGAATATGGGAGCCGCTTCCCGTTCGCCAAGATATCAGGCATCGAGGACTATATCGCGCAGACTTTTGGGCAGACGCTGCGCAGTGTGCGAACCGCGTCGCTGGTGTCCGTTCTTGTTGCCGCAGCAATCACACTGCTTGTCACGCTGTTGTTCTTGAAGATGCTGGTGGCAAAGGACCGCTATTCCATCGCGGTGACGAAAGCCATGGGCTTTACCGATACAGACGTTAAAAAACAGTACCTGTGGCGGGCCGTCACCGTGCTGGCCGCTGGGATTGTCTGCGGCACGGTTCTTGCTGGAACGCTGGGCGAAAAGCTGGCGGCGGCAGCGATATCCATGATCGGGGCGGCGGCATTCCGGTTTGTCGTGAACCTGCCTGCAACGTATCTGTTTTGCCCGCTGGTTATGCTGCTTACGGCGCTCATCGCCATTGCGGTGGGAACCGCGGCAATCCACGATATCCGGATTTCACAGGCCATAAAGGAGTAGACCATGGGTAAATTATTAGTGAGTGAAAAAATTGAAAAATCATTTGGAAGCGGGGACGAGCGCCGCAAGGTGCTGGACGGCGTTTCGGTGGAGATAGGGGGCGGGGAATTCGTGGCGGTGATGGGGGCCTCCGGCTCCGGGAAATCGACGCTGCTCTACGCGCTCAGCGGGATGGACGGGATTGACATGGGAGAGGTCACATTCGAGGGGAAACCGCTGTCCGGGCTTTCAGACGACGCGCTGACGGACCTGCGCAGAACGAAGATGGGCTTCGTTTTCCAGCAGCCCACCCTGCTGAAAAATCTGAACATACTCGACAACATTCTTCTGCCCCAGATGCGGGATCACCGCAGGAATGTGAAAAAGCTGACTGTCCGGGCCAGGACTCTGATGGAGCAGGTCGGCATCGCGGAGCTGGAGCAGCGGGACGTCACACAGGTTTCCGGCGGCCAGCTCCAGCGGGCGGGCATCTGCCGTGCGCTGATGAGCAGCCCGAAAATCGTGTTTGCGGACGAACCGACAGGCGCGCTGAACTCGAAGTCCTCCGATGAAATCATGACGCTTTTTTCGGGAATCCATCGGGCTGGCACAGCCATTCTATTGGTAACGCACGATGCGAAGGTCGCGGCGAGGGCGCAGAGGGTGTTGTTCATGCAGGACGGCAAAATCGTGCGTAGCCTTGCACTGTCAGGGGCTGGTTCAGGGAACCTCGCATGGAACACGGAAAAAGTTCTGTCGGAAATGAAGTGTTTGAACATTTAATGTAAAATACCTGATCCAACCACAATGAGATGAAGAAATTTATATACAAGGAGGCCGCCTATGGTTGATATAGAGAATGATTACAATACTAGATTAGATGAATTGCGGAGGCGAATCAAGTCTCCCAGGAATTTTCAATCTGCGATGGAGCTGGCGCTTGAAATCCATGCAATGACTCACACCGGCGAGGTTTCTTCCAGTTCTGTACCTACGTTTTGTGACGAATTATTGGATGGACTGGAGGACGAGGATTACAGCATCATGCCTACCGAAAAGGATGAAACCATTGCGTGGCATTTATGGCATATCGCAAGAATCGAAGACCTGGTGGGTAACCTTCTAATTGCAGAAAAGCCGCAGATATTTAGTGATGAATGGATGGAAAGGCTGAACGTTTCCGTAAAGGACACCGGGAATGCCATGACGGATGATGAGATTATCGGCTTTAGTAAACAGGTAAAAAAGCAGGAGTTAATCAATTACCGGAACGCAGTAGGGCGTCAGACTCGTGAACTGTTAAAATCACTCACGCCCGGTGATTTGAAACGGAAGCCTTCTGACGAGTCTTTGGCACGTCTGGTCAGTGAGGGTGGCCTGCTGGAGGTGAAAAAATCCATATGGCTTAAGAAGTTTTGGGGGAGTTATACCGTTACGGGACTCATTCTTCTGCCATTGACATATCATCATATGATTCATTTACCGGACAGTGTGAGGATTAAGGAATTTGTTGAAAAATCACGCAGTGGAACTCTATGATACAATGGCTTCAACAAAGTTTGTGACATCAGAGGACACAAAATATTCTGCCTTTTCGTGCAGAGCACGCCCATGTGGAGCATTTAAGTTACGGTGTGCCCGGATGGGTATGAATTACTATGGAGGAAATACAATGACTGAAAAAGAAATGTGGGCAGCCTATATTCGGGAAAACCCATCTTACAAGGAACAATGTTATGAAGCGTGGTGTTATAGCAGCAAAACACCGGATTTACTGGCAGAATTGACGGTATCGGGAGCGAAAACGGCTACTGCATCTGCCTATCCATTTTATGAATATGAAAAATGCGAATTGCCCAAAGTAGGAGAGCACAATGTCATACTGCGTACCAATGGGGAAGCTGTGTGTGTCATAAAGACGACCCGCGTTTCTGTAGTACCTTTTATGCAGGTGAGTGCGGAACATGCCTATAAGGAGGGAGAAGGAGATCGGAGCTTAACATACTGGAGAACGGTCCACGCGCAGGCGTTCGCGGATGAACTGGCAGAGATCCATATGAATTTTTCAGAAGATATGCTTGTTGTCTGCCAAGAATTTCAAGTGGTTTTTCTACCCATTAAGGGAATCTAATGGCTATGAGATATATCATGGGCGTGTATAGAAAAAATACTAATAAACAGGGGTTTTCAGTACCCTGTTGGAAATCTATAAAGATGGATATTTCCCTTGTGCATGGATAGGGGATTATCCTAATGGGCAAGCTGTAGTGCTATAACTTCCAGATTATCGAGCTGGAATATTGAAAATTATCGAGGGGGATTAACATGATGGTTGATGTATATAAAAGTTGTCCTAGCTATGAGAATGAATATTATATGTTAAGAATGTCAAACAAGGAAGAAATGGCAGAGAAGATTTAAGGGGCGAGAATAGAGATATTGGAAGTCTGCGGGCATGAAGGGAATGTGGAGGCGCCGAAGAAACTGACTGAAGTTCTTGAGGCATTTTACGAAGAAAAGTAGGCTGAAAACCTGACAGGAACCGTGGTGTATGAACAACAACGAGCAGGTGGTGTATGACCGTGGTATACTGACATTCGGGAGCATAAAAAATCAGGATGAATCTGCGATGACAGGATAGAATAGGGCTATACGGAAGGAGATGAGGGGATGAACTGGATCAGCGGCTTGCAGAAGGCGATCGACTATATTGAGAGTCATCTGACAGAAGAACTGGAGGTGGCGGATATTGCGGCACAGGCAAATTATTCACCGTACCATTTTCAGCGGGTATTTGGAATTTTGTGCGGATACTCTCTGGGGGAATATATCAGGATGAGGCGGCTCACACTTGCCGGCAGTGAACTTGCGTCTACTGATATAAAGGTGATTGATGTGGCTCTTAAGTATGGCTATGATTCGCCGGAGAGTTTTGGAAGAGCGTTTTCGCGTTTTCATGGGATAACGCCAGTACAGGCGAAGTCGGGCAGAGCAAAGTTAAAATCCTTTTCACGCCTTTCCGTAAAACTTATTTTAGACGGAGGCAGTACCATGAAGTACAGAATTGAAAAGATGGGTGAGTTAGAGGTTATTGTAAAAAAAATTTTCCTGTGATTTGGAGACCAGCAACAGGCAGCTGCCAGAGTTTTGGGGAGAGTGCTGGAGAGATGAAACTATGCTTGAGCTGTTTGAACGGAATCCGAAGGAAGGGATCTTTGGAGATGCACTGCTTGGGCTTTGCCTGAGTGAAAATCCGCAGGCGAACGAATTTGTCTATGCGATCGGCATGATGTATGATGGAGGACCGGTTGCGGAAGAATTAAGTGTGGAGAAGATTCCGGCTCACACCTGGGCGGACTTTGAATGTACTGGTCCTATCCCCGGGGCTTTTCAGGAAATGCAGCATACGCTTTTGAAAAACGGAATAAGGGCGCTTTATCTCTCAAAGGAACTGGTTGAAACAGAACTTTTGCGAATGGGGGTAGCGGCTGTCCGCTGTGAGGTGTAAAGAGACGGGGAAATGCGAAGTGACGGGGAAATACGAAGCACTGGACGATTGTGAAAATGATCCGGCGGCCAAAAAGGAACTTGCTGGTCTTCAAAAAAAGCTGCGGGAAGTTACAGGAAAAAAGAGAATTGCAATCAAGCAATTTATGGCATATCGGTCCTATACGTCTCTGGAAACTGCGGCAAGAATGGCGTTACTTCCAAAACCGGTGAAAACCGGCTTAACGGATGAACAGATTTCAGAAATTGCTTATAAAGTCTGCAGGGTAGAGTATGACGAGGCAGCCCTAGACTTTTTTATCAAAGTTCTGAAAGTGGAAACGGGATTGAATAATATTACTGATTACATATTTAATTCAGATGAAATAGGTTTTGCCCTGGATGCTTCGCCAGAGGAGATTATTACTAAAATTCTTTCTGATAAGAAATAACCAGTGGAATTATTATTCTTGTTTTTTGAGAAATGCGACACGCTGATGTCGCATTTCTCATGATAAACTCATCTGAGACAAAGGAGGAATGGAATATGCCGTTTACTGAACTATGTATTTATCAAGTCAAACCGCAAAAGGTTGATGAATTCGAGGCGTTGATGCTGGAAGCAAAAGAGTTTCTGGAAAAGCAAAAGGGGCTGCTCTTACTGCGGTTCGTAAAGAGAGAATACCATATCGACATGGAGCAGATTAAAGAAGGTCTGCCGCCGCCCAAGATCACGCGCATCGTGAAAAGCGTCAAGTATATGCTCTATTGGGAGTTTGATACGAAAGAAAGCTATGGGGCAGCACAAAAAAATCTCTACGACAGCTATTGGAAGTCGATTGAAAGATGTCTGGTAGCGCCGCATGACAAATATTTAGGAGAGGGGATGTTTTCATGGAATTAGCATATTGCGGTTTAAAATGCGACGAATGTCCTATTTATACTGCCTCTGTCAGCAAAAATACAGCAGAACAAATCAGACTGGCAAAAGCGTATTCGACGGATGATTATCAATTTTCAAAAGAAGATATGGTTTGTTTCGGCTGTCATACTGAGTTTACATCTAAAAAAATGTGCGGGGACTGCGAAATAAGAAAATGCGGTGTTGAGAAAGCCTGTAAAAATTGTGCGGAGTGTACGGAGTTTCCCTGTTCGTTACTTGAAGAACAGCTGGGGGACAGTTCCGATGGTCTGAACCGATTAAAGCAGCTTGCCGCAGCAGTCAGACAGGCAGAGGGATGATATGCAGATAGACAGACTGATACAAATTGTATTTTTGCTGTTAAGCCGTGACAACCTGACAGCGAAACAGCTGGCAGAGGAACTCGGTGCCTCCACACGCACGATCTATAGGGACATCAATATACTTTCGGCTGCGGGCATCCCAATCACATCACAAAAAGGATATGGAGGAGGGCTGTCCCTGCTGCAAGGTTTTTCATTGGACAAATCCTACTTCACCCAGGCGGAGCAAAGTAATATGATTCAGGCGTTACAGATCCTGAAATCATCCAATTACCCGGATGCGGATAAAACCCTGAACAAGGTAGCCGGGTTGTTCAGCCACAACATGCAGTCGGAATGGTTAGAGATTGATTTCTCCTATTGGGGCAGCCCTGAAAAGGAACGGGTCAATATCACAGCGTTAGAGCGTGCAATCATCAATAAGTATGTGATTACATTCACTTATTTTAATACAGAGTTGTCGGTAACCGCTCAGACGGTTGAGCCGCTGAAACTGGTTTTTAAATCACATGCCTGGTATCTTGTTGCCTGGTCTCTTCATAAAGATGACATTCGTACTTATAAAATGTCCCGTATCAGAGAACTTCAGGTTACAAACCAGTTGTTTGAACGCGAACTGCCGCAGGATTTTTCCCTTACGCCTGCGTACAAAGAAGAATACAATATACCGTTATTCAAATTACACTTTTTTGAAAAAATTGCGTATAAAGTCTACGATGAATTTCAGGAGAAGTACATTAAAAAACTGGATGACGGCACCCTGGAAGTATCGTTCCGCTACCAGCTCAATGAGTGGACATTCCTTTATCTGCTTTCCTTTGGTGAATATGTGGAAATAATAGAGCCTGCCCAGGCAAGGGAGATTTTAAAAGGAAAGGCCCAAAAGATACTTTCTATGTACCAATAAATGAAAACAAAAACCAGGGGGCAGAGGCAGATGAATAAACGATATTTTGGAAGATATTGGCGGACAATTGGAATCTTTATCGTATGGCTTTTCTTGGTAGCCTATGTCTTTGGGGTGGCGAAGGAGGCTATCAATTCACTTAACATATTAATCTGCCTGATTGTTCTCATTGGCATGGAGTATGTATTGGGCTATGGACAGGATAAAAGAGTGATAAGAAGCAGCCAGAGAAAAATGGAGATTGAACGGCAGTGGCGGGAATCCATAGGGGAGGCGGCATGGAACGAATACCAGATTAAAAATGAGAGAATTGCCGTATACAGGAAAAAATTGATATGGAAAGCAGTTTTCCTGGATTTGGTCATGGGAGCCGCCTATATAGCAGGGATGGGGCTTGCCTATGGAAAAGACCCCAAATGGCTCAAAGACGCGATTCCGGCGCTTCTTTGGTTTCTCATGTTTTTCCTTGTCTTATCTGCCTGGATCATCAGTTTTCCCAAAAGAATGCGGGAGGGAAAGATATTCATATGGGAAGTGTTTTTTGTAGCTCCTTTCATGGTTTTTCCGTTTTTTCCGCTGATTTCAGATCGGACGGCGTGCGGTTTTACTGCTTTTACTGGTGGAACGATATTTTCTCTCTTAGGCATCGGGTATATGTGGCAGACACGTAAAAAAGAGAAGGTATGTACGGTAATGACTACCGCGAAGGTGATTGATAATAGAAAGAGTCCCGTGCATCTTAAACGGCCCGGTGACATTCCTACATACACTTATCAGCCGGTTTTGGAGTATTGGACAGGAGGGGACCAGAAACAGGTGGTCTGCGGCAATGGTGAACCGCGTCCCTATCCCTTGGATGAAGTGTATACGATTTATTATAATCCTGAGAAACCGGAGGAATTTCGGTTTGCGGACCATAGGAGCGCTGCAGAACGGTTGATAGGCCCTGTTTTCCTGGGGATAGGAATTGTTTTGCTGGCAGGCGCCGTGGGAATCTGGATGTTGACTTAAAAAAGAATATTCGGATTATCATTTTTGAAAGAAGGAGACAGAATTGAAGAAAATCAAAACTAGATTAATAATGATTGTCGTTGCAGGCAGCCTGGTGTGCCTAAATGGTTGCAGGAACAAAGAAGTACCAGCAGAGGTTGCTGTAGAAAGTATTACTTCTACAGAAAATATTGCTCCCGTAGAAAGTATTACTTCTACAGAAGGTATTACTCCTACAGGTAAAACGGCGGAGGAGGAGACACTTACAGCCCCCATCCCGTCCGAGGAAGCGGCAGACACCGTCAGTTCCGAGACGGAGAGCGCCGCGCAGGAAAAATCGGAGCTTCCGGCCGCATTTCCCTTGGACTTTAGGTTTAGCAGCGGGGCAGGCGCATGGTATACCGTCATCACACTGAATCAGGATGGCTCATTTAACGGTGAATATTGTGATTCTGATATGGGGGACAGTGGGGAGGCGTATCCTCATGGAAAGGAATATATCTGCAATTTTAGCGGACGGTTCGATCCCGTCGTGCAGATAGACGAAAATACATACTCTATGACGCTCTCTGAAATCACAACCGAAAAAGAATCCGGAGAGGAATGGATTGAAGACGGCATTCTTCACATAGCGTCCAATCCGTATGGTCTTGAGGAGGGCACGGAATACCGTTTGTATCTGCCGGAGACGGGGAAGGAGGGGCTTCCGGAGGACTTCCTCAGCTGGTATCCGGGCTGGAATTTTGCGGATGCAGACGGAAATCTTCCTGACACATTATCTTGTTTTGGGATTTACAATGTAAAAATGGGATATGGCTTTTTTGCATATTAAGTTTTCGTAACATTGGTATGATAGAACAAACTTATTAAAAAAGGTATAACAGAAGGAGAAACTGGTAAATGGAAGCTCAGAACAGAGAACTGTATTTAAAACATATGAATGGAGAATATAGGGAAAAGCATTATCCGGAACGATCCGTGTTCGCGGCCCATAAGAAGACACAGAAAGGAGCGAATGCGTTCCTGAGCCTGTTTCTTATAGGACTTTTTTTGGCAGGCAGTCTGGTCGGTTTTGTCTGGTCCATCAACATGACACAGGAAATCATCAGGGATGCAGAGGAAGATATGCTGGGGTTTGGTATTGGGATTTCTGTCTTTTTCCTTTTGCTGGCCATTGGATTTGGAGCGCTTATCCATGTCATAGTAAAAGGCATGAGAAAAAGCGCAGACGACTGGATCCGCATCGTTGCCAAAGCCGGGGGCTTAAGCGAGCAGGAGGTAAGGGAATTCGACAGACAGGCGATGGAGCCGGACAGCCTGATTTTAATTCACCTTGGAAAGCTGAAATCCTTTGCGGCCGGACAGAAGGATGGAATCCTGACCAGGGATTATATCTGCCTTTACAACAATAATATGCCCCGTGTGCTGAAACTTGACCGGCTTACAGAGGCGCACTTAAAGGATAACACATATTATATTAAAGTTGGAAAAACACACAAAAAGGCCCATTATCTGACAATCAATCTGATGAGCAAAGACAATAAGACTGCATGGGCAGAGACGTCGCAGGAATCGGCCAGGGCGCTTCAGGAAGAGTTGGCGAACCGATGCCCTGGAATCGATACCGCCGATGGTGCCGTACTGGCGGAATGAGAGCGCGGGGATAATCATATGAGAGAGGAAAATCTGGACAGGAGAACGGGGGAAAATGAATTGAGTATGGAAAAATTGATGTACATGGTGATAATCGAGAAGGGAAAGTCTTACGATGAGATGACAATGGAGATAATTTCCAAACATGTTGAGAACATAAAAAGGCTGGACGATCAGGGGAAACTGGAAATCTGTGGCGTGTTTAAAGATTATCCGGGAATGGCAGGTATGTATATCTTAAAGACAGAAAGCCGTGAGGAAGCAGAAGAACTTTGTAAAATGGAGCCCCTGGTTACAAGCGGATACGCAACCTATCGATTAGTTACCCTGCAGATTGCGAATCAGGAAAATAACTATTTGTTATAATCATGGCAGTGGTGGCGGAGTACTGAATATAGAAGCAAATACAGCCTGGGTGAAAAAAACTGTTTTACAGGGAATGAGCAGATTTCCAGGGCAGAGGATGAGGGGAGACTAAATTGTATGAGAGCGAGAGATAATGCACAGAACGGAGCAAAAAAGGGAGATAGAACTTCCAGAGAAAAATTGATCACAGCTATCGTGGCGCTGTTGGTCATTATAGGGGTAGGCACATATTCCAAGCTTCCCGTTTCAACAGGAGAGCCTTTTAAGATAGCAGCGGGGAATGCAGTTTTAGACCCACGAACCAGCCATGGCAAGGACTTTTTTGATAATGGGTTTGAGGTGAAGGAATTTAAGCCGATGGATCAGGGCGATGTCCTGGAACCGGACGACAAGATTGGAACGAAACAGGCAGTTGTTTCCTGCACGCTCAGTTTAGACGGCGTAAAGATGGGAACGGCAGTTTTCAGCCGGACATCGGATTATGGAACCGCTGCCGGGAAATGTTCCGTAAAAAGCATAACCATACATGCAAATAATGAAAACAAGGACATGGTTTATGTAGAAGGGATTGAGGAAGACGCGGTGCGGCTCTCCGAACTGACGATGGAACGCCTGACGGCTGCACTGGGCCAATATACAGATGCCACAGAGGGTCTGGGCAGCAATGATGTCATGGATTATACATGGAAGAGGAAGCATTATTCGTTGACCGTATCTTTTAATGCAGATGATACATTGGACGGAGTGAAGGTTGCGTATAAGTAAGCAGACAGTGGGGAGTTTTGTAATGAAAAGAATTGTGTGCTGCTTTTCTCAGTATTTTTCAGAAAGCTTTTCTACGGTTATATAATAGATGTTTTATAACAATCATTAATTGATAGTCTCACCTGTTATGAAATGATATCGTTAGGGTAATGAGCTGGAGCCCTGGGGGCGGCCGTCTACTGTATAATAAAGATGTATATTATACATAAAACAGCAGGAGCAAAATGCTTCTGCTAAGGGGGAGAAATCAAAATGAAACATAACAGATTAAAAAAGGCGGTATCCCTTGCGGCGGCGCTGACACTGTGCGCGGGGCTGCTTGCCGGCTGCCAGAGCAAGGGGCCGGAGGAGACCGCCACCGAATTCTTGACTGCCATGCAGTCTGAGGATTTTGCCAAGGCCAGCACCTATCTTGCGGAGAACAACCATCTCACCCGCGTGTTCACTGCTGTGGGTGGAGAGAGTGTCCCAGAGTTGGACGAGGTCTACCGCGCGTATGCTGAACGAATGGACGAGATGTCTTTTGAGATCTTGGGGGCTTCCGAAGCAGACTCCAACGTACTGAACGTCAGGGTTCAAAATCTGGACTAGGATGCCGCCATCCAGGAAGCCATGAACGCTGCCATTCAGTCTCAGGTCGCCGGTGATAGCGACACCTTTTCCAACTACGCCGGGTGGCTGGGCCAGGGCGTCCAGCAGGCAGTCATGGGTGACGCTGGGGAACGTGAACTGACTATGGGACAGAAAGATGGGATCGACGGGATTGAAAACATGGGGTTTATGAACCTGCTGACCGGCGGCTTTTATGACTACACCGACCTCACCATGTCCACCTGTACCCTCTCTGCTGAGGAGCAGGAGAGTGTATATTATATCGCGGCCCGCGGCGACATCGTGATTGGCTGCCTCATGATCGATTCCCTGTCCTTCGATACTGCTGCACTTTCCGAGGAGCAGCTCGCCCTGTTGATGGCGGAGACTGAGAAGAAGATGCGGGCAAAGGGCATCTATGACAGGCTCGAGGTCGGGGACGGTAAACTTACGACTTACACCGGCGTCGATTTAAACCAGGCCGAATCGGTGGACTTACTGGAGCTGGGCCTTATCGATGGCAGCCGTGGCTACAGAGAGTACCCCAGTCTGAGAAAAAACCTCCAGAACTTTGAAGACAGCGGTATGACTGTGGAAACCGTTCCGCAATATAAATAAAAACAAGGAAGCATACGAAACTTGCGATAGGAGGTTGGTTATGCTAATCGTTGTTGTTTTGCTGATGACTGCATATGAGGTTCTAATGGTTGAGGTCGTTAGATTAAATCAAGCTGGGCCTGAATGGGAAGTTCCTATTTCAATAGTAATGAAACTGGCATCACTTGAACCTATTCTAACAGTACTATTTTGTGCGAGTATTGTTTTGGTTTTTATTTTTCACAAAAGAATGTTGGTAAATCGAACCGGGTGTGTTTTACTATTTATACAACTAACTCTATGCATAATAGGAACAATATTCCTGTGTGCCACGAATGCATTTAAAGGCCAATTTTACAATCCCAGTTTGCTTGTTCAAAACGTATTTTATTGCGTCTATGCTGTAATAGCGATACTTTCCATTATCACATTGGTAATCATTGTGTTACGGAAATAAAAAACGCTGGCTAAGTAAGAAAATGGAAGTGATTCCTGTTAGTAATGAATAAGATTAAACGATATAGAATTTGGAGCAGGAGGAAGATTGCCATGTCGGCTAATTTAAGAAAATGGACGGGTGTTTTTTTGACGGTTGTCTGCTACTATCTCGTCCATGAGGGAGCCCATTTGATTACTGCACTTTGTATGGGAACATTTGAGCGTGTAAAGCTCGTTTTTCCTGGTGTACAGGTGGCAGCAGATATAGATGCTATGTCGGAACTGCAAGTTGCTGCTTTTTCTATCGCTGGCGGGCTGGCTACCTTCATTGTTGGCTATATGTTGATTTTTTTAACGGGGCGCATCCTGCAGTTAAAAAGCAAAGTTGCAAAAGCAGCATTTTATTATATTACATTGGGCATGCTCCTTTGTGATCCTATCTATCTGTCGGTGTTATGTGGTTCCTTTGACGGCGGTGATATGAATGGAATTGTCCTGTTCGGCGTACCAGAACTTGCTGCCAGAATTGTTTTTGGTGTGATTGGGGTTGTGAACTTGCGCATGTTTGTGAAGAATGTTTATCCGCTTTATAAAGCGGATTTTTCTAAGAACAGTTAATCAATCATTATGTGCACATTTGAATTTGTGAGGAGAAAAACTTGATGAGTAAATATGATGCTTTATGGAAATATGTACAGGATAATGGAAGCCAGACTTTCACATTGACTTTTGATGAAATTGCAAAAATAGCAGGGATAGCGATAGACCATTCCTTTTTGAAATACAAAAAGGAGCTTACGGAATATGGTTATCAAGTCGGAAAAATATCCATGAAAGAGCAAACGGTTATATTTAATAAAGTTGAGAGCTAAATTTCAGGTTGTCGAGGAGATAGTGCTTGAAAAATCCAAAAACCAAAGGTCAAAAAAGAAAACTAAATAGATTGTTAAATGATGAAGATGGATGTTATAAGTGTGAAATTTGGTTTTATGGCGAAATATAAGTAACGGCCGCATCCAAAGTAACATCGTTGGAATTGACAAGGAACTCATATTTATACATGAAAGGGAGGCTTCAATATGTGTACAAGTTTTGCAGTATACCATCAGGAAAAAGCTATTTATGGTATGAATTTCGATACGAATGAAATTGATTTAAAACTAAAAATCAATACTTCTAATGAAAGGAACCTGTTTTATTTTTCAGCCTTATTAAATAACAGATACAGAGATATCGCTTATTTTAATAGTGAGGGTCTTTTTATCTGCACTCAGGCAGTAGAATATGGTCCAGGTTTTAAATCAGGTTGTGACGAAAATGATTGGGGTGCCTTTGATATTTTTGATGAGGCACTAAAGAAAACAAGAAAATCATCTGAATTTTTTGAAATTCTTGGTAAAAGGGTAATCTCATATCCCAGAAATCCGTTATTCCCGGATTTAGGATTACATACTATGATTGCTGATAAAACTGGTGATGCGTTTATTCTGGAAGAAGGAAATGGTATCAATACAGTAAGCCCTATTCAGAATGATTTTATTATTATGACAAATTTTCCAAATGGAAAGTTTAAGGAAGTAAATTATAATGAAGTATCTGGTGTAGGTGCCGATAGATATATTTGTGCTTATGAATATATTCAAAATAATATCCGCAGCTTTGGAATAAACGAAGCCTTTGATATTTTAAGCAAAACCAGTCAGAAAAATACGCTGTGTTCCATCGTATATGAGCCATTAAAAAATGATATTTATATCAGCTTAAAAAAAGAATTAAGCAAAAGATGGAAAATTTCTATTAACGAAAAAACAATACAATCATTGGATGGATTTTTAAGCAATAATAAAATTCAATTTACAAATGATGAAATACTAGTGAATGATCTTATACGCTTATATAAGTGAAAAGGAGTTTATAACAAAAAATAAGCATTTCTCATAAGGAATTGTTTTTGAAAAATTGGAATATGCGGAGGAGGTATACAATGTTTAAGGTGATAAAGGAAGAATTTATTGTCATTGGCAAAGAGGGCTCAACATTAGATGGCGAAGGATTTATTCAGAAATTGTGGAATGATGCAAATAGTCATTTTAGTGAAGTAGCACATCTGGCGAAGAAAGACGCAAACGGGAGTATTGTGGGAATATGGGGTGCTATGTCTGATATTTCTCACTCATTTAAGCCCTGGGAAGATGGCTTTCGTAAAGGCTTATATCTGGCTGGAGTGGAATGTATTGATCATGCAGAAGCACCTGATGGATGGACAAAATGGACAATACCAAGTTATGAATATATAGTTGTTGAAAACCATAATGGAGTGTTTGAAGAAACCATTGGTCAAATGAATGAGGAGGGTATTTCTCTGGTCGGAGCAGTTCACGATTATACCGACCCAGCAACCGGAAAGGGCTATATGTATTTTCCGATAAGAGAAGTTTAATAAATCCCAGCTTGGCAGGTAGAAAAATTTAATGGAAAATGTTTTATTAATGTCTGTACTCCAGTGCAGAGGAAAGGAATGATAACATGGATACGCTTTTGATACAATCCGTCCCCCTTCTGGAGAAGTCCGAATCATCCGATATTCCGGAAACCACCGGCTCTCTGCTGGTGCCTGACCCGGATTCGGAATATGGCTATAAGGTGGAGGAGATGCCAGAATCCTATGGTACGACTTTGACGCAAGAGGAGTTTACTGAAGAATTTGGCTCCTATCATGCAATCAATAATGTGGCGCTCTCTAATTATATATCGTTCCTGCTTCCATTTACAGCAAGTATTTGTCTTGTATACCTGCTAAAACGGTTTCTGAAACCCAGACTGGAACGGTTTCACTGGGTGAATCATTTCCTGCTGGCGGTACTCTTTTTTACATTATTCAAGTATCGGTGGTGGATTCGGCTGCCGCGCGGTCTATACTATTTATTCCCTGTTATGGAAATGATTTTCTTACTGGCAGTTATCTGTCTTGTCTGCAAAGGGAAATTCAGCAAAAAGGTATATGCTGCGGTTACATTCGAGGCTGTTTTCGGATTGTGCCAGACACTTTACACCTATGGACAATTATTTTTTAAGGAGATCAGCAGTTACCTGGAGCTTCCCCAAAACTCAGAGATGCTTTGCCTGTATTCCTACATGAAAGATCCAGCTGCTTCCATAAATGCGTCAGAAATCGTAAACATTTATTTAGATTGGGAGAAATGTCTGATGCTGTTTGTTTCCTGCGCAGTGATAGTCCTCTCTGTCAGAAAACTGGCGCGTGCAGTAAATCAGAATACAGAAGGAATTCCCCGAAGCGAGTTGTATTTTTTGCTGACGCCGGCATTTGCAGCGATTGTCTATTCTATCTTTACAGGAGCAGCTTATTTCCTGGTGTGGAATTCCGTATTTGTTGACTGGGCAACATGGGACGACCCGCTTCAAAGCATGACGTTATATTTTATGATTCCGCTAATGGCGGTGGCCTCCCTCCTGTGTATCCTGTACGCTTATACAATTTATCAGAAGCTTGTCGTCTATGTGGAGGAAAAGCAACGGGCAGTAATCCTGGAAAACCAGGTGAATCAGATGCAGGGCCATATCAAAGAGATTGAAGAACTTTACACAGGTATCCGTTCCATGCGGCACGATATGCAGAATTGTCTCTTTGATATCAAGAGCTTACTGGCGGCGCAGGGAATTGACGTGGAGGAGAAAGACAGCGAATTGGCAGGCTATTTTTCCGGGATCGGTACCGCGCTGGACACATTGAATTATTCCATCCATACCGGCAATCCTGTGACGGACGTGGTGCTCAACGGGAAAGCCAGACGGGCAAAGGACCGGGGGATACAGTTTGACAGTGAATTCCGCTTCCCGAAAGATTTTGGTATCGATGCGTTTGACCTGAGCATCATTCTGAACAATAGTCTGGACAATGCCCTGGAGGCCTGTGAGATCTTGCTGGAGAAGGATTCAGAGGCCAGGACATATATAAAGATAAGCTCTTTCTGTAAAAATAACATGTTCTTAATGAATGTGGAAAATAGCTGCGATGGCGTTTTGCTCGAGGCGGAGAGCAGCGTAGGTCCACGTACCAGAAAAAAAGATACGGTTCAACATGGACTCGGGTTTCAGAATATTCTGCGATGCTCGGAAAAGTATTATGGAACTGCGAAATATGTATGCAGCGGGGAGACATTTCAGCTTAATGTTATGCTTCAGAAGGCCGAGGGAGCGAGCGTAGATTGAAATAATAAAGCCAGGGAGTGATGAGTTTGAAAATCCTGATTATAGAGGACGAAGAGATGATCGCAGATATCATATCACGAGGGCTGACCAGAGCGGGATATCAATGTGAATGTGTTTACGACGGAACTGACGCCGCCGGGCTTCTGGAAGAAAAGCGGTATGATTTAATTCTTCTTGATATTATGCTTCCCGGTGTGGTTGGCTATGAACTGATGGAGTATATAAAGAATTTAGGAATTCCTGTTATTTTTATTACGGCGAAGGCCCGTTTGGAGGACAAGATAAAGGGATTTAAGCTGGGCGCAGATGATTATATTACGAAACCGTTTGAACTGGCCGAACTGACAGCACGTGTGGAAGCTGTTTTAAAACGGTACTATAAAACGCAGTCCCGGATTTCGGTGGCAGGAATGGAAATTGATACGTTGTCGAGAACAGTTAAAAAAAACGGGCGGTTAGTGGAACTCACTGCAAAAGAATATGATTTGTTTCTGGTATTTTTAAGAAACCGTAATATTGCCCTTTACAGGGAACGTATTTATGAGGAGGTATGGGGAGGAGAATATGATCCGGACAGCCGGACGGTGGATATTCATGTACAGCGTCTGAAACGGAAGATGGGGTTAGAGGATTATATCATATCTGTAAGAGGGATTGGATACAGATTTGAGGTGTCAGAGACATGAAACTGTGGCAGAAGTTCTGTCTGTGGCCGCTTCTCTTTTTCTTATCTGTATACATGGGGACCGGTATTCTGCTGATTGAGAAGAATGCGCGGGAAGTGTTTCAAATTAATTTAACGCAGCTGCTGGAGGAGCAGAAAAGTATTTCAGAAGGATTAAACTGGTATCTTTACATCAGCAGTTTACGCGATTCCAGGAGAGGGATGGGAAAAGCGAACGCCTATATGAGAGAATATATGGAAAACCGCCCGTCCATTCAGGGAGTTTATTATGAGATTACAGATTATAGAAGAGTGGAACAGCCTGTGTACAGTAATCTGGATTTTGAACTTCCGGTGATGGAGATGCGGGATGTTGTCTATGCTCCTCAATATAAGGTTTTGAAATATAGAGAGAAATATTTTCTCCGTCTGACCAGTCTGTTTTCCGCTCAAGATAACTCATACAGGAATACCAGCTTTATGGATATTACAGTGTTTATCAGGAATCGCAGTCGGCAGTACCAGTACTTTTTTACCCTTTTTTTGCTGTCTATCATTGTTCTGTCCACCGGGATGTACGGTATATCCAGACATTTAACAAAATCAATCCGCCTTTTGACAGATTCAGTCAGAAAAATGGGCAATAGCAATTTTACAGGTCATGTAGCGGTTCAGGGAAAGGATGAGATCAGTGAACTGGCAGAACGTTATAATGAGATGGCGCGGGTCATTGAGGATAAAATAACAGAGCTCCAACAGACGGCAGAGGAACAGAGGCGTTTTATAGACAATTTTTCTCATGAACTGAGGACACCGCTCACAGCCATTGTTGGCTATGCGGATTTACTGCGGTTCTCGGATAATGATGGGGCAGACACACAGGAATTGGCAGAGCGAATTTTCAGGCAGGGAAAGCGGATTGAAAAATTATCGGAGATGATGCTCCAGCTCGTATTTCTGGAACGCCACAATTTTAAGTTGATACCTTTTGATTTGAGGGAGGTGCTGTTGGAGGCAGAAGCTGTGTTAAAACCATCCATAAAGCGGGCACGGATGAGACTGGTATTTGATACACCAGATGAGCCGGTTTATGTGGCGGGGGAGAAAGATCTCCTTTTAAATCTCATCGGGAATTTGGCAGATAATGCAAGGAAAGCTTCCATGTCCGGTGATACAATACGAATTTCCACATGGAAAGAAGAAAATCGTGTGGTGTTGGAGGTTGAAGACGAAGGAACAGGAATACCCGAGGAGGAACAGTCGAAGATTTTTGAGACTTTTTATATGGTGGATAAGGTAAGAAGCAGGAGGAATAATGGGGTAGGGCTTGGACTCTCCATCTGCGCGGATATTGTAAAAGTCCACCATGCTGAAATTATGCTGGAAAGCAGAGAAAATAAGGGAACTAAAGTTAAAATCCTTTTTCCATGTTACAAACATGAAACAATTCCCGGATAAAATAGCGCCATACCAAATAAATGGTTGAAAGAGAAAAGGAGATTGACTATGAGAAGAGAGAAAAAAATGATAGGCGTATTTTGTGCGGGAGTTCTTGTATTCAGTATGTCGGGCTGTGGGACCGTTTCTGCTCAGACACCTCAAACGCAGCAAGTGAATAACGTTACGTCAGAGCAGAATTCGAATGAGGAAGCCAGAAACAGGGAGGAAACCGGTCAAGTGAAATCAGATGATGTTTTTATTGCTTCGGCAAAGGAGGCGTTGAGTAAATATTTCGACGTCAATCTGGCAGATACAACCGGATATTCTGTTGATGTGCAGCATATGGAGGCACTGCCAGAATACGATGTAGAGCAGCAGGTAGCGGTAACTTTCCTTCCAGATGAACTTAATATGGGGACAGTTGACGAAACTACAGTGATTGACATGGAGAATATTGCTACAAAACCTATGTACGATGTGTCCTTTACAGAAGAGGGAACCGTAAAAGGTATCCATCTAAGTTATACGGACTGGAAAAACAGCGAGAAGCCGGTTACAGTTGAATTGGCAAAGGAACTTGCAAAGGAATTTGTGATTTCCCATGGGCTGGCAGAGGAAGGCAGCTTAAACATTTTGGGTGGTTCAGCTACCTCGGCCGATACGATAACGGTAGTAATCAGGCACAAGGAAGGACGTGCTCTGGTGATTGGGGTAGATTCTCAGGCGGGAAGAGTAAGGTTTTTTGAAGATATGCTTGAAAAGGCAGCAGTTAAGTCGGTTACGCCGTTAGAGGAAGGAAAAGGTTTAGGCTGATTATCATAGGTATAAAAGAAGGGATGTTAGTATCTCAGTATTATAATTAAGGGAAAATAGCAAACAATAATCAGGTAGAGAAGGTGATTTAAACGATCTTCTCTACCTTGATTTGCTACTTGATTGGCTCCTGCTATTAAGATAAGTTATTTTAAATCAAGCATTGTCTGCATTGTGGAAAGTATAATGTTTTTATCTCTGTCACTTAAAAGATGAAACAAACGGGTAAATTGTTGTTCACTTTCAACGAGCAGTTACCCCAATATGTTTAGCTAGCTGTTCTTGTGTCATTTCTAGTTTTTGGCGTGCTTCTTTTATAAGAGGACCGATATATTTAAATTGTTTTTCCATCACTGATAGAATAACCGCTCCTCTACCTCCAGCTCATCCAGCGCTTAACCGATATGTATTCAGCAGGCGGATTGTCTGCGGAGAGTGCGCAACAAACTTCCGCAGGCAGAAAATATACATTGGAAAGCCGTATGAGAAGATTCAGTGGTGCTGCTATCAGCATATCAAGGACAGCAAAAAATGCAGTCAAAAAGCGGTTCGAGAGGATTTAATCCAGGCCGCCTTCGTCCGCCTTTGGAACCGCCTGTCCAGCAACTACGAAGAGATACTGATTCCCATGCTGGCCGCCTTAAAAGCGATTCAGACTAATCCGGAGCAGGAGCGGGAAATCGAACAAATCGAAAATCAAATACAGGGAATTAAAATGCAGAGTCATATGCTGAGTAAGGTACTTACAGAGGGAGGCATAGGCTCTGCTATTTTTATAGAAAAACAAAACCGGCTGGGTGAGCAGTTGGAAAACGCCAGGAAGAGGCTGCGGCAGCTGCAAAATCAAAAAGCCTTTGAAAAGGAAATTTCCCAGACAGAGTATTTAGTGACCATACTCCGCAAGCGGCCAACAATTCTGGACGTCTATGATGAAGAATTTAAGAATTTTACGGCATCCTGGTATCAACGCCTTTCTTCAACAAAAAAGCTCTATACCACAGCCTCTGTTCCTCAAAAAATTCACTCCATCCCACAAGTATCCCTTCTCTATCCATACATTCGGCACATTGAATCGTCTGGAGAATCCGAGTGGAGTATAATCGTTTGTAATTGTCTCCCTTCATTTTTAAAAGTATGAAGGGATATCCAGTGGCGAGGCATTCCGCCAGTTTACAGTAACATTCGCAGACTATGGTACATGGACAATGCTTTGTTATGAATGTTAAAAAAACATCCACAATAAGATAGTCCTTTTTCTCTTTATAGATTTGATTCAAAGTCTGGAGAAATTCGTATAATGCTTCTTCAGAAACCTGTTCAAAGGTAAAACGGCTAACGTTACTAACTGTCAATGACAGAAACTGGAGACTTTCTAAAAGGCGTTTCAGACCAAACTGAACAGAAACTCGGCTTATATCCACATTTTCATGTCCAAGGCATACCTGTGTTCCCCTCCCCTGATAGGACTTTACTACACCAAAGTCAGACAGAGAGGCCAGGGTACGGCGTATGGTGATGAGTGGGATTTGGTAACGTTTTACCATCTGGCTTAGGGAGGGAAGAAAGCTTCCAACGGGATAGGCTCCATACAAAATTTCCAATATAATCTTCGCTCCCAATGTATAACGGATTTGAGAATGTCTGGGGTAAAAATCCCATTCAAATGGAATCTGGGTAAACTCACCTTCCAGAAATTGTGCGGAGAGCGTTTGGATGATTTTAAGGATATATGCAAAAGCATCTATGTAAACTGTTCCCAATTTATTGGTAAGATAGGCTCCAACTTCATCTTTTGTGAGCGTATCAACCGTTTCTATTATTCCTTTCATAATGTCATGCTCACTGCGCAGATATGGTATACGGGCATGGAAGTTTATTTTTCGGTAGAATGTAAGAATTAAATCATTATAAAGGGAGGATAAGGCGGCCGTGTACAGCCGTATCGAAAGGGACATTCCGTCAAAGTCAATGTTTTTAATTTCACTCCATTGTTTCTCCCAGGTTGCTTCATCCCATTGCTTTATGCCGGCCTCCAGTAAAGGACACAAAAGTAACGGATTCATCTGTCTCATGTCCAGAATGCCGTCCCTATAGGTTGACAGATGAACAGCGATATTGCGCAGATAATCATCGGCGGTAGCCATGTAGGTTACCATAGCTGCTTTTGGAGCCTCAATTTTAATGTAGTTCTTGTCCTCCAGGAGTGCCAGCGCTTTCCTGACAGTCGGTATGGACAGATGGAAATAGGCGCTTATGTTCTACTGTTTTGATAATACCCATAAAAAATAAATGAATTGCGAATATAGACGTATTATGGTAGACTACAGTTAGCACATGAGCAGAGTTAAAGGGCCGAGGCAGGAATGATGGGGAACACAATGGAGGGGTAGCATGAAAAGGTTTACTATAGGTAGGAAACTGTTTGTTTCATTTGCAACGATTCTGATGTTGATGATTATTGGTTTTTGTATCAGCATCATAAGTTTAGTTAATCTGAATTCAAAAATAAAAGCCTTTTATGATGGACCATTTATTGTTAATGAAAGTGCCAACAAAATCCACTCAAATTTTGAAAGAATGCAGAAGGCAACCTACCGTGCCATTGTAAATACAGATGAGGAGATAATTGGGGAGGCAACTGCCAATGCCTTTGATTCGGCAAGTATAATCAGGGACGAACTTCCAATCGTTAAAGAACATTTTTTGGGAGATTCACAAATTGTAGTACGGCTGGAAGACTGCCTGGCCAGGCTTGCGCCAATGCGGGAACATGTTCTCTCATTGGCGAAGGAAAATAAAAATGAAGAAGCGGCAGCTTTTATGGAAAGCAACAATATCCTGGTAATCCAAGAGGCTCAAAAGGAATTGGATGGGCTGATTGTAAGCGGCAACAGAACAGGACTGCAGTTGATGACACAACTGCAGGAACGGCAGGCCAGTGCTGTTACGATGCTGGTAATTTTGGGATGTGTGAGCGTAATCATTAGCATTGGTTTCTGTGTGTATATTACCAGGGGAATCTCGGCAGGGATAGTGGAATTGGAACAGGCAGCGCAGAACATAGCGGCCGGACAGCTTTCAACTACCCGAATTACCTTTCAGTCCGGAGATGAGATGGGAAAATTGGCCGATGATATGCGGAGTATGATTGCCGTACTTACAGCGGTAATCCAGGATGAGACATATCTGTTAAATGAAATGGCAGAGGGGAACTTTGATATCCATAGCCGGGCAAAAGACAGCTACGTGGGTGAGTTGGATTCCGTGCGGTCTTCTCTGGTCAGGATTATAAATAATTTAAAAGATACCTTATTACAAATTAATCAGTCTACTCTGCAAGTGGCAGCGGGGTCGGAACAGGTATCATCCGGAGCACAGATTCAGGCCCAGGGGGCGACAGAGCAGGCTGCCTCTATAGAATTATTGTCAAGTGCAATCAGCGACATATCGGAACAGGTAGAGCACAATGTGAAGAATGCCCAAGCAGTGAATGAACAAACAAAGACAGTGCAGATGGATGCGGAAGACAGCCGCAGACAGATGCAGGATATGCTGGCAGCAATGGCAGAAATACGCCACAGTTCACAATCAATCGGACGAATCATTAAGACCATTGAGGACATCGCTTTTCAGACCAATATCCTTGCTTTAAATGCGGGGATAGAGGCTGCCCGGGCAGGGAATATGGGAAGCGGTTTCGCGGTTGTGGCGAATGAAGTACGTAATCTGGCAAACAAATCATCTGAGGCATCCAAAAGCACGGCTGATTTGATAAAAAAGTCCCTGGAAAAAGTAGAACAGGGTGACCGGATTGCAGACCGCACGGCAGAAGCGCTGATGGACGTAGTAAATGGAGTGGAGGATATAACGAAGTCGATTCATTCCATAACGGAAGCTTCTGTTAGGCAGGAACTATCGGTACGACAAATTACGCAGGAAATAAGCCGCATATCAGGTGTGATTCAGTCCAGTTCCGCTACGGCGGAGGAAATTGCGGCTGCCAGCGAGGAATTATCTTATCAGGCTCAGGTATTAAGCAGAATGGCTAGCCGTTTCCGGCTGGGAAAAAATGTGGAAGAGGGCAATTAGAGTTCCTGATGTTTAAGAAATTTTTTCAGGTATTCATTTTATGGCAAGAGGAGTCAGCGTCATGAATGTTCAAAAAAAGAATAAGAGTGTAAAAGATATTGGATTGGCCCTGGTCTGTGTGTGTGCAATCGGCTTATCAATCTTCAGCATTTTTTCCACTTATCAATTACGTAAAACAGCCACAATGATTTATGAGCACCCCTATACAGTTTCCAACGAATCCAGGGCCATGAGGTCGCGGCTTCTGGACATGAAGGGTTTTTTGCTGAATTTAGTTGCGGATCCGGAATCCGATATAGTCGAGGTAGGGCAGACACTGAATAACCGGTACGACATGCAGTATGCTTCTATTAAAATTATTACCAGCCAATACCTCGGACCGGTTGAAGATACCGAACAGCTGTTATCGGCCATGCAGGATTTGGAACATACGCAGAGTGAGGCATTACCAATCATTGTCCCCATGGGCAGAGAAGAAACTGCTCAATATGTGTCGGAATATTTATATCCTAAATATAATGCGGTAGGGGAGGCTCTGGATACCATTATTTCTTTTGCAGACAGTAAAATTCGAAATTTGGAGCAGAATGCGGCGGATACATCTGCGATTGCTATCATTTCATCAGTGGTGCTTACAACTTTTCTTCCTGCCTTCTTTCTGTTTGTATTTTGGCAGGAACGTAGAAATATCAGAGAGATTCAATACAGGGAACATTTATTTGATATCCTCTCCTCTAATGTGGATGAGGTTTTTCTGATTTATAATCAGGAGAAAGACGTATTGGAGTATGTCAGCGCTAACTGTGAGCATATTCTTGGAATAAAAGATTCCGCCATCATGGAGAAGGCGGAGTTGCTGATGCACCTGGTTATCGAAGAAGACCAGGATGCTTTTGCAGAGTTTATCCGGCGTACAGATACGGAGGACAGCAAGAGCATAGATTTACGGATGTACCTTACAACAGAACAAATACGATGGGTTAAGATTCGGTGCTATCCTGAGATTGCAGGGGGAAAGATAACACGCTATATTGTATCCATTTCTGACCAGACAGAGGAAATACAGAGAGAGCAGGCCCTCAGGGATGCACTGGTTAATGCGCAGAATGCGAACGCGGCTAAGCAGAACTTTCTTTCCCGTATGAGCCATGAAATCCGTACGCCCATGAATGCAATAATTGGTATGACAACCATCGCCGGAGCTTATATAGAAGATCGCAAACGAGTGGAAGATTGCCTGAAAAAAATTGCCTATTCTTCCAAGCATTTGATGACACTCATCAATGATGTTTTGGACATGTCAAAAATTGATGAGGGAAAGATGACCATTGCCTGCGAAAGTTTTAATTTGGAGAGCGTGGCCGAATCTCTCACCTCCATTTTCTATCCTCAGGCGACTGAGAAAGATATTAATTTTTCCATGAACTTGATTTATCTTACCGATACGGTATTGATTGGTGATTCGTTGCGTCTGAACCAGGTTTTGATTAATCTCCTTTCCAACGCTATCAAATTTACACCGGCCAACGGTACTGTCCGTCTGGAAATACGCCAGATACAAAAGAAGGACCAACGGGTACGCCTTCGCTTTATGATAACAGATACCGGAATTGGTATGAGTGAGGAATTTTTGAACAGAATTTTTCTGCCTTTTGAGCAGGAAAATGTATCTACAAGCCGGAAATATGGTGGCACAGGTTTGGGATTGTCTATTACTAAGAATCTGGTCACCTTAATGGGCGGTACTATAGCGGTAAAAAGTGAATTGGAAAAGGGTACTACCTTCACTGTAGAATTAGACTTTGATGTAGATAGAACAAGCGAAAATGCTTTTACCTGCAATCATCAGGAATTAAAAGCACTCAAGGTTCTTGTGTCCGATGATGACCAGGACTGCTGTATCCATACCGCGCTATTGCTGAAGAATCTGGGGATTCTGTCACACTGGGTGCAGACAGGGGCTGAATGTGTGGAAGAGGTTTTATCTGCCCATAGAATCGGAGAAGTATACGATGTGTGCCTCATCGACTGGAAGATGCCGGACATGGATGGGATAGAAGTAACCCGGAGGATTCGGGAGTTCGTGGGTCCAGATACCACGATTATTATTATGACCGCCTATGACTGGACCTCTATAGAACAAAACGCACGGGAAGCAGGTGCTAATGCATTTTTATCTAAGCCTATTTTTGCCTCAACTTTGTACAATATGCTTCTCACAGTGACTGGTATCGAACGTGCGACTGAAAATATCGGGAGCAAAAGAAAGAGCGATATTTTGGAAGGACACCATGTGTTACTGGTAGAGGATAATGAAATCAATCAGGAAATAGCGGTGGAGTTGCTCAAAATGGTTGGGTTAGAGATCGATTGTGTTTGTAATGGGCAAGAAGCGCTGGATTTATTCCTCAGGAAAGGGGAGACTTATGATTTAATACTGATGGATATGCAGATGCCGGTTATGGACGGTTATCAGGCGGCAAGGGCAATTCGCCAGTCCAGCCATCCGTTAGCAAAGACGATTCCGATTATCGCCATGACAGCTGATGCCTTCCATGAGGATATTGTGAAGGCGGGTGAGGCTGGAATGAATGGGCACTTGGCAAAACCGATAGACCCAGCTCGCCTGTACCAGATGATTGAATCGTTTATCGTTGTGCCGGTACCGAGTACATAGTAGAGTCAGTTGGGGCAAAAGATACGAGCTCATGAAAGGGTCAAAGTTGAAGCGGGTTTAGATTTAATTAAATATTCTTGACCATATTTACTATCAGCAGAATGATTTCTGTGTTTAGAGTAGGCCTGGACCGCTGATTCTATTCAAGTTACAGTATATAGTCCGTACCGATACTTCAAATTTTTTGTTAATTCGAATAACATGTCTTTTCAGGATACAGTACACTATTTTAGAGAATCTGCTTTTCAAACCATCAACGCTGATGCCATTATAGCACATAAACCTTAACATTTATTGTCAGGGTTTATGTGCTTTTTTAATACACTTAACTATTCAAAGCCGTTATTTTTTACAATTCCCTTATCTTTTGTGTCACTAATAAAGTACTGTAATATCGTTCCTGTTCTTCAAAAAAAGTTCCCCATTGTTCAATCATTCCGTCGATATCCTGGCATTCTATACGTTTGATAACCTTAAGCACCATATTAGGATACATCTGCCTATAGTCTTCCGCTCTCCAATGCTGAAGGGAAAAGGGGAAACCAACCGCCAGGCATTTTCCTAGTTTATGGTAACAATGGCTGACTGCGGCCGCTGGGCAATATTTTGTAATGAAAGTCAGAAAGGCGTCAGTTATCATATAATCCATCTCTTTTTCATGTATCTGGTTTAAGGTCTGACTAAACGCAAGAAATGTGTTTGCACTAATTTCGCGAAATGTGTATCGACAGACTGAACGAATTGTCAAGGCGAGAAATTGGATACTCTCTAAAAAATATTTTAGGGCAATATGGACATTATCATGAGATAAATTCATTTCTCCCTGTCCAAGACAAACTTGCGTTCCTTTTCCATGATAGGATTTCACCACACCAAAATCTGCTAAGAAGACCAGCGTACGCCGTATGGTAATTAAAGATACCCTGTAATATTTTGCCATCTGGGGAAGGGATGGAAGATAACTTCCCACCGGATAGCGTCCGCTCAAAATTTCCTGAATAATCTGCGCCCCTAGCGAATAACGAATTTGAGAACGCTTGTGATAAAATTTCCACTCAAAGGGTATCTGCTCAACCTCATCTTGGGAAGCTTTCGTTTTTATTATCTGCCTTGTCAAAACCAAATAGGTATTCGCATGTTCATAAGCCAGCCCCAATTCCTCACAAAGATATGCTGCAATTTTTTCTTTGGGAAGTATGTCTATTTTCTTAATCATTTCTTCCATGATTTCATTCCTGTTTATTTCTTTCATAATCTCATGTTCACTGTGTAGATAGGGAACACGCGTGTAGCGGTTTACTTCCCAGAAAAAATTAAGAATCAAATCATTTTTTAATGAGGACAGCGCGGCTATATACAACCGTATGGAAAAAGACAATTCATCAGAATTATTATTTTTGATTTCCTGCCAAAATGTATTCCAGGCCTCTTTATCCCATCGGCTGATGCCCGCTTCTAATAAAGGACCAAAAATCAAAAAATTTACTTGTTTAATATCTGATAGCCCTTCTTTCCGGGCTTGTAAATAATCAGAAATATTTTGAATAAGATTATCCTGAGACGCTTTATAGATAACCTTGGCGGCCTTAGGGGCCATATTTTTTATATATCTGTCTTTTTCCAGAAGTGTAAGCGCTGTTCTGACGGTTGGTATGGAAAGTTGAAATAATTCACTGATTTTTGATATGGTGGGAAAGGTATCACCAAATTTGTAATATCCAAAGAGAATTCTGGTAACGTAGTAATCGTAAATAATCTGATATAATTTATTTTTAGGCTCCATTTAGCTACCTCCTAGTTCCATTTTAACATAAATAACATGTACATTCCATTACTTTCACCCTATGCCGGAATTGTACAATAAAGGAATGGATAGAGGGGATTAATAGATTATTAAAAGAAGAAGGTATCTTAATAGGTGACTCAAAGTTTCATTGGGGTATGAGTCTTTGAACACGAAGGGCTTACAAACTTACTATTTACTTTTGATGGTGTGTGCATAGATGTAGGAAGACTTGCTATGTGTCGAATACGGACACGTACGCAGTTTGGCAGTACATGGCTGTCAGATGATGTCGAGAATCAAATTTATATCTGTGCGGCCATCTGCGGACATATATCATGATACACTCTATCAGGCCACTGGGAATCAATTTTGTGATTCTTTTTTTACTTTATAGGAAAGTGCCTGTTTTGATTTTAGAAAATATAAGTCGATTTTATAAATAGCTGTTCGCCACACATCATAAAGCTGGTTCTCTTCCTTTCTGGTGCGCGTTATAACAGTTCATATATCCCCACATTCTACCAGAGAACCAAGACTCTGTTATATTCTGGAATCAAGGTGCAGGCTAAGCCGGGTCAGGCTGGCTACAGGGAAGTTGTATATATGGATACTGATTCCTTGGATAACTATTTAAGTTATGGTTTGATGAACGGAATATTGGATTTTAAAGATAATCTGCCTGAAGCCTGTAAGTATGTGGAGGATGGACTTTCAAAAACTTACTGTATAATCCTATGAAGATATGCTATAATTTCTATATCCGATGTTGAAAATACTACCGAAAGGAAGATAAGTGATGACCGTAAAAAGATGGATAGCTATGATTACATTTTCAATGCTCTTTTCAAGTGTTTTAATACGGGAAGCAGCAGCCGGTACATGGAAACAAGGAATCAATGGGGATTTGTCTGCATGGTGGTATGATAATGGAGATGGAACATTTCCGTTATCCACATGGATGTGGATTGACGGTAATGGGGATGGGATTGCCGAGTGTTATTATTTTGATGATACAGGACGTATGCTGAGCGATACACTTACCCCTGATGGTTATACGGTTGATGAAAACGGCGCATGGAAGCTGGGATTTGTGCGCCGGAAGTATGTGTTGAATTCATATCAGGAAGAGATTTTTAAAGATGCAGCTGAGGGACTTCTAAACCTATATGAAGATCAGTTTAATGTTCCATCTTTTACATATAAGCAGCTTAGGGATTTAATGTATGAAGACAGACAGAGTTTGATGAATTCCCTTCTGGCTGCGGATACAGAGAAGCATCTGAAGAATTCTTATACAACTACAATGTTCGTTCCGTTGCGTATAGAAGATGGAATTGGATATTATGACCGTGAAAAAGTACAGTTTACAAGGGACTACACAGGGTAGGTATCTGACGGGAGGGGTTCCACCCATCAGATTTTCCATGTGATGTTCAAGCTGTCGCTTGTAGCGGCAACGGTGGTAATCATCAAATCCACCACCCGCCGCTTGTCGTCAAAGGATACATTGTCCCATGTGTCGAGGTAGCCGGAAATCTGGCTGACCTGTTCCGGGCTGATGGCTTCCACCGTCAACTCCGCTATCCTCGCCAGAAGTTCCTGCTTGCGTCCGTCCAGTTCCGCTATCTTCACATTCACATAGGAGAGCAGAACATTGTTTGCACCCGTCAGACTGTCCACCAGCTTTTCAATCTCGCTGTCCACATGGAGAAGTTCCACTTGCAGGGCGGCAATTTTAGGGTTTGCCTTTGCCGCTTTCTTTCTGCCTGTCAGCGTCTTGTAGCTTGCCAGTTTCTTTATCATCTGCTGATAAACAACCGCTTCCAGTTCCGAAGTAATGATTTTCCCGCACCCCGGACAACTCTTGTTATCCAGCCGTTTCGTACAGCGAAGGTATTGCTTGCCGGAGGGATTGAAGATACTCATAAGGGCATACCCGCAGTTCCCGCACTTGATTTTTCCCGCCAGCCATGTATGGGTGGCTTTCCGGGCAGACTGGATTTTCATGTTGTTCATCAGCTTCTTGCGGCAGGTCAGCCAGATGTCGGAGGGGACAATGCCCTCATGGGGAGCCAGCACCAGCATTTGGTCTTTCAAGTCGTTCTTTTTGCTGGGCTTCACATCCCGCCCTTGATACAGATAGCAGCCATTCATGCCGGTAAAATCGGCAGCGTCATTGACAATGATTGTCCCTTGACTTTTGAAAAATTCGTACACATCAAGGTCTGCCTGCACATAGACAGGATTGCGTAACATCTGCGCCAGCGTGGGGCGTATCAGCTCTTTGCCGTTGAATAAAATCCCCTGTTCGGCAAAGTACCGGGTAATGTCCCCGTAGGAGGTTGTGGGCTGGGCGTACATCTCAAACATCAGCCGGATATTTGCCGCTTCGTCTGGATTTACCACCAGCTTTTTTGTATTGATACCATCCATTTTGATAGGCTCGGTGTGGAAGCCGTAAGGAGCCTTGCCGCCCATTTTGAAGCCCCGCTGACTGCGGGAATAGTATGCGTCCGTTACCCGCTTCTGTATCGTTTCCCGTTCCAACTGGGCGAACACAATACAGATATTCAACATAGCCCGCCCCATCGGGGTGGAGGTATCAAACTTTTCCGTAGAGGACACAAACTCCACATTGTACTGCTGGAACAGCTCCATCATGTTGGCAAAGTCCAGAATGGAACGGCTGATACGGTCGAGCTTGTAAACCACGACCTTTGCAATCAAGCCCCGCTTGATGTCCCGCACCAGTTCTTGAAACTTCGGACGGTCTGTGTTCTTGCCGCTGTACCCCTTGTCTGTGTATTCCTTGCAGTTACCGCCTTTCAACTCGTATTTGCAAAATTCAATCTGGCTTTCAATGGAAATGCTGTCCTTTTTGTCTACCGATTGCCTTGCAT
>ENA-OWPN01000423-OWPN01000423.1-human-gut-metagenome-genome-assembly--contig:-NODE-423-length-61770-cov-5.073856_pt1 | contig 61770 bp, 49 predicted proteins | sample MGYA00248266_ERZ651850 | MGnify/ENA primary metagenome ERZ651850 (study PRJEB26924, sample SAMEA4378296) | human gut metagenome | biome: human gut; feature: human-associated habitat; material: faeces... | reverse complement strand
TGTAGAAGGTTTCGCAACTCCGAAACACCTGGTAAAAGAAGACGGTTCTCAGGCTGCTGTTGACGAAAAACTGCAGTTCAAGGTAATCGAATTCAACAAAGAAGCAAAACGTATCATCCTTTCTCACAGCCGTATCTTCGAAGATGAACAGAAGGGTGCTAAGAAAGATGCTCCTGCAGGTGACAAAAAGCCGGCTGCAAGACGCAACAACAAGAACGAAGAGTCTTCTGCAATGGTAACTGGTCCGGTTGAAAAAACTACACTGGGTGACATTGAAGAACTGGCTGCTTTGAAAGAAAAACTTTCAGGCAAATAATCAGGTCTTACTGATAACAAATATAAAAGGAGCTGTTTTCAAAAACAGCTCCTTTTTCTTTATAACCAACCCGATACGGCCCATCTTTGTCCCCAACGCATGTATTTGTTGATTTTCATATAATATTTAGCACCTATTGCTTGCGTAATTTAAATTAATTACAGAACTTTGTTGATATTACTCCAATATAAATATCATGGAAGAAAATACAACAGATAAAGGCATAACAATTCTCATCGCAGAGGATGAAGAAAGCAATTTCTTATTACTAAAAACTATACTGAAGAAACATTGTAATGTTCTTCATGCAAAGACCGGAAAAGAATTGTTGGAGATATATAAGAAAGAACATGCCGACCTGATCCTTATGGATATCAAAATGCCGGAAATGAACGGTATAGATGCCCTGAAGGAGATCAGAAAGTTCGATCAGGATATCCCCGTGATTATGCAATCGGCCTATGCCTTTGAAAATGATATGGAATCGGCACGTCAGGCCGGAAGTAACGGATTCGTTACCAAACCGATCAACATCAAAGAACTCAAAGCGGTTCTTTCCAGTTTCCTGCCGGCGCTGACATGGTAAACGCTCTATAACACAACATAAAAAAAGGAGATGCTTTTCTAAAAAGTATCTCCTTCTATTTTTAAATAAACATTCGCTTACCCATTGGCAGCTTCTGCCTTTTCGCATTCAGCTGCCTGTTCTTGTGCACCATAATAAGCACAGTCTTCACCGATACCTATCAGCTGATTAATTTCGTGTCTTTTGTCCAAATCGGTAAAATAGGTTTCAACTACTTTATAGATATCAAAACCACCAGTCGATCCGGCTGCCAGGTTTAAAGACTCTACCATTTTTTTGGCTGCATTGTGAATTTCTTTCTTGTCGATAAGATGCAGCTCATTGCTGTGAATCAGATTTTTTCCCATGATGTTTGACTTTAAAGTTATACTTGCTTTTTATTAATAACTACTGAACGAACAAGTAAGTTGTACCTGCTGTTTCTTTACAGCTTTAAATATACAAACATCTTCTTATTTTCATACAATTTAAAGCCTTTAATTTCATAGAATCTTTAAATTCTCCCAAAACACCGGCTTTCTCCCGCCTCTGTCACTTTAATTAAAGAGCCGAAGGAGGCATATCCTACAACAACATTTTTTAGGATATTGCACATGAACAAAAAGCGATATGTTCCGGTTTATATTGTTCAATATGGCACCGTCCATAAAAAAATGTCAATACACGTACCATATTTCTTCATTGTCATACCAAAATTCCACAATCCAAATATCATAAGGAACGATGTTTTATTTTTATACACGAAATAATATAGGGTGATGTCTTTAAATGAAAACAAACTATATGTAGGAAATAATGACACCAGTTATTCTATAAAAAATGATTTAATAATCTATGAGAATGTCAAACAAGTTCCTATAACTCCGTATCCATCATATATAGAACACGGAATACTTATCTTATGCTCTGAAGGATACGCTACATTTAAAGTGTACAATTATGAGCATATCCTGAGGAAAAATGAACTGGCTATTTTTCTTCCGGGACAGCTTTTGTCTATCAATGCCATAAGCGACGATTTCACTATAAGTGCATTTTCTATCTCCCAGTCGTTATTCAATGACGTGCTGAGCGGCATACACAGATTTTCGCCCCACTTCTTCTTTTATATGCGAAATCATTTCCATTATCCATTAACAGATAGTGATTGTTACAACTTTGGGAATTACTATAAAATGGTATATACGAAAGCGCTGTCGCCATCCAATTTGTACCCGAGAGAATCAGTCATTCACATACTCCGGATTCTCTTCCTGGACTTATACAATTCATATAAGATAAATTCGCTTCCGCATATTCCGACTATGGATACCCATAAAAAAGAAGTTGCAGATAAATTCTTTTATCTGATCATGAAGCATTACAAAGAAAACCGGGAAGTTGCATTCTACGCCAAAGAGTTATGCATTACTCCTAAATATCTGACTACCGTGATTAAGACTGTCAGCGGCAAGTCCGCCAAAGACTGGATATTAGAATATATCATTCTGGAAATTAAAGCATTATTGAGGGACTCGACACTAAACATCCAGCAAATTGTAATAAAGACCAATTTTGCCAACCAATCGTCTCTGGGAAGATTCTTCCGCAAACATACGGGCATGTCTCCCTTAGAGTACAGAAAGAGCATGATCGAAACAAAACAAATAGAACAAACATCTAATAACTAATAAAATAAAGCTATGAACAGAAGTCAATTAATTAATGAATTAGCAGAAAAAACAGCTATAAGCAAAAAGGATATAACAACTATACTTGATGCTTTTACCGAAATGGTCGCAGAAAAGACAAAAGCCGGTGATCGTGTTTTCATCCCCGGATTCGGATCATTCAAACCGCGTCTGCAAACAAGCCGTCCGGCAAGAAATCCTAGAAACGGCGATGTAATTCAGCTTACACCACGAACAATCGTACATTTCAAATGTGCCTCTCTTTTATTGGAAAAGATGAATAAATAATAAATAGAAAAGGACTTATTTCAAAATAAGTCCTTTTTTTATCACAGTCGGGTATACTTATTGATTAAAAAGTATCTTTGCAGCCACGGAGCAGAGTAAAAATCGTATGACAGAGCAAGAGATCAGAAAATATTTACGACAAATGCAGGAAGAAGATTCTCAGACAGCCCTGAGAAAGTTCTACGATTTGTGCTTTGACCGCTTTTTCCGTATCGCTTACTATTATTTGAAAACAGAAGAGTGGGCCCAGGAAATCGTACTTGACGTGTTCATGAAAATTTGGGAAAGACGGGAATCCCTGCACACCATTGCCAACCTCGAAGATTACTTCTTTGTCACAGTAAAAAATGCCTCCCTGAACTATCTGGAAAAAGAACAACGCCGCAGAAACATAACAGAAGAAATATCCGAAACCCCACCCGACCAGGAATATTCACCGGAGGAAACCCTTATTTCTGAAGAACTTTTCGCTCATTACGTCAAGGCTTTGGACCGTTTGCCGGAAAAATGCCGGGAAATATTTATCCGGATACGGGAAGAAAAACAGAGCTACGCCCAGGTAGCCGGGGAATTGAAGATCAGCACCAATACCGTAGATGCACAATTACAAAAGGCGGTTACCCGACTGCGGGATATGCTATCACGTTATTTGAATACTGACGAAGACAATTCAGAACATTAACTTCTTTTCACCAAACAAGCATAGTGAGTTTTGCGACCTTCCCCTGTCTTTATTTGTGAAACCGATAATCAAATAAAGAAAGAATGACATCTGCAAACAAAGATATTGACAAAGTACTGGATCAACTGGTTGCTTCCACCCGATCGCCGAGAGGACGTTTCTCAGCCCGAAACAGTTGGAGAATACTGGAAAAACGCCTTTTCCCGGTAACGGGCAGGAGAAAGTTTCTCCGGATAGCCGGAAGTGTGGCAGCCTCCCTGCTTATAGGTATAGCAGGCTGGTACACATACGACCATATACAGTCCACAACCATGCAAACGATTTCAACATTAGCGGAAATACAGGAGATCACACTCCCCGACCAGTCCGTGGTCACGCTGAACCGTTATTCCACACTTCGCTTTCCTACCCGTTTCAGGGGGGATAAGAGGGAAGTACAACTGACCGGTGAGGCGTATTTCGATGTGGAGAAAGATAAAAGACATCCGTTTATCGTCAAAGCAGAAGCCATCGACGTAGAGGTACTGGGCACCCGGTTTAATATAGAAGCCTATCCCAGCGATCCGGAGATAAAAACGACCTTGCTCGAAGGTTCCGTTGAAGTCAGTATTCCGGGCGAAAACAAGCAACTTATCCTTTCTCCCAATGAAAGTGCCGTTTACGACCGGGCAAAACAATGTTTAGCTCATGAAGTAAACCAGGAAAGTGACAACGAAATCACCTGGCGCAACGGCCATTTCCAATTCGACTATCTGCCTTTGCAAGAAATTACCCGACAGCTGTCGCACGCATTCAATCTGAAAATAGAGATCACCGACCCGGCTCTCAGAAGTTTCCGCATACGGGCGAACTTCTCCAATGGCGAGAGCCTGGAAGAAATACTTAGCCTATTGAAAGGGGCTGCCCATTTTAATTACACAAAGACAAACGATACGATCATTATCAGTAGTAAACTTAACTAAGTTATGAACCATTTCACGAATAGCTTTTTCTCCCGCATCAGCCTTCTACTTTTGCTGTGGATAACGCTGGGAAGTAGCTCTCTCCATGCTCAAACCAAAGAAGAACGGCTTAACTTTAGCATTCAGAATGCTTCTTTAGATACATTCGTAAAGCAGCTGGAAGCCTCTACCGGCTTTTCCATTATCTATGGGGAGAATATACATCTTAAAAAGCCTGTCACATTAAACATGTCCCGGAAAAGCATCAGTGAAATTCTCCGGAAAGCATTCGAGAATGAAGCTGTCACTTTCAAAGTAACCGGAAAACATATTCTGCTACAGGAACGGGAAACACCTGCCAATCTAAAATACACGATCAGCGGTTACGTTACGGACGGCATTTCTTCCGAGACACTGATCGGTACCAACATATTCGAACGACACCAGGGGACAGGAACCTCCACCAATCCTTTCGGATTTTACAGCATCACACTACCGGCAGGGGCAACGGAACTCTCTTTCTCTTATCTCGGATACGAACAGCAGACATGCCGGTTCCGACTGGAGAAAGATACATTACTGAATATCCGCTTACAGACGAACAATCAACTGGAGGAGGTAGTCGTCCTGTCGGAAAAAAGGGAAGCCGGTATCCATTCCACTGGCATGGGAGCAATAGACATACCGATGAAGCAGATACGCAATACCCCGGCAATCCTGGGAGAGGCCGATCTATTGAAAACCATCCAGTTAATGCCCGGAGTACAGGCTGGCATAGAAGGATTCAGCGGCTTATATGTGCGCGGTGGCGGTCCCGACCAAAATCTGATCCTGCTGGATGGCATTCCTATTTATAATGCCGACCATCTGCTGGGTGTATTCTCTATCTTCACACCGGAAGCCATGAAGAAAGTCACTCTCTTCAAAGGATCTTTCCCGGCACGTTACGGGGGACGGCTATCATCCATCGTTGACATCCGCACCAACGACGGTGATATGCAGAACTATCACGGAACAGTCAGTGTCGGCCTGCTGACCAGCAAACTGCATATGGAAGGACCGATACAGAAAGATAAAACATCTTTCTGCCTGACAGGACGGCGCACGTATCTGGACCTGATAGCCCGCCCGTTCCTGCCGGACGATAAGAAATACAATTATTACTTTTACGACATCAATGCCAAAGTGAACCACAAGTTCTCTGATCGCAGCCGTTTATTCCTGAGTTTCTACAAAGGAAAAGACCACTACGATTACAAGCAGGACAAGGAATACGACGGATATGACGGCGGTCCGCGCATGTATTTCTACAACAGCGATATCAATTTCAACTGGGGCAATACGATCGCTGCCGGACGTTGGAACTATGTATTCAACAACAAACTGTTCAGCAATACGACCGTAGCTTACAACCATTACCAGATGTCGATGGCAGACAGTTACAAAAGAGAAGTCACCGGCAAGAATGAACACGAAGAAACGAAACCCGACCATAACGAATCCTATGTATATAACTCCGATTATCGCTCCGGCATACATGATGTCAGTTTCCAGACAGACTACGATTATACGCCGGCACCGAACCACCATATCAAATTCGGCGGAGCTTACCTCTATCATACATTCCGTCCGGAGGTCACGACTTCCCGTGTCAAGGAAGCCGAAAACGGATCGACAGCACAGGATACTGTCTACAACGATTCTTCAAACAGTTATCTTCACGGTCACGAATGCTCGTTATATGCAGAAGACAATTTCAATATCGGCAATAAATTAAGCTTCAATGCAGGCGTACATCTCTCCCTGTTCTATACGCAAGGAAAAGGGTATCTCTCCGCCCAACCCCGCCTGTCAGCCCGTTACCGTCTCACCGATGATTGGGCGATAAAAGGCTCGTTCACCCAAATGGAGCAGTACGTACATTTACTGAGCTCCTCGCCTATTTCATTACCGACCGATTTGTGGGTACCTGTAACCAAACAGATCCGCCCGATGCGCTCTTATCAATATGCGGCAGGAAGCTATTATACCGGAGTAAAAGGCTGGGAGTTCTCACTCGAAGGATATTATAAGGATATGCACAACGTATTGGAATATCAGGACGGTGCCTCTTTTTTCGGCACCTCAGGAGGCTGGCAGGAGAAGGTCGAAATGGGCCGCGGACGCTCTTTCGGATTAGAAATAATGGCACAGAAAACCATGGGGAAAACGACCGGCTGGCTGGCGTATACCATCGCCAAAAGCGATCGCCGGTTCAAAGACGGCAGCATCAACAACGGCGAACGTTTCCCTTATAAATACGACCGTCGCCACAACATCAATCTCTGCGTGAACCACCAGTTCAACGACCGGATCGATGTCGGGGCTACCTGGATATTCAACACCGGCGGGACCGCTACCATTGCCGACCAGCGAACCGGCATACTCTCCTCAATCTGGCAGGCAAACATGATAGACTATATCGCCCATCGAAACAATTTCCGTTTACCGGTCAGCCACCGGCTAAACCTAAGTATCAATTTCCACAAGAAACTACGCCGGGGCACACAAACCTGGAGCCTGTCGGTCTATAACGCTTACAATGCCATGACCCCCAACCTGGTCTATAAAGAAGAAGAACTTATCGGACAGGACTACATGGACGAACATGGCATCATGCAGACCAAATGGACCCGCAACACCAAACTGATCAAGCAAACCCTGTTGCCTTGTATCCCGGCAGTAACCTATACATTCAAATTTTAAAAGACATCGGATATGAAAAAGCATTTATTCATCGTATTCATACTCGGCATCACGCTCTTCTCCGCTTGCGAGAACGAAATACCGTTCAACGACAAGTACCAGAAACCACAATTACTGATGAATGCCATCCTGGAAGCAGAGAAAGAGGAAAACGAAGTGCAGCTATATATAATCGACAGTGAGAATATGACATTGGTAAGCAATGGCTCCGTCACGGTCTATGTCAACAACGAAAAAAAGGAAGTGGCTGAATCCAAAATAACGCTATGGAGTTCAAATGGAGACAGCATGAAAGTATGCCGCCTGCAAACCGTTTTCCATCCCGGCGACCGCGTACGCCTGGAGGCAACAGCCGAAGACGGCCAGTATAACGCATGGGCAGAAGTGGAAATCCCCCGACCTATCGAAAAGATCATCCGGATAGACACGTTGCGCACGCAAATAAAAGTAGGATATTATATGACAGAATGCATGCGATACAGGATCACGTTCGACGACCTGCCCGGCGAAAAGAACTATTACCAGCTGGCAATCGAAGAAAAGTCCTATACAGCAGATATAAAGACCGGTATCAGAGACACATTCCCCCCTTTCGACAGAAGGCAAACAGATATCATCAACCAAGAAGACATCGTACTGACCGATGGCCACATGACTACTGCCGACGACGAAGAGTTCGGCATCCTGGACATGACCGTACAAAATGTACGCAACATATTCACCGACAGCCGTTTCGAGAATGGTTCCTATACCTTGAATGTCTACGCTCGCTTCTTCGACTTCAACCACCAATATGAAGCCGTCCGTATCCAGACAGATGCCATCGTCCATATCCTCAGTATTACCAAAGCGGACTACCGCTATATGCGTGCCATGAACTGCCTGGATTCGGAAAACTACAACGATACGTTCATGGAACCGGTCATCGTCCCACAGAATGTGGTTGGCGGACTGGGCTTTGTCGGTGCCAGTTCAGAGGCAGAGATGAAAATACAGATCCTGGACCGACTGCCGCTATGGTAAATAAAACCATTCCAATTACTTATACCGAAACCTTACTCTTTTGAAGAGACAGGAGCGTCTATACGCAATATAACATCATCCACACCATGATCATTATAATTTGCAAAATGGATATCGAGCATTCCGATATGCGGTCTAAGGTCTCCGGGATGAAAAAATTCCCTGATCATCCCCTGGGTTGCCTGCAAAACAGGACCTATTTCATCCGAGAAAGTACCGTTACCACCTCCCGCATTAAAGAGAGCCGTACGCACATGTAAGTTCCTGACAAGTATCTTTTCGGCTTCCGTCAGTTCTTCCCCATCCTTCACCTTGTTTACCAGCGCTTTGATGGAACTACATGTACTATCCGACTCGATCGTCATACATCCTATAACCCCATAACTTATCGAGTTGACGTATTTCAGGGACGTATAATCCTCCGGATCTTTTTTCAGCAGTTGCCCATTCTGAGGCAAATCCATATCGATAGTAAATGCCGTATATTTAAAGTTATAAAGTACCCCGTGCTTTTCTTTCATCTCCAGGGTTGAATATTTCCGACCGTTCATGATACTATCCATCCTGATTCCTTCAGCGGCAAACAACATATATAATTCCTTTGCTGAATGATAATCGCGCCCTGAAGAGCTACTAAACGAATTTATCTGGCCGCTACTTGCCAACACTTTTTCTTTCATTTCAGTACACATCGACTCGGCAGGATGCTCTGTAGTAACAGCACCAACAAAAGGCCAGCTGCCAAAAGTTATCGGATTATATTCCACATTCGGAACAGGTTTCAATGTTGGAATTCTGTCCGGATTGACATCGACCACCAACCCCGGATAGATACCGTCCTTCAGCCGGTAAGAATCTTTTATTACATAAGCCGAAAAAGAAGAGTTCTTCACCAAAAAAGTCTCACCTTTCCCATCCGCCCAAACACTATCTTTCACTATATCCAGGTAAGATATATAATTTTTCCAGACAATCGGTTCCGGATCAGGATCGGGCTCCGGTTCGGGAACAACAACAGGAGGCTCCGGGTCCAAACCATCATCTTTTGAACAGGAAAGACAACATGCCTACAAGAATGCGGATAACAGATAAACTTTTTTCATAACTCTCTCGTATTTTCCCAAAGATAAGTATTTTCAAGGAACGGGCACAAAAAAAGGAGCTAAACTTATCGTTTAACTCCTTTTGCTCAGCAATGTCGGGGTGAGAAGATTCGAACTTCCGACCACACGCCCCCCAGACGCGTACTCTAACCGGGCTGAGCTACACCCCGTTTTGTTTTACGGCTGCAAAGGTAAGATTTTTCCTTTATACGCCAAAACTTTCGCGGTAAAAATCTAATGACTCCAGTATTTTTTCCTTTGTCACCTGCTGATTTATCTGAACTTCACCGATTTTCGAAAGCAGGGTAAAATTGATGATACCCCCCTCGTTCTTCTTGTCATGAGTCATCAGCTCGTACAAAGTCTCGTAGTCTTTACAGTCGAAGACGAAAGGAGGGTAATACTCCTTGATATATTGAATGACCTGGCTCAGATTGCTTGACGGAAAACCGCAGAGCTTATGAGAAAGATACAATTCACTGATGATACCGGCAGCTACCGCATGTCCGTGCAACAACGGACGGTTCTTTTTAAAAGAAAGACTTTCGTAAGCATGCCCGATGGTATGACCGAAGTTCAAAGCCTTACGGATACCATGTTCTTTCGGGTCTTCTGCCACGATACGTTCCTTCACGGCAACAGACTGCGCCACCATCTTATTCAGGAAAGCATAATCCATCTTCTGGTCGAGATCGAACAGCATCACCGTCGCATAGGTATCCATCGAACTGATCAGTGCATGTTTGATCATCTCCGCATAACCGGACAAAAGGTTGTCACGGTCCAGCGTACGCAGGAACTCACAGTCGATAAACACACATTCGGGCGGATAGAAAGAACCGATCTCGTTCTTCAAGCCATTGAAGTTGATACCCGTTTTTCCACCTACGGCAGCATCCACTGAAGCCATCAGCGTTGTCGGGATATTAACCGTCTTCAGCCCGCGCTTGAATGTTGCCCCGGCAAAACCGCCCATATCCGTGATCATTCCTCCTCCCAGGTTTACCAGAAGAGAGTTGCGGGAAGCTCCTTCATTGGAAAGACGCATCCAGATAGCAGACAAGGCTTCCAGTCCTTTATGCGTATCACCTGCATCAACCGTTATCACCGGAGCATCCTTTAATGCCGGTACATCCTGCACCAGCGGATAACACTTTTCCTGTGTATTCGTATCGGTAAGAACAAACAATTTATCGTAATTCAATGAAGTAAGGAACTCCTGCAAGTCGGCTTTCAGATCCTTACTAATCACTACTTTTTGATCAGCCATATTTTTATCTTTTTGCTTCTTGGTTACAAAGGTATTATTTGTAATCCGATTATCAAAGGAGTTATATTCGCATTCGAACCTTCAAGGTAATAATTTACACCCGACATTGAGTGGTTTCTCATATATTTCCACTAAGTTTAAGCCAGTTTTCAGTAAAAACACATATCTTGTATTTTGTCATACTATTTAAATATAAACGCACCATGAAGAAAGTTTTCCTTTTCCTGAGTCTTTGCCTGTTCGTAGTGTCATTTGCCAACGATGCCGCTGCACAGCAAAAAAAACCACGTATCGGCATTGCCGGTATACAAATCGAGAACAGTGTATTTATGCCAAACAGGCAACCGCTGGTCGGGAGACCGCTTACCTTGCCGGATTATCTGAGCCCGGATTCCGCTATGGGACAAGCCGCGACATGGCTTCCCTCCCTGATGGGCAGGGGCGGTGGCAGAGGTCCCGTTACACGTGAATCATACGAAGCCTTTGTCAACGAAGCACTCGAAATCATAAAGGCAAACATGCCTTACGATGCTTTCTGGTTTTACAATCACGGAGCCTGTAGCGTGGAAGGTGTTGCCGACCCGGAAGGCAAGTTTATGGAAAAAGTACGCAGCCTTATCGGAAACGATGTCCTTGTTACGACAACGATGGACCTTCACGGCAATGCTTCCTGGCTGGTAGCCCTCAACTCGGACCTGATCACGACCTACCGCAAGGCTCCCCATGACGATTCCCGCGAATCGCATCGCCGTGGCGTAGTCAATCTGCTCGACCGCCTGGCTTCCGGCAAAGGACGTCCGGCATATAAAGCCTGGGTAGCTGTTCCCGTATTGGTTTCCGGAGAATGGTCGAGCACGCGTGCCGAACCAGCCAAATCGCTCTATGCCCTGGTACCCGAAGTGGAAGCCATGCCGGGTGTGATCGATGCCGGTATCTGGATAGGTTATGTATGGGGAGACGACCGCCGCAATCAGGGTGTAGTGATGGTATACGGCGACGACAAGGCACAGGTGGAAGCCGGAGCTAAGAAACTGGCACAGAAATTTTGGGATGTACGCCGCCAGTTTACGCTGGAAGCTCCCGGATATTCGCTCGAAAAATGTCTGGACGTGGCTATAGCCAGTGACAAGAAACCCTTCTTTATCAGCGACATGGGCGACAATCCCGGCGGTGGAGGATCAGGTGAGGTTACATGGACATTGGCACGGGTGTTGAAACGTCCTGAACTTCAGTCGTCCAACGGCAAAAGCCTGCTTTATTGTTCCATTCCTGGAGACGAGATGGTCGAAGCCGCACGGAAAGCCGGTGTCGGAGGTCAGGCTGAAGGATATGTAGGCGCTATGACGGACAACTCCTACGAACCGCCTGTAAAACTATCGGGTACGGTCGTATATGTCAGTCCTGCACAGGATGAGACGCAGACAACCGACAATGCTCCTTACAGAAGACGCAACAATATTGCCATTATCAAGACAGGAAGCATTTATGTAGTTGTGGGAACCTCTTCCCCTACGCCTAACCTGGAGGGTACCGGAATAGATCCCCGTGAAATGGATATCGTCATGGTAAAACAGGGATACCTGGTCAACCAATGGTACAATATGAAGGCGGACTGGGTGATGGCTCTGACACGCGGAGGAGTGGATCAGGATTTCCAAAAACTTCCGTATAAGAATATCATCCGCCCGATGTTTCCGTTAGATCCGGATATGCCGGACCCCGAACTGAATGTCATCTTCGTTCCTTCGGCAAAACATCTATACGGCAGATAAAGAGAGATCAATTATAAATCAAAAGTATGGCACGCAGATGAGACAGATCGGACAGATGAGCACAGATTAATAAATTGAAATTAATAAATAATCTGTGTTCATCTGTTTAATCAGTGTCATCTGCGTGCCATTTAGTATCAGTTCGTTTTCTTTACTTCACATTAAATCCCGAAACAACCACCTTCGGCGCATTGCCTCGCGTATCTTCATCTTTCCAACGGAAGCTCACCTCCTTTTTTTCTCCCGGAAGTAAAGCGAAGTAATTATCAGAATAGAACATCGGCAGGAACTGCTCGCCGTCTTTCTCTCCAACGACATTGACACGGATCATCAAAGCCGGAGTAGAAGTTGTATTCTCAATGACTACCGTACCGTTCCATGTGCCGTCAGCTTCTTTGCCGGTGGATACATCCGACTTCAGAGCCACCGCCGGAAGCGTACGCAACTCCTGATAGTTGTTCTCTTCCAGGCTTCTGTGATAGAAGTTATCCGAAACGACCTTGCCATTCTCCGTCAAAGCCATCTTGATAAAGTGAACCTTCGACAGGTTGGACGGAAATTCCAGCTGAATACATTTGTTAGTCGTATCTTCGTTGCTGTCGATCGTCACCTCTTTTTCCCAGGCTACGGAAGCATCCATATTCAATACCTGTACTTTTGCCGTCAGACCTTTATGCGCACCGGCACTGTAATTGACCACTTCCACCTCGTCGGTAGCCGGGTTCCACTGGATATGCAGCGGTTCGGAAGCCTTCTTGATGGCGAAGTAGGCAGCTGTCGGTTCGAAATAATAATCGTATGTCTGCCATACCATGGAAGGCCAGCAAGAGTGGCTCATCCACATCAACAGACCTTTACGGTTCTGACTTCTGGATTCGAACAAGCTGCGGTGACCGTCGTAGTTCACCCACTGGGCGAGTTCGGAAAATTCTTTGGCACTCTGCGGTTCGCCGTATCCTTTCGCGATGATCTCGTTGAAAGAAGTGGCACCCTGTGCACCTTCGCGGGTATAGTCGTGCATACCCCACTGGTTGTCCTGCGGCCAGAGACCTTCCGGAGAGAAGGTACGGAGCATACTTTCATAGGTCAGTACGTTCGGCATACCGCGTTCGCTATGGAACTTGTCGTTGCCGGTCTTCAGCGTGAAATACTCCTTCGCCGGAAGCATACGGTACGGGCCGTGACCACTCACCACCTCATCGGCAGAGCTGGAAATATAATGGATATCCCCGTGTTCTTCCTTGACGATCCGGCGTAAAGCCTTATCGAGCTGCTCGGGCGGGAAGCCTTCGTTACGTCCGCAATAGATACCGATAGACGCATGGCTGCGGATACGTTTCACATAATCTTCAGCATTGGCTATGAACATTTCCGGATAATACGGATCAGGTCCGTCAGACGGGTTCGCCAGCCAGAAGTCCTGCCAGATCATGATACCGTGACGGTCGCATGCTTCATACAGTTCCTCGTCGCCGATCATACCGACCCAGTTACGCATGATCGTAAAATTCATATCGGCATGATAAGCGATGGCAATGTCGTATTCGCGGGCACGATAGTTCAGGTTGGATTCACTGAATCCCCAGTTTCCTCCGCGACCGATGAAACGACGGCCGTTGATGAACATGCTCAGGATATGATTATCTTCATTGAATGTCATTTGACGGATACCGACCTTGAAGTCTTTCGCATCCGACACTTTATCGTCTATCTTGAATGTGAAATTGGCATCATACAGGTTCGGCTCGCCATACCCTTTCGGCCACCACAGACGCGGGTTCTCCATCTTCAACTGGGCAAAATCCTTTGCATCGAAGACTACCGTCTTTTCCTCTCCGGCCGCCAGTTCTACCGGCTGTTGGAATGTAATATCGCCTACCTTACCTTCCAGCATACCTTTTACGGCATTCGCGTCATGGTTCTTCACGATCACTTCCGCCGTCAGTGTGGCAGAGGTCGTGTCGGGCAACGGCAATACGGAAGTCACGAGCGGATCGGCTACCGTCACTTTTCCGGTAGTCGTCAGGAACACATCGTTCCAGATACCGATATTACGTCCGCGCATCGTCGGGATCCAGTCCCAGCCGATCGTTGCATGGAAAGTAGGATTGTCAGCACCCAGGATACCTCCATTGAAGTCCGTGCTCTGTGCATTCTTTTCCTTGATGGCACCGATATGTTCGTTTTTGATGATCTCTACAGCCACCACGTTCTTACCCGGAACGACCAAATCCGTCACATCGAACTTGCCGCGTATAAAGGCACCTTCGATACGGCCTGCCTTTTTGCCGTTCACATAGACGTTCGCTTTCCAGTTGATACCGTCGAAGTTCAGGAAGATACGTTCCTGTTTGAAGTTTTCCGGTACGGTAAACTCGTCGCGATACCAAAAGTCGGAGTTGAAGAACGATTCCGAAATCATCGACTGATTGTCGGCATAGTTCGGATCGGCAATAGCCCCGATATTCTTGTAACTGCTCAAGACAGTACCCGGCACGGTAGCAACGATCCAGTTTTCCGGCTTGAAATCCGGAGTGGATATCTTTTCACCGGTAGCCGTCACTTCGGAAGCCCGCTGCAATTGCCAGTTTCCGCCGGACAGGTTGATCTTTCCTTTAGATGCTGCAGGCTCGGCAACAGGCTGGGGAACCAATCCGCCCTTACCCATCACTTCCAGCTCACTCAGGATATAACGGCTGTCGTTGGCAGGCTGTTGCATCAGGACACGTACGTAACGTGCTTTCTTGCTGCCGCCCAACGCTATTTCATCTCTCAGGCTCTCACCGCCGGGCAGTTCGGCTGCATCCGTCCACTGTTTGGCATCATCAGAAACCTGTACTTTACCTTTTACGGCTTTATTGATCCAATGCAGGATCACCTTATCAAATTCGGAACGGCTGCCCAGATCCACATACAGCCACTCTTCGCCAGTCGTAGCACTCATCCAGGCACTGTTGAAGAACTGGGATGGTTTCATTTCCACCAACTGTCCGTCTTTATAGAAATCAGCAGCTGTAAATACCCAACTGTGGGCACCCGACATCTTTAATACTACCCTCATCGTGGAAAAATTGACGCGTTTTCCCAGCGTCAACCCTTCTTTACCAAAAGGTATACTTTCACTCAGCTTACGTACCGACATGGAAATCTGTTCCGTCTGCTTGTTCGGGTCTGTCACCGGCACACGGTAGCGCACCGCCTCACCGGGCAATCCTTTGCCTCTCAGCCGGCCCACCTCAACCCATTTTCCATCACCCTGAGGTATTTGGCAGAGAATTTCGTAGCCTTCAGCCGCAACTTTATCATCATAGATAAGCGTACCTGTCAGCCGCAGTTCGTCGGCCGTTTGGTTGTAGTTGTTCAAATCGAACTGGAACCAGGTATCCGCTCCTTCAAAGGTGTTCCGTGAGTACGGTCCCTCGTCGATCATCCATTCACGCTCACGCCGCGGAGCTTCGCCCGACGGGGAAGAAAGGATCAGATACTGAGGTTGCTGATCGGTCACGATACCGTCTGTCGCCAACTGTGCCGTCAGGTTATAATCGTGACTGGACGAGTTGAACGCCGAACGCCGGAGGGCAATATTCCTGTAGTTAGTACGGTCCGGAGCCAGTTCGGGTGAAAAATCCTCCTTCGGGTTACCGGGATACTGGCCGATGCCACGGGTATAATAATCCGACCGTTCGAATGATTCGTCTGTTGCACCTGCTCCGCTGCATCCCCAGAGAAACAATGAGGCTACCATTGCGCCACAAAGAGTGAGGGTACGGGAAACTGCTTGCTGTTCATTACATTTTTTCATTTATGAGAGTCTACTTGATTTGTATTTTCTGTATGATTTAATTCTTTCTGAAAGAAAGACAGGCAAATATACATAAAAACTCCAAACATTCGTGTTAAATGATATGGAAACGGCCTGTTCCATTGTGGCGGCGCCTGTAGGGGCGGGATTTGCCCGCCCTTTGCTGTAAGGGCGGTTCGCGAACCGCCCCTACCGACGACACTACTTCTTTCGTCCTAACAGGAAACCCAACAAATCCATGATAAACTGGAGGATCGTCCTCACCTTGCTGTTGTTTTCTTTTTCGCTCATACCTTTTCATTATTTAGATTATACACTATGGGAACCAACGAGCGGGAAATGCTTTCCAGCATCCGGCAATAGGCCTCCCGATTGTCCCCGTTTACTTCACTGATATACCGGCTGTAGGCAATCTCGCGGGCATACGCCGCCGGATAATGGCTCACGGCTGCCGCCTGTTTGTAGACTGTCGCTATCAGACGGGCAAAATCGAGAAAACTGTTTTCGATACTGTCGTAACGGCGGAACAGCAGTCCGTCCGGCTTATCCAGATCCGTCTTCCCGCCATGCCAGTAAGCATTGGCGACACCATAGCCCGTCAGTCCGAAAAAGTTATTGTAGAGGGTAGCCAGGGCACTCTCGCCCCAGCCGGTTTCGATCGCAGACTGAGCCAGGATGACCACCGGATTCAGTCCGTACAGCTCACCCGCCAACCGTGCGGCGGGGAGGTACTTGCGGGTAAATGACTGCTTATCCATGCGCATGCTCTTCAAAGAGTCACTACTCGATAACAGGACGGTCGTCCTCATTATCCGATCCGGAAGATTTTGTTTCCTCCAATTTAAAACGCTCGCCCTTAGTCGTCTGTATCAGATTACGCAGCTTCTCGCCGGGACGAAATCGAAGACGTGCCCGATACAACAGAGCAGAAGAGAAATCTTCGGTCGTGGTACTTCCCGAACTGGTCTGTACCAACTGGAAAGTACCGAACTCGCCGCACTGAACCACTTCACCGCGTGCCAGAAACAGAAGAAGAAACTCAATCACACGATCGATCACCACCTTCACATCGCCACTCGACGCCGTAGAACTCTGTGCCACCAGGGCGCATAACTCTTCGAAGGTACACGTCCCCGTTGCCCGGGTCTGTGCATAGTAGAGTTTCTCCTTTCCTGCCTCTACATCCTTACTGAGGTTCTTCCGAAGAACCAAATGATACTGTAATGCCATAACTTTGCTGTTTTTAATTGATTATTAACTACATATCAAAGATACGACAGCCACAAGGGGGCATTGATGCAGGAGGTGACAGGGTGTGACGAAGCGACAGTTTATTTCCGATAAATAAGACAATATTTACCGGACGCATCCCCTTTTTTGTTTTTCAACACAAAAAACATCTGTAAAATTTGATATACCCATTGATTATTCGTATCTTAGAGTATTAAAAGTCAGTATTTTATGGAACAGTCTACCTTCATTATACGATCCTACGGAGTAGGCGAACTGGCGGAACTCTACAGTCCGCATCTCAGCCGGCGGGGTGCTATCATGCAACTTTGGCGATGGATAAACTATCATGGCGTACTAAAGGTGAAATTGATCGAACTGGGTTATCATACCGGTGCCCGTAGCTTTACACCCAAACAGGTGGAATGTATCATTCTGCACCTGGGAGAACCTTGAGACGGTGTGGAAATGACTGTCGCAGTTGTTTCTGCCGGCTGCCGCAGCTGTTTCCGGTGGGTGCCGGAGCTGCTGGCAGTGAGTGCCGGAGCCACAGGAAATGGCTGCTGCACTCAGTAGGAATGGGTGGAGATAGGTGGAGGTAAATCCCCTTTTTTGAAACTTTCTAAAAAGTATGTTCCTTGCCCCATCTACGAAGGTGTCGTAAAAAGAACAAGGAACATATTATACAAAAGTTTGGAAAATAGCATTTTTCCTCCACCCATCTCCACCCATTTCTTAAAACGGCAACTTCGGCTCAGAGGCATTTACCAACATATCACACTCATTATCAATCTCTTTTTCCAATCCTTCCGAATCGCACCCAAAACCCTTTTGACGGGCTACTACCTGATCATGATTCAGTTCAATGGTATGATAAAGACGCTTTCCGTGCTTCAAAACGGACATAAAACCGAAGCTTTTTAACACTTTTCCGAGCTGAATTACGCTTGTTGTGGTGACATGGAAGCGAGTTCTTTCGGCTATTCGGGTCAGGATTTCGCTGGCGGAGAGCAAAAGCGGGTTCTCAAAACGAGTGGGTTTGCGGAAGTAGGTAAACAACAGCTCGGCTTCGGGACAGAGCTGCTGGAAAATCTCGTTGTTGTCGTTCAGCTCGGCAATGTCGTTGTTGGCAAACCAGTAACAGAAGCCAGCCCGATAGAGTGCCAGCACCTGGGCATAGATCGCATTATGATCGACCGCCGAGGTATAGTCGATGCGCAACGTCTCGAAGCAAAGGAAACGACGCGAACCGGTATGGTCGGTCAGCACCTGGCTATCGTTGACCGTAGCGGCAAAGGAGGCACGGCGCACAAACGACTCCGCATTGCGGGCATACGGACGGCGTTCAAGGATCGCGTCTTTCGTAATCATCGCCTTCATCCGGTTCAGCTCCATCTTACTCTGCCCCGAGAGTTCGTCGAGGATCACCAGGAAGCAGTCGCTCATCATCAGCGACGCGTCCTTGTCGGTCGGGTCGAGATTGCCCGAATACATATAGTCTCTGAGTGCGGGAGGTACCAGGTTGCGCAGCCAGGTAGTCTTGCCCAATCCCTGTGCTCCGCTCAGTAACAAGACCGAGTGGTTCGTCTCCCGCTCATCGATGGCACATGCCACAACTGCCACCAGCCATTTCTTCAGGCATTTTGCCCAAAACTCCGGACGGGTCGTGTCGACCGTTGCCGCCAAAGAAGCGATAGGGTCGCTTACGCCGTCCCATTCCGGAAGGTTATCGAAATAATCCTGAAAGGGATGATATTCGGAACTGAAATCGGAATGGATCACTGAGCGCAGGTCGGACAGGCGACAATACACACCGGATTTCTGCAAGGCACACCAAAGGGAGTTTTCCCAGTAGTCGGTCACTGCCGAGAAGGCTGCTCCCTCCCCGCCTTTTCGGTCACGATATTCCACCTTGTTGCGAACGACGTTACGACGCAATTCGAAATGTTCGGTCAGGTATTCCTGTATCTGGGTGACAAAGCCGTTTCCACGCCCGGAAGAGACCGGTGCAGGCCGTGTCGCGAACTGTTCGGTATGTGCATAGGCACTGCTGACAGCCTGCAGTCGTTCTTCTCCGGACAGGTCGGCAAACGATCCGGCGGCATAGCGCTCTACTTCTTCCCGGCGAATGCCCAGACGATTGCAATGGCAGGCAAAGAGGTGGACGTAGTTGTTGCGGTTACCCTCGGCATAAACCATTTTACGGGTAGTCTTCTTGCGGGCGGAAGCGAGCAGGCGGGCCACTTCGCTGGGAACGATCGCTTCCATCTCCGGTAATCCTTCGGGAGGACTGCCCTCGCCTCTGAGCCAGGGTTCGAAGCGGCGAGACAGGTAGAGCCCCGGATCGTAAGAGACGATGCAGAGCCGACCGGGATCGCTGCCGGAAGCGTCTGCCTCGATGCCCAGGCGGCGTTCGTACCAGTCTTTTACGCGCTTGTAGATAGCTTTGTGGTTGGCGGGGATCAACTCCATGCCGACAGCCGGATAGACAATGGCCTTGATGCCCATTCCGCGGGGACTGATCCAGCAGGCCACCGTATAGGGGGCTTCGCGTATCAGTGTGAGCAAGCGCGGAAGGTCTTCTTTCTTTTGCTTGTCGAAGTCGAGAATGATAAGCGGGTTGTAACGGTTCATGAACTTATCCAGCCGTTGTCCGCTATAGGTAGCTGAGACAGTAATGGCAGGTAGCCCTTTCTTCAGGGTGTCGGCGGCATCGGCATTGTCTTTGTCCATACAGACGCGGATGCGGTTGATGGGGATGGCATACTTTCCGTTCCGGATATCGGAAAGGAGATCGATCAGGTTAACATCGCCCAGGCGTTTTTTGAAACGGGCGTACATGGTTACTTGTATCATGGCATTCACTTTTATTTCACTATACAAGGTAACGATTCACGGGGAATGGAGCCCATTATTTTGTATTTTATTATGAAAAACATGGGCTCCATTAAAGTAGTAGACTTTACTCCTGCGATTCGTCTTCTGCGGCGAGGTCGAGGTAGTTCTGTACGACATTGATCAGCGTACCTAATGTCAGGATTTCTTTCTCCGGGTCGTATCGTACGCGAAACACCGAATCGAGTGCACGCAGGAAGGGTTTCACTTCGCGTTTGCCGTTTACCTTCCACTGGCCACTTTGCAGCAGAGGCCCGATCAGTCGGACGAAATCGGCTGTCGGTCCGTTGAATACGATCAGTTCTTCTTCTATCATATCCTCTTCCCAAACGGCGTGTTCGAGCAATCGCGAAAGTTTGTTACACTGTTTTTTGACTTCCCGAAGTTCTTCTTCGAGCTGCTCGCAACGGAGCTTCAAGGCTTGTGCCGTCTCCGTCAGGAGGGAGGCGTTCAATTTTTTTTCATCTATGTTTATTTTTTGAGGTTTGAATAATTCAACAGTCAACTGGCAACAAATAACGAAGCCCCGGCAGAAATAAATCTGCCGGGGCTTGTTTTTGCCTGCCGTCACCCTTCACAGGGGTCGGGACAGAAGAACTTTATTTCATTACTTTAGTATTAATACTGAACGCTTGTTCGCCCTCGCGGGGTAATTATCATGGGGCGGTTTGCGAACCGCCCCTACGATGCGCGGTCAAAACAATTAATTTATTGATTATAAATTTTCTTATTTTACGATTGCTTTTACAGCGGCTTCGCCTTCTACGGCTACTACTACGATACCTGCAGGGGCAGCGATTGTAGCTTCAGAAGATGTTACTACTGTGTTAGCGATCTGCTGGCCAAGTACGTTGGTGATTACTACGTTCTTGCCTTCTGCACCCTTAACGATGATTGCACCGTTGGTTGCTACTACTGATACGCCTTCAGCTGCGATACCTTCGTTAGCTGTCGGAGTAGATTCTTCAGCATCCAGGTTGAATTCTTCACCACGAGCGTAGTCTTTAGTTACAACTACTACACCGTTGATAGTCTTCAGATAACCGTCGTTAGTTACTTCCCAGTCAGCTTTCTTAGCATCCTTAGCAACATTGTAGTCGATATAAGCTGTCTGGATCTTGAATGACTTGTCGTCAGCATCTGTCGGGTTCACATAACGGAAGGCGAACTTAGCGATGTTGAAGTCACGAGTGCTTAAGTCGATTTCTGCTTTCACCTTTGTGAAGTCCTGACCTTCTGTCAAGTACAGCTTATCACTTGTGCGGTAACCCCAAACGAAGCCTAACTTAACGTATGTTTCGTCTGCTTCCTTGTCGTTGATATACTTGTTAGAGTGGATAGCACCATTCTTGTAAGCATAAACGGCAGAGTCGATCAAGTTAACCAAGAAACGTCCGTAAGTTGTATCCGGATGGATCATCGGGTGATCAGCCGGCTTGTGGTTACATTTCTCTTCGTCTACGCGAGTCGGGTTAACAACCAACAGATACTGGTAGCGATTGTTTGTTCCACGGTCTACATAAGCAGTGTCAACATACAGAGCCGGAGCCATTTCTGTCAGCTGAGCAGTGTTACCCAGGTTCAGGAATTCGCCGTTTTCATACATGGTGTCGAAGTTGTTTTCTTCGCGGAAGATACGGATTGTATCACCCTGATCCAACTTGCGATATTCAGGAGCAGCTACTTCTACTACCTTGAACAGGTCGTTAGAGTTAATCTGAGTATATTTGCCTTCAACTTCTACAGCACCCTGTTTTGTCAGTGTTGTTGCGCCGTACAGTTTGTTATCACCTAATTTATAATATGGGAAGAATTTATCTTCATTTGCCGGATAAGTCAACACACCATCTTTCACTGTGTATTCCTTATCACCACCATTTACGCTTACTATATTATACAGACCGTCAGCCTTTTCTTTCAAGATGAAACGATAAGCGTCTTTCACTTCTTTCGTAGTCTTGAATGACTTGAAGTTCGGGTCGCAAATCATAGACAAGATAGAAGTTGTCTGCGGATCTTCGTAAGTCAGGTATTCACCGTTTTCAGTGTTCTGCAGAGCATAGCTTACGATAGCAATTGTATCGTTGCTGCTGAACAGCTTGTCGCCGGCACCGAAATACTGTGAATGGTTGAAGATATAAACAGAGTCAGAAGCAGTCTTCAGGATACCATCCTTATCATATTCGCGAGCGCCTGTCAGCGGAACGATGCGCCAGTTAACGGCAGCAGTTTCAGAGTGAGACAAGCCCAGGAAGTGATGTTTAGCAGAATGGTTTTCACCTACATAGTAATCTTCTTCAGTAGAAGCTACCAACAGGTTGAATTGTTTATCCTGTACGTCGGCAGCCTTCAGGTCTGCGTAACCGTCGCGCTGTACTTTACCGAATTTCAGTTCTGTATCGATACCGGTGATGATCATGGTATCGCGGCTTGCAGAACCAGCAGCAAACTGATCGCCATTCGAATAAGAAACAGCATACTTGTCGTCGCCTAACCAATACAGACCCTTCACAGCAAATGTTGCGCCGCTTTCACGGTTTCTGAATGTGAAGCTTGTGGCATCCTTCTTATCTGCAACACCCTTCTTATTCAGTTCACCGTCATTAGAATTTACAACCTGTACTGCCCACTGTCCTTCCGGTTTATTGAACAAGAATTCAGATTTGTCAGCAGTTTTATTATCAGCATCAGCGTGAGGAACACGGCCGTTGATCACCTTACCTTCACTATCCTTGATAGACGGATGATTAGCAAACTCGATGTTTACATATCTGTGATTCAGCGGGCTGTGGTCGCTCTTCGCTTTTACCAGGTTGTTAGAACCCAGTTCGGCTGCAACCATATACTCTGTTGATGTAGAAGCAGTCAGATAAACGCCTTTGCCTTCACCTGATTTTACTTCGAAAGAAGAAACGTTGTAGATAGGAGAAGTAGCCGTTTCGCTAGCCTTTACCTGGATGCTGTAAACAGCTTTACCCTCACCATTTTTGTTAGCTGTATTGTCATAGTTGAATGTGAAGTAAGGAGCAAATGTGCGTTTGCTATCTTCATCGATTGACTTACCATCCAATACTTTCAGCATAGCAGCTTCACCCAGTGTAGTGAACCGATAGCCACCGTCAGTCAAGTTATCCTTGTCGATGCTTGTCCATTCAGAACCTTCAGTTGTTTCCAAAACGATGTAGCGGTCGCCGCTCTTCAGCAGGAAGGCACTGATATTATCAGCATCATCGTCGTCACCTGTGATCTCTTTAAGTTCTTTATTTTCATACTTAACCGGAACCAGCTCAGCATCCGCAAACAAGTTGCCTTTTGTGATTGCCTTAGTATCATCTTCTTTATCTTCGTTCTTGAACTTGTGTTCCAAAGTTACGCCGAAGCTTGTTCTGATACCGAAGTCGTTGAGCAGCTGCTCAACGGAGTAAGCCTTACTTTCAACAGCAGCCTTGTGAGCAAACAGAGTAAAAGGTACCGCATTTTCAGAATCAGCCGTCAATGCTCCATCTGTAATTGTCAAGTACTCACCATTTGCTGCCTGCAAAGTGAATGATTTTTCATACTCCGGACCCTTGAAGTCTTTACCACCGCCAAGTTCCAACTTAGTGCCAGTCGGCTGACCATACTTATCGCACTCTTCAAAAGAATAGCTGTAAGAGCCATCAGAGAAAGGACCTGCGACAGTAATCTTATACGGAGTAGCAACCTTGCTATCTTCTGTTTCGAATGTCACAACCATTCCGGTAGACACGGAACTCAACTGGCCATCCTTAACCACTGCCAAAGCTTCGCCTGTAGTTTTTAAAGTATTGTCGGCATAAACTACACCGTTCATTGAGAAGCCTTCTGTTGTCAAAGACGCAGAAACAGCCTTTGCTTTATCTGCTACCAAAGTGTACTCAGCTCCAGCTTTAGTCGTTGCTTCAGCAATACCCAGATAGATTTCCTTCTTGCCCGCCTTTTCAGCAGCCAGGCTCTTCAGAATACCTTTGCCTTCATAGTCTTCCAAAATCCAGGAAGCTCCGGTCTCAGCCTCATCATCCCAACCAGTTGCTGTCAAGTATCCTTCAGACGTTTTAACGGTGAACGGAGCAGGGATCGCTTTTACTTCTTCTACGTCTTCGGCAAGTGTAATTTCACCAGTCTCAGAAACGTCAACACCCGACTCTTTCATGCCCGGAACATCAGCACCCGGGGCATCTTCGGCAACACTAGTAGAAGTAATCTTGACATCTACAACAACTCCGGCTTGCTCTGCAGACTTCATTTCTGCAATGATATAAGAACCAGTAGTCGGAGTACCTGATACAAACTCTCCGTCTTCAGTAAACAGATAAAGTTTTTCCTGACCAGAAACTTGGGCAACAACACTAATCGTTCCGCCGCTATTTACCAAGAATTCTCCATTCTGCATTAAAGCACCGTCACCGCCCATGGTGAAAACAGAAGGGGCGTCAGTCAAGGATACAGTTCCCCCAGCATTGTTCAAATACAGTTCTCCAGCTTTCAAATTCAGGTTAGCTCCATCAGCTTCTACAGTCCATTTGTCAGATGCATCAAAAGACCCGTCAACGTTTGTTCCCGTTACCGTATTGCTAGCAGGCACCATAGCTTGATCTTCTGCTAATTCAGTCCAAGATGCCAATCCTCCATTCAAAGAGCTTTGGGCCATAGAAATAACGTAAGCATTGCTAGCACCTGACACTCCAGAGGTTTCTATCACAGTCACCTTAGTCTCTTTGGTTATGCTTGCTACCAAATAAAACCCGTTCGTATTATCCTCGGCCTCTTCCAAAGACAGAGTCCCGCCTTGACAAGACAAAAACTTACCCCCCAACTGCAAGGAATTGTTTACTCCTCCCACAGTCACAACTGAAGCGTCATCATTTGGTTTTTCAGACACCAAACTCAAATTCTTGTCTCCATCCACCTTCACATAGGAGCCATTTAAAGCAAGATACTTATCGCTTGAATGACTATCATCTCCACTTTCCAAGGTCCATTGATTTTCTTGCGTAGCAACATCAGCTTTAGCCTTCACCGTTCCAGGCACTTCTGCCTGTTCAGACCAAGCCATGTTATTAGCAGCAATTGCATTCACTGTCTTAGAAATAGCCAGTCCTACCACAGCATTATCTGCCACAGTTGCTTTAGTTGTCTCGTTGGAATACAACACCGCATTTCCGCCGTTTTGAACGACAGTCACCTTACCTGTAGCCTCGTCAATTTTAAGAGTAGAAATATCCGGGGTAGTCACAGCCACAGCCTTTGCAGCCGCCAACGCCTCAGCCGTTGCTTCAACCTTCGAAATGCCGCTTTCACACAAGAACCATCCTTCAGCATCAGCCACCTCCAAATAGTTAGAACCACTAACGGTCTTCACTTTCCAAGCTGACTTAAAACCGTCTGCAACAACAAAGTCACAAGCAGTAACGGTTGTAGTCTGACCTTCGGTCTCTGTCTCAGTCAAAGCAGCCACATACGTTTGAGCCACCCCGTCGTTTGCAGGCAGAACTGTTGCGTCTACTGCGTAGAACACTCCACCTGAAGCCAACAGTGCGGCTACCAATGTAGATAACTTTTTGTTCATAATTTAAAAATTTAATATTAATAATAGTGTTACTAAAAAGCCTGTCTCACAACCTCTCAACTGTTATTGTTAAGAAGTCTTTCGAAAAATGACTAGAGAAAACGTACGTTTTTTCTAGTCATTTTTTCGGAACAGGAGACAGTTCGTACTGAAAAGTGGGGAATTCATACAAATTTTGGTATTTGGCTGATAAGAAAGAATATAGATTGGAGAAAATTATTTTGAAAAGAATTGCAGATTTAAAAACTAGTCGTACCTTTGTAAACGAAAATGTGGCGAGAAAAAACGTACGTTTTTTCTCGCCACTTATGTTTAACACTTCCCTTTACTGTATTTCAAGGCCTACAGCGCAGTTCGAAGTATCAAATTTAACATAATCCTATCGAGGGCTCAATCACTTGAAACAGGATTAGCCCCATAAGTTTTCTACCCAATACCCGGCATTCAGCAGGAAACCGCTTTCCATTCTCCGATGTTACGGGTGGCAGGATCGAAAGAAGCACCCACTTTCACCAATTGGCGACCATCGGCAGTATAAGGAATCAGATACCCCTTATCGTCAATCTGACTGAGGGCTTCATCTAAAGAGCCGTTCAGCTTAAATTCGAATACGTAAATACGGTCGGTTGTCTTTACCACCGCATCGGCACGCCCGAAAGCACTGCGCACTTCCGTTTCGATAAACTGTCCCAACAACTTAAACACGAGATAGAATATCACCTGGTAATGCCGTTCGGTCTGATCGTTCAATTCATAAGGTACGCCTGCAAAGAAAGCACGCAAACGAGTCATAAAGGCTTCAACATCTCCATCACGTAGTTCTCTTGTGAACTTACCAATGTAGAAAGGCGTTTCCAAACTCGATACGGGAGTATAGAACGGAGCGATAAAGTTCAACCAGCCATATTTCACTTCGGCGTTAGGATAACCCAATATATAGTAATTCAAATCAGCATCATATCCTTTTATTGTCAGATAACCACTCTGATAAATTACCGGTATCGGGTTTTTGAAGTCCATCCGGTAGTCGGTCAGCATGGCGGCGGATACTTCCATTCCGTCCAGTTGGCGCAGGTCGTAGTCGGTTTTCTTCAGCATCTCCACCAGCGAAGTAGGGGTACCGGTGGCAAACCAGAAGTTCTCAAACTGTTTTTGATCGAGTGCATTCAGTAGGCTGAAGGGGTTGTAAAGACCTTCACTCTGAAACTCGGAAAAATAATACCCGTCGTACCGACGAGTCAGTTCATTCATTGTCTGCTCATAGGTCAACCCATTCATTTCTCCCAATGCAGCCAGGTCGGGCTGGAAGTTCTGCTCGATCTCTTCGTGAGTAAAACCACAGATCAAAGCATAGTCGGGAACCATACTGATATCTTTCAGCTGATTGAGATTACCAAATACATCCAGTTGCGAGAACTTGGTCACGCCGGTGATGAAAACAAAACGCAGGTAACGGTCGGCATCTTTCAATACGGTATAGAAACCGGTCAGCATCTCGCGGTAAAGGCGGTGCAGGCTGTCGTCGGTCAGGCTACGGAGCAGAGGTTTATCGTATTCGTCGATAAGAACGACTACTTTCTGCCCGGTCTTTTCGTTCGCCTGCCGGATAATCTGCATAAAACGTCCGGCATACCCCAGCTCTTTATCAGTGGCACCATACAGTTTTTCCCACTCGATAAAATGACCTTCAAAGACCTGTTCCAGGCTTCGTCTATCTTCATAAAACTGAGCATTGAGACTCAACAACAACACCGGATATTCCGTCCAGTCCTTTTCGAGCCGTTCCATGGCCAGTCCTTTGAACACCTCTTTTCGACCGAGGAAATAGGCTTCGAGGGTAGAAAGCAGCAAGCTTTTACCGAAACGACGCGGACGGCTCAGAAATATCTGTGCCCCGGTAACCGCCAGACGGTACACCAACGCTGTTTTATCCACATATAAGAAATCAGCTTCACGCAAAGAGGTGAAGTCCTGTACCCCGATAGGGAATTTTCTGATCGGCATCGTTTTCATATATCCGCTGTTTTAAAAGTATGAATACAAAGATATAAATAATGCGCCAATTAAAGAATGTGCCCATAGGATAATTGGAAAAGAGAAGCCGCGGACGAGTTTGCCTGTAAAAAAGGGTGATCCCTTTTGAAAAGGAACCACCCCGGATAAGATATGTATGTATTATCTTCTTACTTCAAATCAGCCGCTTCCAGTATCCGGTCGACAGCCTGAGCCAAACCATCCGAATTTTTACCTCCGGCAGTTGCGAAGTGAGCCTGGCCACCACCGCCACCCTGGATCAGTCTGGCAGCATCTTTCACTAACTTGCTTGCATCCAAGCCATCGGCTACGAGCGGTTCGCTCAACATAACCATCAAAGCACATTTGGCACCGTCCTTAATTCCGGCTACGAAGCATACTTTTTCATCCGTATTGCTTTCGCCCTTGATCTGGAATGCCAGGTCCTTGATCGCATCCACATTGGCTTCGCCACGGTAGACAACCACTTTCACACCGTGACGTTCTACCGCTTTCGCGATCAGTTCTTTCTTCAACGTAGCGACTTTTTCCTTCACATAATCGCCCACCTGTTTTTTCAGTTCCGCATTTTCTTCGATAGATTTGCGGATCGTCTGCGCCAGGTTAGGTACATTATTAAATAAAGCACGCAGTTCACGCATTGAATCCTGTAACATGAATGTATAGTTCTCTGCACCTTCGGCCGTCACCGCTTCGATACGGCGAACACCTGCTGCAATGGAACTTTCTGCCACTACACGCAATGAACCGATCATACCGGTTGCCGGAATATGCGTACCACCGCACAACTCGATAGAAGAACCGTATTTAACCACACGAACTTCTTCGCCATACTTTTCACCGAACAGAGCCATAGCACCCAAAGCCTGAGCCTGTGCGATCGGCATATTGCGGTGCTCTTCCAGCGGGAAGTTGGCACGGATCTTTTCACTCACCAGCTTTTCTACCTGACGGATCTCCTCGTCGGTCACTTTCTGGAAGTGAGAGAAGTCGAAACGCAATGCCTCAGGAGAAACATACGAACCTTTCTGCTCGACATGTGTGCCCAGCACCTCGCGCAATGCTTCGTGCAGCAAGTGGGTAGCCGAGTGATTACATTCACACTGGATACGTTTCTTTTCGTTGATCTTAGCCGTAAACGTAACCGTTACATCTTTCGGCAAGCGAGTGACGAAATGTACCGGCAGGTTGTTTTCACGCTTGGTATCTATTACATCCAGTTTCTCATCGTCAGCGATCAACCATCCGGTATCACCGACCTGTCCGCCCATCTCTGCATAGAACGGAGTCTGGTCCAGGACGATCTGGAAAAGTTCTTTATTCTTCTGTTTGATCTTACGGTAACGCAGGATCTCGGCTTCACATTCGAACAGGTCGTAACCGACGAACTTGGCTTCGCCTTCTTTCAGAACCACCCAGTCGCCTGTCTCGATAGCGGCAGCATTGCGGGCACGTTCTTTCTGTTTCTGCATTTCGGCATTGAACTCTTCGATATTTACCTCCATACCGTTTTCACGCAGGATCAGTTCAGTCAGGTCCAACGGGAATCCGTAAGTATCATATAATGTAAAGGCATCCACACCGCTGATAACGGTTTTACCGGCAGCCTTTGTTTCTTCCATTTTCTTATCCAGCAGACGGATACCTGTTTCCAGGGTGCGCAGGAATGATTCTTCTTCTTCCTTGATCACTTTCTCGATCAGCGTCTTTTGGGCAACCAGTTCAGGATAAGCATCTCCCATCGTTTCGATCAGGACAGGCAGCAAGCTGTACATAAATGCTTCGCGGCGGCCGAGGAACGTATAACCGTAACGAACGGCACGGCGCAGGATACGACGGATCACATAACCGGCTTTGGCATTCGACGGCAACTGACCGTCTGTGATAGAGAATGCTATCGTACGGATATGGTCGGCAATCACACGCATAGCAATATCCTGTTGTCTGTTCTCGCCATATTTTGTTCCGGTCTTTCCGGCAATGACCTGGATGATCGGCTGGAAAACATCGGTATCATAGTTGGAAGTCTTGCCCTGCAGAGACATACACAGACGTTCGAATCCCATACCGGTATCGATCACCTTAGCAGGCAGCGGTTCCAGCGAACCGTCCGCTTTACGGTTGAACTGCATGAACACCAAGTTCCAAATCTCGATCACCTGCGGATGATCTTTGTTGACCATTTCGGCACCGCTCTTGGCAGCACGTTCTTCGTCCGAACGGAGGTCTATATGGATTTCAGAGCAGGGACCGCAAGGACCGGTATCACCCATTTCCCAAAAATTATCATGTTTGTTACCGTTGATGATATGATCCTTCGGCAGGAACTGCTCCCAGTATCCGGCAGCTTCATCGTCACGCGACAAACCTTCGGCGGGGCTTCCTTCAAATACAGTTGCATACAAACGTTTCGGGTCCAGCTTCAGAACATCTACCAGATATTCCCATGCCCAGTCGATAGCCTCTTTCTTAAAGTAGTCACCGAACGACCAGTTACCCAACATCTCGAACATGGTGTGGTGGTACGTGTCGTGTCCTACTTCTTCCAGGTCATTATGTTTTCCGCTAACGCGCAGACATTTCTGCGAGTCCGCGACTCTTTTATATTTCGCAGGGTGGTTGCCCAAAATAATATCTTTAAACTGATTCATCCCCGCATTAGTAAACATCAGTGTCGGGTCATCTTTAATTACCATCGGAGCCGAGGGCACTATCTGGTGGCCTTTGCTCTCGAAGAAACTCTTGAATGAGTTCCGGATTTCATTTGCAGTCAACATACTCTTCTATTTATCTTAATCTGTTACTATCTTCTATTCGATATTATCTACTAACTACTTGCTACTTAGTATTAATATTCTTGAAAAAACAGCGCAAAGATAGCTTGTTTTTATTACTTTTGCCGTATTAATGAGCGAAATATTTCCAAAAGATGCGCAAAGTTTACTACATTTATAATCCACAGACGCAGACTTATGACCGTATTTACCCTACTGTCCGGCAACGGGTGGTGAGTCTTTTGCGCCGTTTGTTTATCGGCATGGGCTTAGGGGCAGGTAGTTTTATAATTCTGCTGATTATTTTCGGCTCACCTTCGGAGAAAGAGTTGAGGAAGGAAAATAGCCAACTTTTAGCGCAGTATAATGTGCTTTCCCGTCGTCTGGATGAGGCAATGGGGGTGTTGCAGGATGTGCAGCAGCGTGATGATAACTTGTATCGGGTTATATTTGCAGCTGACCCCATACCTTCGGCTATCCGCCAGGCAGGGTATGGTGGTACTAACCGTTATGAACACCTGATGGATATGGCAAACTCCGATCTGGTAGTGAATACAACTCAGAAGATGGATATGCTCAGCAAGCAACTCTATATCCAGTCGCGTTCTTTCGATGATGTGGTGGATATGTGTAAGAGCCATGACGAAATGTTGCGTTGTATCCCCGCCATCCAGCCTGTTTCCAATAAAGACCTTCGCAAAACAGCTTCCGGTTACGGAACGCGTATCGATCCTATCTACGGAACTACCAAATTCCATGCAGGTATGGACTTCTCGGCACCTTTGGGTACGGATGTTTATGCCACAGGAGATGGTACGGTGATACAGATGGGGTGGCAAACCGGATATGGTAACCGGATTGTGGTAGATCATGGATTTGGCTATCAGACCGTGTACGCGCATTTGCGTGATTTCCGTACTAAGGTCGGAAAGAAGGTGGTACGCGGTGAAGTTATTGGCGGGGTAGGCAGTACGGGAAAGAGTACAGGGCCTCACTTGCATTATGAAGTTCATGTAAAAGGTCAGGTAGTCAACCCTGTCAACTATTACTTTATGGACTTGAGTGCTGAGGATTACGACCGAATGATACAGATTGCTGCCAACCACGGTAAAGTTCTCGATTAACAGCTATGGATAAAGATCTGAAATTATATTATTCCATCAGTGAGGTAGCGCAGATGTTCGATGTGAACGAGTCTTTGCTTCGTTTCTGGGAGAAAGAGTTTCCACAACTTTCCCCGAAGAAGGGAAGTCGTGGAGTGCGGCAGTATCGCAAAGAGGATATTGAAACTGTGAAGCTGATCTATCATCTGGTGAAGGAACGGGGAATGACATTACCCGGTGCCCGCCAGAGAATGAAAGACAATAAAGAAACCACTCTCCGTAACTTTGAAATTGTAGATCGCCTGAAAGCGATTCGTGAGGAGTTGATCAGTATGAAGAAAGCCCTTGACGGATTTACTTATGAACAGGTGGATGAACTGAAAAAAGATATTCAGCAGGGATAAGAAACTATTATAAGTGAAAAGCGGATTGAATTCTACATGGCGTAGAATTCAATCCGCTTTTTAGTATAGAAACTGCTTTACTTAGAATTCGAAACCAAATTTGATTCCGATACCATTTATAGACTCATTATCATAGTAATAATGGCTGCCATAATAGTATTCGTAATCATATTCTTGATATGCGTATTCCAGTTTAAGATTCAGTGCCATCTTTTTAGCAAGAGCGAAGCGTACACCTACACCAAATGTAACAAAAGCCCCTTCTACATCACCAGCGGCGTAACCACTTTTAATATCAGCAAACGGCGTAATCTTGTTTTTGGTGAAATTGGCTCTGAAGCTGGCAAATATGGGAACAGAATATAAATCAGCATCTGTATAACAATTCAATCCCAAACCACCTCCGACAAACAGATAATTATTAAACTGATAACCGTGTGTGGTTGATAAAGTAAATCTGTTAGCATCATAATCGCTTAGGTCGAAGATATAACCGGTTTCAACAAAACCCTTATAACCTCTCAAGGTACTGCTCTTTTTCCCGAAATCCTGGTGCCTATTCTTAGATGCACCTACTTCTTTCGTAATTTTCTCAACTTCATTCATAGGATAGGCAAAGATACTTCCATCAGCAGTTTGTATTTTCAGCGAACTGTTGGGTATTTGCTCAATGATAATACCGCGGATGATACTTCCGTTTTTCAGATAAACAACTTCAGTGTAATTTTGTGCTGCACAGTGAAGGCTGATACCTACTAATAAGGTAAATAATAATAGTAATTTTTTCATCGTCTTTTGTTTTTAGTATATTCTTGTTTTATAGATTGTTTATAACTTTATAAATAGAACCAGCCCAATAATTGCGTAATCCAAAACCTCTTGCTTTACCACCTGTAGCCCAATCTTGTATTATTTCTTTCGTATCTGTATTGAAGAATACTACCTGATAAGAGCCGTATGCCTCTGCTTTGTTCAATAATTTAGCAATGATAACCAGTCCGATACCTGGTTTGTTTTGCGTGGGAAGTGCTTTCACTCTTTGTTTAATCTGCTCTTCACTCAACGTATAGCTTGTATCAGTCGTCATCAATTCTTGTGGATTGATTGCTCCATTTACCTGATTGACTGCGTCAAGTGAGATTTCACTGACTCTTACTTTTAACTTCTTGCTAACATCATATTTTTTGGCTTCGGTGATAAATAATTGATTAATTTCATTAAATGCCACTTTAAATTGTGCCGGGGATTCTGCTGCACCAAATACTTTGGCCGCCGAATAGTCCACTCCATAGAAATTGATACTTTCAGCTTCTTTAAGGAAGTTCTTGTTTTGTCCGAAGCAAATCATGCTTGTTGCAAGGAACAGAAAGGTGAATAGCTTTTTCATACAATTAATAATTTAGAATCAGTACTCAGTTTATAAATTTGTCAAAATTAGATAATAGTTATCGTAAATCAAAGAATTTAATGCTTTTTCTACTCATCGGAGGCATTTGTATCTGGGCAATATACTCTGCCGGTTCAAACCGGATAGTAGGTGCTACCCGTATTTTAGAACGGAATAAATCTTTAATTTCTTTGGCAAAGCTTTCGCTGTTCTCGTCACTGCCAATCCGGATCAGGATCTCGTCTGTACCTAACTTATTGGTGTACACCTCAACAACATAGTTTTTTACCCGCGGAATATCATCCAATATGTCGAATAATGCAGGTGGGTACAAGGTTGTTCCTTTATATTTTATCATTTGGCCTTTTCGTCCCAGCACAGAACTTAACCGGATGGTATTTCTGCCACATGCACAAGGTTCCGTATATTGGTAACAGATGTCTCCGGTTTTAAAACGAAGTAAAGGCATACCTTCCACCCCTAAAGTGGTAATGGTTACTTCTCCCGGTTCCCCTTCTTTCACCGGAAGGTTTTTGTCATCCAGAAACTCTACAATGATAAGCTCGGGTTGCAGGTGTCCGCCATGGAATTCAGAACATTCGGTGAAGGACGATTGCATTTCCGTAGAGGCATAAGTGGAATAGAGTTGGAGTGACGGCCACTTTTCGCTGATACGCTGCCCAAGGGTGTTTAATGTAAAGTCGGGGTTACGCAGTGCTTCGCCGATACATACACACTTCTTCATAGAACAGGTGTTATGATTAATCTGATTTTTCTCGGCAAACTCTATCAATTTAATAAGGAATGAAGGAACGACCATGCCGCAGGTAGGGTGAATACGATGAATGGTATCCCATTGCAGTTCCGGTATACCGTTGCCTACACGGGCTACTCCCATACCGAGTTCTCTGGCTCCCAGATAGTAGGCCAGCCCTGCCATGAAGCGGCGGTCTATGGTGGTCATTAGTTGCAGTATATCGTGTCGGCTGCATCCAGCGGTATTGAAGGACAGATACTCGTTGTATGCCAGACGGTCCAGGTCTTTGGAGGTCAGTACAAAAGTAACCGGATCTCCTAAAGTGCCGGAAGTGGTGACATAGTCGATAATATCATCCGGGTCTACACAGATGAATTCACTATTATGTAGTTGCAGGTCTGTTTTGGTGGTAACGGGAATTTGTTGGAGATCTTCTATCTTCTTGATTCGGGTGATGTCTATGGAATGTTCTTTGAACATTTGCTGATAGAAGCGGGAATGTGCCTGCAAGTAAGCCAAGGTTTCAGTGAGTCTGGCTTCCTGATACAATTTAATCTCTTCAGGAGAACGAAACTGTATGTCTGGATTCTTTTCCATATTATTGGTTTTTATTGATTTTTTGTTGGATTCGTACTTTTTCTGCTTGTTTGGGTATGGGCATTGTTAGTGCTTTCTGCCAATAGGTTATAGCTGTATCAGTTTGTTGTATTGCAGCATAATAATCTCCCAATACTTCGTAAACGTAATAGAATGAAGGATTGGATGCCTCATAAAGATTCAGGACCTTTGTTTCTATTGTTTCTTTCCGTTGGATCTTTTCCCGGATGAGCTTCGTTAGCTGTTTATAAGCCATGAACTGTTTGTAGTTTGCTTGCCTGATAAAGTTGTCTTCGGGAATAGTCAGATTCAAAGTGGCGATTTCGTGATGGAAATCTATGGTATCGCTGAATATTTTGTTTAGATCGTATGCCATATACTTGCCGCATTGCCAGGGAGAAGTGGATACATACATGATCTGTTTCTCCGGTAGGAAAATAACAGAGTGATGGGCTATGAGTTGATTGATAGCCATTTCATTACCCATACCCAAATCAATATTGTCCAATCCTTTTTGGTTGCGGAGTATGGAAGCAGCTTTCATTGGATCGATAGGCTTATTCTCTTTCAACAGTTCTTGCAGACGGGCAAAACGATAGGGACTATCGGAAGTCGCAATGTTTTCCCGGTTGCGTTCATCGTTGCGGAAAGTATCTGATTGATAATGGTTAGTGCAAATAATCTGATTACCGCTACTTGTAAAAAGTGCCGTCTTCTCCGGTGACTTTTCAATGATAGCGGCTCTGCCATCCTGTGCAGAACCGATCAGTATGGATTCGGAAACAAATGTTTTCCGCTTCAAGGCGATGGCATAGGCTTCATCAATTGTTGAGGCATATTGCAGTATCTCTCTGGTCAGGATAGAGATGGGAGTGGCGGAAGCAGTCGGCATATCCGATTTTGCAGCATTGATAGTCACCGTGAGTCCGGTTTCATTCATGCCCGAAAGTACACCGATCATACCCGGCCAACCCACGGATGCAAATTTATAGCCTTGCTCGGGCTGATAAAAAGATACCAGTTTGTTGTGTGCAAACTTATCCCCCATGTAAAAATCAAAATTGCGTCCGATGATGAGGGAGGAGTCGGCACTGTTTTCTCCCCAGGTGGCAAAGGAACTGCAACCTACCAACATGTAATCTTGCATGGCATGTCCCAGATCGTGAGCCGAATGATAATTGAGCTGGCGCTCGTAGGGAGTACCGATAAAGTCGTACTCATGAGTACAGGAGAGTGAAATGCCATAAATTTCATCTCTGAACTCTTCCGGAACATTCTTTCCTAAGTTACGGTTGAAAAGTACGATGAAGAAGCGGAGAAACTTAAGATAATTGTCCGAAGGTACGATTTCGCGTATCTGGTCAACAAAGACTTTCTCCTGATAATATAGTAAATCAGAAGAAAGTTTGCCTATGGCCTCACCGCGCTGGAATGCGTCGCCACTCACCTTCAACTCCCACAGGCCACTGTTGCTTTGCCGCAGATAATTGCCTGCATATTCCCGAAGACTATCTGTCTGTACCAATTCTCCGTTGGCTTTTGGGGTGTAGTCGGGAGTCAGCATATCCGCAGAGAAATAGAGTATGCTAACAAAGAGGATAATGGCAAGGAGAAGTACCCCTATGCCACACGCTGTGTATTTAATTGTTTTCTTTAATATCTTATGCATGACCTATTCGTTTAGCTAAATATTCATGTCCGAGCAATTCGCCACAAGTGATGATGGAGGTTAATGTTACTCCTAAAGCACCGTGGACATTCAGGTTCTGTCCTGTGAGAAATAAGTTTCCCAATTTGGTCCGGGTGGAAACAAAACCGATCTGCGGACATTTGTAATCTTTGATAATTCCATAGGCGGAACCGTCGCAAGTACCCGTAAAGTCTCTGTAGCTAAGTGGAGTAGTGGTATACATTGTCTCGATGTGATCGGTAAAATCGATCCCGTGGCTTTTGATGAACTCCAACAATTGCTTGGCTTTTTCCATTTTGAAGGCTTTATAGTCTTCACCTCGTTGTTCGGGAAGTGTATCCTGCCAGGCAGACAGTTCATCTATATACATGGGAGTCAGAATGGATATGACGTCTGCATAATCACTGTTGCGGGAAGATGCTTGTGTGGAGATCATGCAATTGGTGGTATATCCCATATTGACTTTCTTATCATACCATACATCATTGTCTCCATGCAGATAGAGGTTCTGATTCAGATACGGATAACTTTTCTCTTTCATAATCAGATAAAGAGTGAAAATGCCGTATGTGTTTTCTAAAGAATTAATACGGGAGATATAGGCATTTTTGATACAGCGGGTTTTGTCCAGCAAGGTTAATGTTTGTTTGGGGTGTACGTTAGAGATGATGTATTTGCTTTCTATTCGTTCTGCATGGTTTATCTCTACCCCTGCTGCTTGGTTGTTCTCTACAATGATACGGGTGACTTCACTGTTGTTCAAAACTGTTCCGCCATGAGTGCGTATTACATTTATCATTTCAGAGGCCACTTGCATACTTCCATCAATGAACCGATAGGCCCCTTGTATGTAGGAGTTGTTAATCATGGCGTGTTCATAGAAGTTGGAATGTTCTCTTAAACCACCATACAGAAGTGCCGAGCCGGCCAATACCGATTGCAAATCAGAATTGGTGGTAATCTTATCTATCATTCCTGCTGCTGAGGTATTGAAGAACTTCATTCCTTCAGTAGAAATAATACCTTTCTTCAGATTGTCCACACTGATCAGATTGCCTACTTCTTTCAGTAACGCTGTATATTGCCGGAGATTTTCTTTTTCGTGAGGAAATGATTGGCAAAGGGTATCGATAAAACGTTCGTATCCCATTGCGTAATCATATACGCGATTCTTATAGAAAATCTTATCAAAAGCATTTTCATCCAGTTTCCGGACTTTGAGGTGATCCATGATTCCTACATACCGGAAAAACTGATTCATTACTTGTCCTTCGTCCAGACTACCTATATAATGAATTCCTGTATCCAACAAATGCCCTTTCCGGCGATAGGTCTGAAAGCATCCTCCAAACAGTTCGTTCTTTTCGAGCACACATACGTTATACCCTTCTTTACTAAGTATGGCTCCACATTCAAGGCCACCTAACCCACTTCCAATGATGATGATGTCATACTTACTCATGGTAATTGCTTTTTAAGTATATAGATGGTATTCGATGTATATTTATCGTTGCGGATAGTCTTTACTTCCATTCCACACTCCCGGGCTATGCTTTGAATTTGAGCTTCGGAAGTGAAGCAGAGCTCATCCGTAGTGCGGTTGAATTTGACAACTTGTGTAGAGAGAACTTCCGTGAGGCGGGTTAGCCGATGCTTATGGGTCTCAGCGGAATTTCCATCACGTACGATAATCATTCCTTCAGGACGAAGAAGATTGGCACATCTCACTAACAAGTCGTGTTGATGTTCATAATTCATGTAATGCAATACGTCATTCAGGATGAAGACATCACTTTCCGGGAACTCATAAACCGATGCGTCAGCATGTTCAAAACGAAGGTTTTCGCCACGAAGCCAGCCGTGTTGAGCTATAGCTATTTTATCTTCGTCATAATCGATTCCTAATATTTGCCTTTCTTTGGATATCATAGACAGCATATAACACAGAGGACCGAGACCACAACCGATATCCGTAATCTGTCCTTTCATCGGAATCAGTTGATTGAATAACTGGTAATTGTGTTCCATCTTTACTTTGATGCGGATGTACCACTCGATGACAGGACTTTTATAGATATAGTTCAGTACCAATGCCTCATAAAATGCCGGATTCGCCGGTGTATTCTTTTCCAGGCAAATGCGTGCATATTCTTCTTTCATGTAGGAAGAGATGCGCTTGGTACGTTCCTGATAGGTAGTTCCGAATGAATCATCGTTATAAAGTATGCGAGGCAATATTTTAGAGTAAATAATGCCTTTGCGGACATAGAAAGGTTGTGCCTTGGCTATAATCTCTCCATTGCCGTATAGCAGAATAGGAATAATATCCAATTGCAGAGTTTCTGATAAATAGAAAGCACCTTTATGAAAACGTTTCATCTTGCCGTCATAGGTTCGGGTACCTTCGGGGAAAATGGCAATGGAGTATCCTTCTCTTACTTTTTCCCGCATCCGTTCCACACAAAGTTCATATCCTTCGTCTACATGGAAGAAGCCTGCATACTGAATAATTTTTCCAAATACCGGAGAGTTCCATACCCAGTGATTGGTTATCATGATAATCTTCGGAGAAAAAGATAATAACTCCAGGATATCAATGAAAGACTGGTGATTGGCTATTATGATAGCCGGCTTTTTGAATGTCTCATTGGTTACGTTGATGTGTTCTTTACGTACAAATGTTGCCACTACCAATATACCTTTGCAAGTAATGTTGATAATCCGGCAAACAAGCTGCTGCTTATAACTGCGGCGTACCGGAATGAGGTATAATAAGAAAATGAAAATTCTCAGAATGATGCATCCTGTAACGAAGAGCATGAAAAGGATGATTGTGCGGAGTAAGCCTATCAAGGTATACGGGGGCAGTCCCTTAGAAGCCGGTTTAGCAATAAAGAACTGGAAAATAATAGGTTGTATGGTATAGGCTACTAATACCACCGCTGCCATTCCAAGGATGGAAATCAGTGAAATGGATTGCAGGGCGGGATGTTTGGCAAATACTAAAGTTCCCATTCCCACAACGGCTGTGAATGCAGAGAAGAAAATAGCTGTCTTATGGGAATTCAGGATCGCTTTTCCTGTCCGGTATTTGTTTTGGAGTCCATCCATGATGAAGATACTGAAGTCGTCTCCGATACCGAAAATGAAAGTAGAGAGGATAATATTAATAATGTTGAATTCGATACCCAGAATCCCCATCAGGCCCAAAATAATGGTCCAGCTGATAAGCATAGGCAGGAAACTGATCAGGGTTAATTCTATACGCCCGTACGAAATCAATAGGGCCAGGAATATAAGGAATGAAGAAATATAAAGTATCAGGTAAAAGTCGTTATTGATGGCAGAGACCCATTGATTAGTGAAATAACTCCGGTCGAAGACTACAACATCCGTATTATCCTTGAATTGTTGATAGACTTCTTCCTTATTATCATCAGTGATGCGTACCTGGGTAACGAGCATCGTGATGGAGTCAGCACTTGTTTGCCATTCGTTCAGTAGGGTAGTGGCGATACTATTTGTATCGTCCTGATAATTATAGGGCTGGAATGGATGTTCTAACCATTGGTAAAATGCATCGAAACTACCTTCCCGGAAGTGATAGGTACGGGCGGCGTCTTCTATGTATTTGCGAATAGTTGATATCTTTTCCGACTCTCCCCAATACTGGTTCCATTGTTCCAGACGCTTTGGCTGTTCTTCCGGTGAAATTAAGAATTGCTCGGCAGATGCATACGCTTTAATAAGTCCCTGTTCTTTAAAAGCGGATAAGTGCTGATTGGTATTTGCATAGCTTTCGAGTGCTTCTGTCATGTCTTTACCTACACTGACAAAAAGTACGGTTTTCTCTTGGGCATTGAAAAGCTGTTCCAGTTTAGCCTCTGCTTGTTTTAAGTGCTGAGGTTCATAGTTGAGGCTCATCATGTCTTCGTTAAACTTGACTTTCTGTGAAGTAAATAAGCCGATGAGGGTAATAATAACGATGATGCCTACTAGCCATTTGTTCTTTTCATAAGGATAGGCATTGATTTTTTCAATAAAGCGTAAGACCCTGCCTTGCTTCACATCAGCTTGTCCTTTCAGGAAGTGTGGAAGATAAATAAGACAAAAAAGAGTAGTACCGATAAGTGCCAGAGAAGCAAACAAACCGAAATCGCGTAACAATTCGGACGTGGTAAAAGTAAGTCCGAAGAATGCACCTATTGTAGTAAAACTGCCTACTGTAAGCGGATAAGTTATTTCTTTAATCAATTGCTGGACAGTAGAAACATGATTTTGATGAGCCAGCATGTGTATGGAGTAGCTCAGTGCAATACCCAGAATAGCCGATCCTGCACCTACAGCAATCGCAGAAATATATCCCTGAATAAAATAAATCAGGCATAAAGCGAACAATCCCCCGAATAAAACGGGAGTGACAATGAGAGGGATTGATTTCTTATGTTTAAACACCAGCGAGATGAAAACAATGATAATCAGCAGTGCAATCGAAGAAGTAATAATAGTATCCTTCTTAATCTGTCGTGCATTATAGACACTGACAGAGGGACCTCCAAAGTAAGATGCGTGAATGGAAGGATACTTTTTCTTAATCTGTTGCAACTCATTTTCAAGTATTCGAATCAGATTTTCATTCTCACCGGTACTTCCTGTTCCGAATACCGGAGTCATAAACATCAGTAATGTGTTTCCATCCTTCGAAAAAATGTGCCCATTGTTGATTTCATAATTGGTTTCCAACTGAAAATCCTGCAAATGCTTTAAGACGTTATTTCCAAGTCCTAACGGGTCTCTTTGTATATAACCTCTCAATGCTATACCTGCGGGAGAAAGAAGGTTGGTATAGTTCTTTCGCATTATGGTTTCTATGCCTTCCTGCGTTAAAAGTGAGTCGAAGTGCTGATAGTCTTTTTCCGTCAGGAACAGCGGAAGATTTTCATAAACAAAATCTGTTGCTTTTTCAATGGTTGTTTCATCTACTTCCGAAAAGATATCTTTAATCCAGGTTTGGTTAGACTCTTCTAATAAGTTTTGTTTCAGTTGGTCTCCGGCTTCTATCATTAAATCCGGAGTTACTGTAGAGTCGGCAGGAGAGATTAAGATGATAATCTTATCCTTTATTTTTAGATTATCAAATACCTTGGTGATGTTCTGGCTGTTCTTCGTATCAGGAAAGAAACGGGTCACATTCTCTTCAAACCTGACTTGCCAGGCGAAGTACCCCATAAAAAGGGCACAAACACAGAGTGACAAATAGAAGAGAACTTTGTGTCTTTGAAAATAATTATATAGTCTGATAAAGAACTGAGTCATGTTGTTTTCGGCCTTCTGTATATAGTAAGCAGGCTGATCGTTATAATACCTGCCAATATACTACAAGCGGTTGCAAAGATAACACTTCCAATTAAATATTGCTCTAAAACCGATTTCACATTTTCCAATGAAATATTGGTAAGATGAAGTTCAACCGGTCTGTTCAGTACTTTACACCCTGTCAGGTAACTGCCATATAATAGGAAAGGAATCATGGGAGGAATACTGATATTAGCTGCTACAATGGCTATTACTTTGTTGAGTTTAAGCACATGAGCCAAAAATAAAGCGGCAAGCATCTGGTATCCCCAAATCGGGACTATTCCCATAAATACACCTAACATAATGGCATAGGTAATCTTCAGATTCGATTCTTCGGACTGTGTAATGTGAGTTCGGAAGAATTTCCGGCAATTGCTCCAGGTTAGTTTCCGGAAGAAGTTACGCGGATAAATCCAAAGGAAAGTGATGAACACTAAGAAGGTATTCAATATACTGATGCGGGTGAAATCTCGGAAAGGACGGAAGTGTGAGACACGTTCTTCCTGGGGCGGATAATAGACATGTATGGGTATATTGCGGACTGTAGTTCCTCCCCATACTGCAAATACCAGTGCTTCAAGCTCAAATTCATATTTAGCGGTATAGTAGAATCTCTGCACATTGATTTTATGTAATGGATAGAGCCGGTAACCCGATTGGGTATCCTGAAGCTTTACTCCGGTTTCAAGTTTAAACCAGAAGTTGGAGAACTTATTGGCGAAAGTATTCTTGCCCGGCATATTGTCCGAAGTCAGATTACGGGCACCTACCAACAACGTATCCGGTTCTTTTTCTATTTCTTCCATGAAAATAGGAATGTCCGAAGCAAAATGCTGTCCATCGGAATCTATAGTGATGGCATATCGGTAGCCGGCTGCTTTGGCCTGTTTTAATCCGTTCTTTAAGGCAGTTCCTTTTCCTTTATTGGTAGGATGGGTGATGATATGCAGGTTCGGATAGTTTTCCAGAAGAGTAGGGGTGCTATCGGTAGAGCCGTCATTGACAACGATGATATCTTCTACATAGAAGAGTACATCTTCAATTACGGTAGTCAGCGTCTTTTCATTATTGTAGGTAGGTATAATAACTACAATACCAAGTTGCCTGGCTTTCTCATGCCATAGTTCCTCGCTACGTTCTTCCATGTTTATTTGCCGATTAGTTGTGCTTTTAATTTGATACAGATATCTTTTGAAGATGCTCCTTCAGCCAGAATCTGGAATGTATCCGTTTCGTTTTTTTTGATAGTCAATGAGAGCTTTAATTCCGGTGTCTCATTCGGATTAATAACTGAAAGAAACTTGCATGATGCTATCTGCTTGTATTGCAGGGGAGCTTGCTGTATTTTTTCTATGCACTCTTTTATTATTTGCAGCATACAAACGCCCGGAACCACGGGCTGTTGTGGAAAGTGTCCGCTATAAATAGCATGTTGTGGGTTGAGCATGACTTGCACTACCCAGTCTGTTTCATTGATATGCTCAGAGTGCCTGACTTTATAGAAATTGGGAAGAAGTTCAGCCATATTAGTTTGGGTTTTCTTTTAATTTGTCCAACTGTATACTTAGTCGCAACCAGGGATGTTTGATTTTTATCTGTTCGGGATGTCCAGAGTTGAACTCCGATAGATAGAATACTGTTTTTCCGAATCCCCTGCCTGTGACTCTTTTTTCAAAGGTACTGCTTTTCTTTTTGATGCGGATATTCTTTCCACTTAAAAATAGATTCTTGAAGTCTGTTTCCAGTAATAGCAGCATTTTCTTTTTCTTCATGGGCTCTATGCAACTGTTGACGTGAAATTCATTTTCCCGAAGTGAAAAATCAAAAAGACTGAGTCCAAAGTAAGTAGATGCCAATATTCTTATTTCATTATCCGGCAATTTCCGTACAATTAATAAACCGCTGAAGTGATGCTTCATAAAATCTAACTGCATATTATATTTTTGCGAGTATTCTTCAGCGCAAATAATAGGTGTCACATGAGATGTGGCATCTCCTGCTATTGTTTTTGAGGAACCGCAGGAAGTGAATAGATACAGAATAAAGATCAGATTAGCGAATAGAAAACTTTGTTTCATCTTTCAAAGCATTAAATCTCTTGTTGTAGAACTCATATTCCGTATAATTGGTGGCTGTTTCGGAAAGACGCAATTTGTAAACCGACATATCTTTCTTATCCAGGTATATTTCAATTTCCGAAATGTAAGCTTGTATGGCTTTATTGATCGGCTTAATCTTCACTATATAATAGGAATCATTTTCAAAATATTCCAGTTTGTAGTCGGAAGATATTTTTGAGAGATCGCCTATCATGCAAGCTGTGAGCATATCTTGCATTTGATTCATCATCTTATTGGTGGTTAGGCTCATAACGCTCTTTTTACCGTCCGATACAATTTTAAGCCGAGAGTCGTTTATAACTATTAGGTAGTTGACGGGTTGGGCGTATTCCATACGTATTTTGCCACTCTTTTGATAATAGAATTTTCCTTTGGAGGCTACCTTCTCATCCAGAATATCCAAATACTTCACTTGTGTAAAGTCACTTTCAATGGACTGCATGGTTTGTGCTTCCTTTGCCAGACGGTTTTCAAAATCTTGGGTATGGATTAGCTTCTTCATTGTCTGGGCATGGGTATAGGAAATGCCCAATATGATTGATAATGTTATTAGTATGGTTCTCATAATGCTTTTACAACATGCTGTCCAGACGGACAACTGTATATCCCTGTTCTTTAATTAAGTTAAGTATCTCTTTTAATAACAGGTCACTGTCCGGCATCCGATCGTGTAGAAGGATGATAGAACCGGGGCGTAACCTTTTCTGAATACGCTTCAAAACCTTCTCTTTGGAAGGTTGCAGTGTATCGAGTGTTCTGATATTCCAGCCAACAGGAGTGTATCCCAATATGCGGACAGCTTTTGCTATAGTGGGATTTGTGACTCCAAACGGTGGGCGGAATAACTTGATTTTCTGCGAAGTTACTCGTTCTAATGCAAACTGGCAAGCTTGCAAGTCTTTTTTCATCCGCGACAGACTGTACAAGGGAAAATGATTGGTATGGGTAAAAGAATGATTACCAATCAGATGTCCTTCGTTGATGATTTGTCGGATCAACTCTTCATTCTCCTGTACTTTGTGACCGATGCAGAAAAAACAAGCCGGTATTTGTTGTTCTTTGAGTACTTGCAATACTTTGGGAGTTTGTACCGCGTCCGGTCCATCATCAAAGGTGATAGCTACAATTTTCTCTTCAGTCTGTTTCTTGCAAAATACCTTGAGATAGATGTTAGAACGGATGCTGCAAGATGCGTAGACGAGAAAGATAATCAATAATATCATCAGGATTTCCACTATCATTGTCTTTTCCGGATTAAAATAAGTGAATGGTTAATGGAGTGATAATGATTATATATCAGAACTGTCCGTCCCGGATTTAGATTCTCTTCAAAAGTTTTAGCCACTTTCCATAAAGCAAAGGAAGATGCCGTAGGATATTCACCACATTCATTCTTAAAGGTGGTATATGTTGCTGTGGGAAACAGGCTGTTTTCTAAATCTGTATACAGGGTATCTTCTTTCAGGTTTCCATTCTTACCGGTAACAAACCAATCGACTTGTCCGGCTGTTAATCGGTTGCTTTGCAAAAAGCGATGAATCTTTTCAGCTACTTCCTGCGTACTGCTCGCATGAATAAAAGTCGATATACCGGCAAGTTCTGCTAATGTGGATTCGGTGGCTTCTCGTCCCAATAGGAAGAACTGGGCACCTTCGCCTGCTTGTATGCCTCTTAGTAGTCCTAGGCGTTGTTGTATGGCGTGGCTGTTAGGGGTGATCTCATCAATAGCTCCTACCAGGACATTTTCATCACCTTCCCAGATTCTCATCATACCGTCCAATAGTGCACTTTCGAAACTCAATCCCCGGTGCACATACGTCATGTTGTAAGCATGTATCTGGCGGAGTAATGCTATTTGAGCTCCGATGGTATTGAAGGTTGACTGGATAAAGGGGGTTGGGTTCAGTAGTTGTTCTTCATTCTCAATGATTGTATTCAGGAACTTCTCTGTATCTGCCAGGCATCCGAGTCCGGTTGCGGTGATGATCGCATGTACTTTTTCGGAAGGTAGGGTACTGATACATTCCAGTCCGCAGGCAACTCCCATTTTGACGATCCGGCTCATGCGCCTCCGTAGTGCGGCATTTGTGATAATGCTCTTGTAATCCGGTTCGTTAGCGGATAAATAAGGGGATTCTCCGGAAGCAGTATCCGCGTGAATAGAAGCAATATGATTGATATAGACAGGTTGCATCATTTCTCTTTTAATGTGGAAAACAGGATCGAAGAATCATTTCCACCGAATCCAAAAGAATTCGATAGTACATTACGAATGGGTAGTCCCTCGCGGAATGAGGTTTCGGGCATCAACATGTTTTCTTCTATAGGTTCTTTGAAGTTCAGATTGGGATAGATGAAACCATGATATACGGAGAGAACAGAATAAACCGCTTCAATTCCTTCCGAAGCCCCTAATGTATGACCGATAAACGCTTTGACAGAACTGAACGGAGGAATTTTATCACCAAAAATCCGTCGGATAGCAAGTCCTTCTGAAAGATCATTACTTGGAGTTCCTGTGCCATGTACATTGATATAATCAATCTCTTCGGGAGGAATTTCACTCTTTGCTATGGCTTCTGTCATAGACCAGAATGGTCCGTTTCCTTCGGGTGAACTGCCGGTTTGATGAAAAGCTTCATTCACATTCGAATATCCGCTTAATAAGCAATAAGGCTCTTTCCGGAGTAATTTCTCTGATTGAAGCACAATATATCCGGCTCCTTCTCCTAAGTTGAGGCCTGCACGGGATGCGTCAAAAGGACGGCAGTGTTCCTTATCCAAAATCATAAGTGAATTGAAACCATTGAGGGTAAACTTGCACAAGGCGTCCGTACCTCCTACAATGGCAGCGTCCAGTTGGCCATTCCTGATCATGCGGGCTCCTAACATGATAGCATTAGCTGCTGATGAACAGGCGGTACTGATAGTGGTTACAAAGTCATTTACTTTCAGATAATCTGCTATCATTTCAGTACTTGCACCGCAGTCATGAGAGATAACTTCCCGTAATCTTCCTTTTCTATTGTCCTTTTTAAAGGCATTGTAGAAATGTTCACTCAAATCCATACCACCTACAGAAGTGGAAGATATGAGACCTACACGCAAAGTATTCAAATCTAACCGGGCGTCATCGACTGCTTCCCGGGCAGCTAACATACCTAATAAGGCTGTCCGGGAAAACGTTTTTTGTATATCTAAAGAGAGTAACCGTTTTAGTTCTTCATTGCTGTATTTTACCTCTGATACGGGTACATCCAGTTCCGTAGGGAAAAGGGTTACTTTCCCCATACCATGCTGATGTTTCCTGAGTGAAGCTATATTTTCTGCAACACCCAGACCAATACCTGAAACAACACCTAAACCGGTTACATATATCTTCATTGTTTCTGATTTTCAGAGATATAGTTAGCTAATGTACGTATTGAGTAGAAAATCTGTTTCCCTTCTGCAGGATTCTTTATTTTGATTCCATAGTTACGCTCTAAAATAAGGATAATCTCAAGTGCGTCAATAGAATCGAGTCCTATACCACCGTCACCAAACAGAGGTTCATCAGGATTAATCTCTTCGGGTGTGACTTCTTCAAGATTCAGTTCTTCTATTAATTCTCTTTTTAGTTTTTCTATTAATTCTTCCATATCAATGTTGTACTTCTATTAGTTTAAAATCAGCTTTATACTCTTCCATTAAAAGGTTGCACCATCCGGTGATGCAAGCTTTTAAATTACCTTTCTTCATTACAATTCGTGCATATTCTTCCAGTTTATCCGCATCGAATTCTTTTTCTATGAAGAAAGTATTTTCTCCTTGTATCTTATGACGGATACATATCTCACCAGCTACAACGTTAGGCAGAGTGTATACAAATACCGTCGGACTGGCTGCATGGTCACCTTCCTGATTGATAATCATCTGATGACGAATATCCGTATTCAGTGAGGCGGCAGCATTAACCAGCAATATCCCTATTTCTTCCGGTTGAAAGTTTTTCTCCTTCAACAGATATTCAACAGCAGTATATCCCAGTTTGCAAAGGTCGTCCATTTTGTAGAATTTCATGTTACTTCCACCTGTATTTTTATATGCTTCGCGGATAAACTGCGCAAAGTTTGGGGCAGATGATGAAAAAACGGTCTCTCCATTCATACTTAAACAGCTATTCTCAATGGAAACAGTTGCGGTCGTATGAACTGTCACCGATGATTGCACTCTTGAGGGCTGTTTCTGATATGCGGGAAGTGTCAATACGATAGCAGCATTACAACCTCCGAAACCGGATGCTGTTTTGATACAGTGTTTCATGGGTATTTCCTGATGGTCAGCTTGCACCAGAATAGGCATGCTGACACCGGGCTTTTCATAGCCTAATGTACCGAATAGTACGTTTTCCTTTAGTTCGTGAATACAGATAATAGATTCAATCACTCCCGATGCCCCTAAAGTATGACCGAAATAAGATTTCAAACTATGAACCGGAACGGTTTCCAATCCGGCTAAATGAATAGCTTTCGATTCCATTTCATCGTTATAGACAGTAGCCGTTCCATGTGTATTCATGAAACTAACGTCTTCGGCAAGGACTGCGGCTTCTTCCATGGCCTGCCGTATGGCGAAGTAAAGTCCGTCTCCTGTGCGTGACGGGCCTGAAATATGATTGGCATCGTTGCTAATGGCTCCTCCGGACAGGATGATATCCGTATCGTTTCCTTCCGAACTCAGCAGGATAGCACCACAAGCCTCTCCTAAATTGAGTCCGTCTCTCCGGGCATCATAAGGGCAGCATCTTTCGGGACTGATGGATCTGAAAGATAGAAATCCGCTGGTAATGAAGTGGGAAAGGATATCACCTCCCGCTACTATGACTTTTTTGTATCTGCCGGATTCGATCCATCGCTTTGCTACAATCAAAGCGGATACTCCTGATATGCAGGCATTAGAAATAACTTCTACCCGGTTGCCGGCCTGAAAATATTCGCTTATTCTTCTTTCCATTTCCCATAGATGAACTCTGATATCAGGGGTGTCGGGATGATTGGCCAACAGGTCGATATTACCTTTAGTGGTGGATAGGATGAGGCCACAATCTTTATCCGCCAGATTCATTTCGGAATGGGACAGAATATCCTGAATGGCAAGTATGAATAGTTGTTCCAGGCGTGTGTACGTACCCAAGTTCTTTGCTCTTTCCCATTGTTCCGGTTTAATAGTGGCAGCTAATATAGAGGTATCAGATATGATTCCTGCTTCATGCCTGGTGATCCCGCTCTGATATTCCCGGATTGCTTTTATATTCTCCCGGGTATTTGCTCCTAAAGAACTGATCAGAGTATCTGCTGTGATATATACAGTTATAGGATGTTCCATTTCTTTTTCCACTCCTGATAAAAGGCCGGAGTTGCTAACTCCAGCTCCCTGTTAGTATTTAGAAAAACCTGAGTTGTACTTCCGGTGGCAACGATATTGTTGTCTGTAGCCCGATATAGTACATATTCGAATTTAATCTTGGCAGCTTCACAAGAAATGTATCGGGTTTCAATGATAACTTCTTCACCGAAGGATAAGGATTGCTTAAATTGGCAGTTTAATTCAACGATGGGTACCATATATCCTTCACTATAGATATCCATATATCCTAAGCCATAATGTTTTCCGAAAGACTCCCTTCCATCCTCAAAATAGCGTACATATTCACCATGCCATACGATTTGCATGGAGTCTATTTCACTGAAACGTACCTTTATTGTGGTGCGGTCAATGAGTGCAGGTGTATGCAGATTCGTTTTTTGCCTCATTTCTTATCTAAAAATATTTTCATCCGGCATTCTGCAATCACTCCTTCCGTAGTGCTTACACAAGCAGATACCAAAGTAATGTCGAATACCTCCTGAATAACCGTAATTTCAGTGAATAATTCCTGTCCTGTCTCCGGCAAACGGTGAAGGGTTAATTTATCTACCGAACCGATAAAGCCTAAGGGCACCGGTTCATTTTTCTGTAAATAGATATATCCGATCCGTGCCGCCGCAGATTGGGCTATGTGTTCGATGATACCTGCTTCCTGCAATTTACCTTCCTGGCAGAAGATATTATCGTCAGTGACTGTGAGACCTGAATAGGAACAATCATCTTCAATGCCACAGAATGAGTCTACCATAACGATTGGCGGTCGTTGTGGTATCAGGTTCAGGATTCCTTCACCGGATATGATAGGAGTTCTTTTCATTTCAGCTTACATTTTACAATACTGTGTCCCAATCCCAGGTTATCATATATTTCCTCTATTTCCAACCCTGATTCTTGAATGCACCGTGCCATATCGTCGGAGTGATACATTTTGCTGTTACCATTTGCCATAGCAGTAAAGTATATACTGATCTGTGTCAGGCAGTAGGCAGCAGTTTCGAACTTCTGTCGGTCCCAGAATGTTTCCATAATGTAGAGTCGCCCTTCTGTAGACATGGACTGAGCAGCCCGTGAGAGTATACTGATAACTTCTTTCTCAGAAAAACAATCCAGAAACTGACTCATCCAGATTGCATCAAAACCTTTCGGGAAAGGTACATTTTCATCGAGAAGATTTACACCATGTCCATGAATACGCTCGTGACCGGAAATATTTTCCGTCTTTTGCTTCATCATTTCCAGTTGTTGGGGTAAATCCATAATGGTAACTTCTACTTTCTCGTTGTATTGCACACATTTAGTAGCCCATCTACCTGTATTGCCTCCTACATCGAGCAGAGTCCGGGGAGAGTGGCTGAATACGATTTCGAGTGCCTGGTCGAAAGAATTGTCTGAATAAAAATGGTCGAAGCCGAACCAGCTTTTCTGCACTTGCTCGGGTAAACTGGATAATCCTTCGTAAATCGTGGGCCAGTTTCCCAATTCTTTCAAACCTTCGGGGCGACCATTTAGCAATGCTTCTTCCAGATGGAACAGACCTTTGTAGTTGACGTCCTGATTAAAATCCATGTTCACTTGTGCCATCTCATCATTCAACAGGAACCATCCGGCCTTTGCCAGTATATATTGATCGTCTTTTACCAATACAGTACCTATGGTGAGTGAGGCTTCCAGTAAAACTTGTGCTGCATACTTTGACAATCCGGTGTTCTGGCTGATCTGTTCCAGTGACAGACCTTCCCGGTTGTCGGAAAGCAAGCGGAAAATACCGAATTTCAGCATCAGGCGTGAAACTTGGAATACAATGGGACCAAAAGCGATTTCTTGTGCCAACCGCTGTGCTTGCACAGCAGTGAATCGTTCTTTGGTATATCTCTTTTGTAAAGAAGGAAATAGTTTCATTTTGTTGATTTTAGTTTATTCAAGCGACTTCCAGAAAGGATAATAGTTGAACCATTGTTCGGGATACTGACTGATTACTTTTTCCAGAGCGTTCACATATTGTTCTAATAGTAATTGCTCTGCCCTTTTCTCTTTTGAGCCGGATACCTTTTCTGCCAGTATAAAATGAAAATGATAGGTTTGCTTAGCCTCTCTCATTGCAAAATAGAAAACTACAGGAACTTTCATCCGTGATGCCAATAGGAAAGGGCCGATTGGAAAACAAGCTTCGTGTCCCATAAATTTACAGGTCAGCAGTTTGTCTGCATTCAGATAACGGTCTCCCTGAAAACAGACGTATTCTTTATGATCCAGCGCTTCTGTAATTTTGAATATATGTGCCAGATTATCCTTGTTAACCGGTATAATCTTGTAAGGTTGCTGCTGTCCGTTCTTCTTCAGTATTTCTTTAATCTTTTGATGTTCGGCATCGTACATCACCACATTCATCTTCTTGCTGTAGTCATTGAAAAAAGGTGTTCCGATTTCCCAGTTACCAACGTGTGCACCGATCATGATTACTCCCTGATCTCCATCCAATACATTTAGAAACTCCTGATAGTGGTTGAACTTGAAATGATACTTGTCGATCATTCCATTTCCAATGGCTACCTTGTCTATGAGTATCTGTCCCAAACGATAATAGTTGTTCAGCAATAGACCCACCGATTGTATGCGGTTCCGTTTTAAGATACGGCGGGCATATTGCCAGATACTCTTTGTTGCTTTAGGAGCGAAAGGGATAAAATAAAGAACAATCAGAGACAGAAAACCATAAGCAGCCTTTATTCCACAATACCTGATCATATAAATGAAAAACAGGTATCCGGATACGCCACCACGGGTTTTACCTTTCCACATCTTGTCTATTCGTTTTTGTTTTCGGCCATACGTGTAATGACGAGATTATAGAAGTCCTGGAACGTTTTGATTCCGACAAAATCTTGTCCGGTTACGTTAAAACCGAAGTTCTTTTCAATCAACACTACCATATCTACCAAGTCCAGACTGTCTAACTCAAGGGTTTGCATGAGCGGAGCATCAGGCTGGATAAGATCGATATCTACTTCAAATTCCTCGGATAAGGTTTCTCTTATCTTTTCAATGATTTCTTCGTGGGTCATACTTATATTACTTTACTTTTTTAATAATTAATGTAGAATTGGTTCCTCCGAATCCGAATGAGTTCGACAGGAATGTATCAAATTCCATATTTATTCGTTGGGCGGGGATATTAAGTTGGACAGAGGCTTCATCCGGCTCTTCGAAATTCAGGTTGGGAGCAATGAAGTTATTCTGCATCATTAAAGTAGAATAGATAACTTCGCTGGCACCCGCCATCCACATTTCATGACCGGTCATAGACTTGGTGGAAGCCACATACGGGTGGTGTCCTTCAAATACTTCTGCTATGGCTTTTGCTTCATTCAAATCACCTATCGGAGTAGAAGTGGCGTGCGCATTGATGTATTTAATTTCATCCAATGCGATTCCGGCATTCCGGATGGCCATTTCCAATGAACGCTTTGGGCCGTCTATATTAGGAACAGATATGTGATCTCCATTGGATGAAAAACCGTAGCCGATAATTTCTGCCAATATGGGTGCTCCTCGCTTAACAGCTGATTCATAACTTTCCAGTACCAGGCTGGCGCCACCTCCGCTGGGCACAAGTCCGTCTCTGCTTTTATCAAAAGGTCTGGATGCTTGCTGAGGCTCGTCTTCCCGGGTAGAGAATGCACTTAATCCGTCGAAACTACCTACTGAGAATGGATTTACTTCTTGCGCACCGCCACAAAGAATACACTCTTGCAATCCTGACTTGATTAGCAGATAACCCATGCCAATGGCGTGTGAACCGCTTGCACAAGCACCGGAGATTGTGAAGTTTACTCCTCTGAGCTTGAAGATGACCGACAGGTTCATAGATACAGTCGAATTCATCGACTGGAAAATAGAACCAGAACCTACCAGCACGGTATTCTTCTTTTCCCGGATAATATCTACAGCGTTAATAATCGGTGCAGTACTACTGTCATTCCCATACAGTATTCCTACTTCATTTGCTTCCAAGAATGCTTCATCAATACCTGCATTTTTGAAAGCTTCTACACTTGCCAGATAGGCATATTCTCCCTGTTCAGGCAAACAGAGACGTTTCCGTCTGTCCAGCATTTTTTTGAGATCAGGGCGTTCCAGCAGACCAGTCAGTGCAGAAATATACCCCATTTCTTTCCGGTGGGGATCGATGCCGATTCCCGATTTACCTTTATATAATGAGTCTGTTACTTCGCTCAGATTCTTGCCGATGCACGAGTAAATTCCCATTCCTGTAATGACAACTCTTCTCATGTATGCAGTCCTCCATTGATTGAAATAACCTCACCTGTGATATAAGAGGCGTTGGGGGAAACTAAGAAACTTACAAGATCAGCCACTTCTTCCGGTTCACCGAAGCGCCCGGTAGGGATGTGCTTTTTCCATTCGTTCTCATTGATGTCTTCGGTCATTTCCGTACGGATGAATCCGGGGGCCACAGCATTGACAGTTACATGCTTCTTTGCCACTTCCTGGGCTAATGCCTTGGTAGCGGCAATGACACCCCCTTTAGCAGCAGAATAATTTGTCTGTCCGGGCATACCTTTGATGCCTGATAGCGAAACTATGTTGACAATGCGGCCGAAACGTTTGACTAACATGTTTTTAAGCAATGCCTGGGTGACATAAAAGAATCCATTCAAGCTGGTATTCAGTACTCCGTTCCATTCAGGTTCGGTCATCCAAAGCATTAAATTGTCTTTGCGAATTCCTGCATTGTTAATCAGTACTTCAATATATTCGTCCGGATGTTGGGCACTCCAGGTGTTTAACGCTTCGGATACTGCTGCCGGGCTGCTTACATCGAACTTTAGTAGTTCTCCATCTCCTCCTTGCTCTCGAACGAGTTGCAGGGTATTGGCCGCTTCCTTATCATTGCTTTGATAATTAATCAGCACGGTATATCCTTTTTCTGCCAGTTTGATGCTGACAGCACGTCCTATGCCCCGGCTTCCGCCTGTTATTAATGCGTATTTCATTTATAAATTGAATTTCTTATTTTTCAAGTATTCATTCATAGCCTCTATTTCCTTATATTTAGGAGTATCTTGGGAAAATACAGGGAAGAATGCCCGGATTTCATTGTACACATTGCGTGATTCCGTACTCAATTGATCTTGTATCTTTAAATAATCCACCGCCTGTACAATCCCCATAAACAGAATACTCATGACTTGATAAGAATTCTCAATAACTGTTTTGGCTATTAACGCAGAATTCGTTCCCATGCTCACAATGTCTTGATTGTCATTGTTGTTAGGGATACTATGCACATACATTGGGTTGGATAGTGTTTGACACTCTGCAGTAGTGGAAGTTGCCGTGAATTGCGAAGCTTGCAATCCATAGTTCAGTCCCAGTACTCCCAAATTGACAAATGGGGGAAGTATTCCGTTGATACGATCATGGAACAGATAGTTCAACTGGCGTTCACTTAGCATCGTCAGTTTGGTAATGGCAATTTTTAATTTATCCATTTCGAAAGAGACGTAATCACCATGAAAGTTTCCACCATGATATACATTTTGGGTTTCCGGATCAACAATCGGGTTGTCACAGGCTGAGTTGATTTCGTTGATTAACACCTCTTCCGTATTTATCAATGTGTCATAAACCGGTCCCAGTATCTGCGGAGTACATCTTAGCGAATAATAAGGCTGTACTTTATGTTCGAAGATCTTTTCCTCGTGTTTCTGTCCATACAGTTCGTTTTCTCTCTTGCGTGTGCATTGGCTGCCCGACATCCAGGCTCTCATAGCTTCAGCTATTTTCCGCTGTCCTTTATGAAGCTTAGCATCGTTTAGCGGCTGAGAAACAAAATCATCATAGGATGCAGCAATCTCATTCATCATTACTGAGGCGCATATGGACCAGTTTAGTAATTGACGCGCATAAATCAGATTAACAATGCCGATACCCGTCATGACGGAAGTACCGTTTGTTACTGAAAGTCCCTCACGAATGTGGATAGAGAAAGGTTTGAGATGATTCTTCTCAAGCACCTGGGCGGTAGGTTGTAGTTGTCCTTGATAGAACACTTCTCCTTCGCCGATCAAAGTCAATGCTATATGGGCCAATTGCACTAAATCGCCACTGGCACCTACACTGCCGTGTTCCGGTATATACGGAAAAATATCCAGGTTAATGAACTTAACGAGTAGTTCGACCAATTCTGTATGTATACCTGATTTTCCTTGTAAAAAGGTGAATAGCCGGGCAATCATTGCTGCTTTTACATAAAGAGGAGGTAATGGTTTACCTGCTCCGGTAGAGTGACTTCTGATGATATTATATTGTAGTTCTGTTAATGATTTATCCTCAATCCTATATTGAGCCATAGGCCCGAATCCTGTATTTATTCCGTAAATAATTTTATCACTTGAAAAATCCTTCAAAAAACGGAAACTCTTATCTACCTCTTGAATACATTCATCAGAAATAATCACTTTCTCACCATTAAACAGTAGTTCCTGGAGCGTTCCCAAATTTATATATTTGCCGACTATCATAGTATACTTCATTGATATATACTGCAAAAGTAGCTATTTTATATTAATAATGAACGCCTATATAAGATAAAACTTTTTTCAGCAAGATGGTTTTGTTAAATTGAATCTATTGTAAATAATGTTATTCAGTAACTGCTTCCAATAATTTTATCTCATTATTGGTATCATTCGTGTTACAGGTTCCATTGAATTTAGCTTGTGATTCTATCTCCAATTTACTGGTATAAATATTACCTTGCATCACGCAATTAGCTTTCAGGGTGAGTTCTTCCTTTATATAAGCATCACCGATGATAGTTCCATGTAGACAGGCATGTGTACAAGAAAGATTTCCATGTATTCTTCCTTCGGGGCCAATAACAATTTTACCCGTACATTGAATATTTCCTTCTACGATTCCGTCGATGCGCATATCTCCATCGATGGAACAATCACCTTTTATTAAACTTTGACAGGAAAGTGTAGTTAATTTATTACTTACCTTGTCGTCAATTCCTTTTTTCGAATTAAACATATGAAATGTACTTTTATAGTTTTATGCTTCTACTCTGGTTACTTGTTTGATGTTCTGTATTTGTTTCAAGTTAGTACTGATAGTCTTCACATCATCCACGTCATGTACATATAGCTGGATGTTTCCTTCAAAGATACCGTCCGTTGTTTCGATGGATAGTTTACGGATGTTTACGTTCAACTGGCGGGAGATGACTTGTGTTACTTCGTTCAGTAATCCCATGGCATCTATGCCTTTGATATAGATATTCACCAGGAAAGATAGCTCTTTGTGTGTATCCCATTGCGTGGCAAGGATACGGTTGCCGTAGCTGCTCTTCAGTCTTGCAGCGACAGGGCACTGGCGTTTATGGATAATAATCCGGTCGTTTTCGTCGATATATCCCAATACATCATCACCCGGAATAGGATGACAACACTCTGCCATGATGTAATTTTTCTGGATATTCTCTTCTGTCAGTTTCAGGATTTGCTTAGTATTGATCTTCTCCTTTTCCTGCGGTATCTTTTCTTCAACAGGTTCTTTGCTGTCTTTATTGCTACCGAATGAGAATGTGAGGAATTTCTTCCAGTTGGTTCCTTGTTTTTCTTTCAGGGCATTTTTATCCAGATCACCCAATACGATTTTTCCATTACCGATAGCTATGAGCAGCTCATCCCTGTTCTTCATGTTATGAGCTTTCACAAGTTTGTCAACCAGCATGTCATCCAATCGCAGTTCTTCTTTTTTGAAGAATTCGTTCAGAAGGGTTTCACCTTCTTTCTGGTTTGTTCTTTGTTCTTTGCGCAGGATTGCAGCTATCTTTGCGCGGGCACGGGCTGTAGTGGCAAATACTTCCCATTCCGGCTGTACCCGTTGTGATTTGGATGTCAGAACTTCCACCTGGTCACCACTTTGCAATTTATGGCTGAGTGGTACAAGTTTATGGTTTACTTTTGCGCCGATACAATGGCTACCTATATCTGTATGCAGGGAAAATGCAAAATCCAGTGCGGTAGAGTTCTGTGGCATGGTCTTGATTTCACCTTTAGGGGTGAATACAAAGATTTCCGATGCAAACAGGTTCAATTTGATAGTGTCGAGGAAATCAATGGCATCCGGTTGCGGATCATCGAGAATTTCCTTGATGGTGCGTAGCCATTTATCCAGCTCGCCCTCATCCTCGCTACCACCACCTTCTTTGTATTTCCAATGTGCAGCAAAACCCTGTTCGGCTACATCATTCATGCGCTCACTGCGGATTTGTACTTCGATCCACTGTCCATTGTTGCCCATGAGGGTAACGTGTAAAGCTTGATAGCCGTTTGCTTTGGGGTGGCTCACCCAGTCGCGCAGGCGATCGGGGTGGGGCTTGTATATTTTAGAAATGGAGACGTAGATATCGAAACAGTCATTCAATTCTTCGTCCGCGTTACGTGGTTCAAAAATAATACGTACGGCAAGCAGGTCATAAATTTCTTCGAATGGAACATGCTTGGTTTGCATTTTGTTCCATATGGAATAGATGGATTTGACGCGTGCCAGGATGCGATACTTCAGTCCCATTTTGTCCATCTGTGCGCGTATCGGAGCAGTGAACTCTTTGAATACTTTATCGCGTTCGGTAGCCGTAGCTGCCAGTTTTTCTTCTATTTCGTGATATTCCTCAGGGTGTTCGTACCTGAAACTCAGGTTCTCCAGTTCGGTTTTTATCTTATAAAGTCCTAAACGGTTGGCAAGAGGAGCATATATATATAAGGTCTCACCTGCAATTTTGAATTGCTTGTTCGGAAGCATAGAACCCAGCGTACGCATATTATGCAGACGGTCCGCTATCTTGATAAGGATTACACGTATATCATCGGACATCGTCAACAGCAACTTTTTGAAGTTTTCTGCCTGTGCCGAAGCCCGGTCACCGAAGATACCACCGGATATTTTGGTCAGTCCATCTACAATCTGGGCGATTTTCGGACCGAATATATTCTCTATGTCCTCTACGGTATAGTCTGTGTCTTCTACCACATCGTGCAATAATGCTGCACAAATGGATGTAGAACCCAAACCTATTTCGGTGCAAACAATCTGTGCTACAGCCAAGGGATGCATAATGTAGGGCTCGCCTGAGCGGCGTTTGATGCCCTTATGTGCCTGGTTGGCAAAGTTGAATGCCTTTGTTATAATTTCAATGCGCTTACGGTGCTTGGTTGCCAAATAGTCGTTTAACAGTTGCTGGAAAGCCTGTTCAATCATTTCCTCTTCGACTTTTTCTTTATCTTTCTGGCTCACATTCTCTTCCATATCCCTGTCTCCTTTCTTCTATTGCTGCAAAAATAAGCAAATTTCAACACCGTGCAAGCGTTTGTGCTCTTATTTATATATCTTCAATTGCTTTCCGGCGGAAATCTTGGTGTTATGCAACCCATTCCAACTTTGAAGTTGTTTTACGGTGACTCCATATCGACGTGCAATAGTACCCAATGTTTCGCCATTTCGTATTTTATGATAAGTCAGATTTCCACTGCCGGTTGTAGCGCGTCTTGCTGTAGAACGGGGTTCGGAGATGGCTACGGTTCTGCGGTTTTTGAATAATTCATTCGCACGGTGGGCGTAGATAGTATCCTGGCTGTCGATAAATGTACTGATGTAATTCATAGGCAGACGAAGAGTTTGTGTCTTGCTGTCACCGGGAATTATATTCTTCTTATACTGAGGATTAAGGCTTTTAACTTCTTCCATGCTAACGCCACAAATGTCGGCAAGTTGTTCGAAATGTAAGTTTTTTGTTACTTGTATGGTATCTGTAGCATCAGGGATATTAGTTTCCATGGGACAGATGTTGTGCTTGCAATAGTAAGTCATCACATAATTGGCAGCAATGAATGCAGGCACATATCCGCGAGTCTCTTTAGGTAGGAAATTATAAATTTCCCAGTAATCAGTTTTACCTCCGGCACGGCGGATTGCTTTGTTTATAGTACCTGGTCCGCAATTGTAAGCGGCGATCACCAAATTCCAGTCTTGATAAATGGCGTACAGGTCTTTCAGGTAGCGGGCGGCTGCCCACGTGGCCTTGATAGGATCACAACGTTCGTCGATAAGACTGTTGCTTTCCAATCCGTACATCTTTCCGGTAGCCAGCATGAACTGCCACAAACCGGAAGCACCTACACGGGATCTGGCAGAAGGATTCAGCGCAGATTCAATGATAGGTAAGTATCTGAGTTCGAGTGGTAATCCATAGGCATCGAGTGCTTCTTCGAAGATGGGCATATAAAAGTTGCAGGCACTCAACATGAATGATACGTTATTGCGTAAACGTCCTGTGTACATGTCGATGAATTTACGTACAATTTCATTATAAGGCATTTCCATTACAGCAGGAATGCGGCTGAGACGGTCGATATAAACAGAGTCACTAAAGAGTGGGTTCTCTGTGGAGGTACTGCAATCTTTACCTAAATCAATGTAATTCTTGGCTTTCCAGTCATTGAGCAGGCTGTCCAGCGGATAAGTCATACTTTGGGGAAGTTCAATGCTTTCCTGACGTTCTGTTCCATTGTCACGGATCACTACTTCTACACTTTCCTGAGCTTGCGCCTGGAAGGCGAAAAGTGATAGACAAAACAGAAACGGAGTAGCGATAAACTTCTTCATATTTACAGATTTATTCTTCATGTGTGATTATTCTTTGGTATAGCTTAATTCATTAAAAACGGAAACTACATTGCACTCCGACAGATTTGTTGGAACTGCCTATACTGTATTGACTGTTGATTACGGCAGGTTCTACCCGCATACTTAGGTCGGGGGTTATATCGAAATTGGATAGTTCCGCATCTACATAGGCATCAATAACCGATATCAGGTAAACACCTATGAAAGCGAAAATACTCAGGTCACGATAGCGCCTGTACGTATCCTTTTGCTTTCGGAGGGTTTCTGTTATCTGCGTTTTTGGGGTTCTGTCCAAATATCCGGGTGGCAAAAGGTCATGAATACTGTTGGCTTCCCAGTTGCCAAGAGCGGCATCTTTATAGGCCTGCATGTAGTCTTTATACATCTTGTTGTTCCAGGTTAGTGCATAAGCACATCCTGCAAATCCACCATATATAATAGGTAACTTCCAGAATTTACGGTTATAGATTTGTCCGCCACCGGGGATAACCAGGGCGAGCCATGTTGCCTTGGTCGGGTTGGGGATAAATACTTTCTTGTTAAGTGCCCCGTTTATACTGTCTGTTGGTGTAGGAGACACTTGTGGGGTAGTACTGGAAGTCATTTCCAGCAGACGCTTTTTATTTTCGGCAGCAATGCTGTCGGCTAAGGCAAGGCTGTCAGCAGCCGAAACCCGTTGCAGGGCAGATTCTGTTTGTGCATTCAGGCTGTCCAGAGCTACTTGCGGCAGTCTTTTCAGTGAGTCTGCATGTTCCAATTGCTGCCGTTTGGCAGCGGCACGCGGACGGTTCTGCCCATACATAGCAATCCCTGCCGTCTGCACGAAGCAAAGCAGCAGGGCGATACACCATTGATATGTTCTTGTTCCTTTCGTCATTTATTTTTTAAGAGTATCGAGTATGCCGATAATACGTTCCAATTCTTCTTCGTTATTGAACGGGATACTGATTTTACCTTTTCCTTTCTCCGAGCAGGTCAACTGCACTTTGGTACTGAAGAAGCCTGATAACTGTTGTTTCAGCATGTTGAATTCTTCCGGCAGTTTTCCTCGTTTGGGAGCTATTTTTCGTCCGCCGCTTTTCACGGCTTCGCCTTCGCTCAGGGATTTTACTATTTCTTCCACCTTACGTACGGAATATCCGTGCTCGATGATTTCTTCGAATATCTTCACTTGCAACTTCGGATCACCCAGTGTTACAAGCGCACGGGCATGTCCCATGTCTATCTGCTTGTTCTGTAATGCCATTTGAATGGGGGCGGGCAGTTTCAATAAACGCAGGTAGTTGGCAATTGTTGTACGCTTTTTACCGACACGTTCGCTAAGGCGTTCTTGTGTGAGCCCGTATTGTTCCAACAGATGCTGGTAGGCAAGGGCTATTTCCACAGAGTTCAGGTCTTCACGTTGTATATTCTCGATAAGCGCCATTTCCATAACGTTCTCGTCATCGGCAGTGCGGATATAGGCGCAGGCCACGGGGAAGGGATTGTCCTTACGGATCAGCCGCACCGCA
>ENA-OWPN01000419-OWPN01000419.1-human-gut-metagenome-genome-assembly--contig:-NODE-419-length-62335-cov-6.255058_pt1 | contig 62335 bp, 69 predicted proteins | sample MGYA00248266_ERZ651850 | MGnify/ENA primary metagenome ERZ651850 (study PRJEB26924, sample SAMEA4378296) | human gut metagenome | biome: human gut; feature: human-associated habitat; material: faeces... | reverse complement strand
TTTACATGCCAAGATGTTTCTGTCAAATATATACCCACAACAACTTGACACTGTCAGCTGCCGGGCCGTGTCTTCTTTTTTTTCGGCGTTCATGGTATAATCATCTTATTAGTAACTGTAATAAAGGATGGTGCATACAGGTGAAAACAAAAAAAATCGTACTGGCTCTGGCTATGACCCTGGCAATTTCAGCGACGGCATTCGCAGCGAAAGATAATATGTGGCAATACAATAAATACACGACGATCGATATGGATTCGGCAAAGATTTCCTACGATATGGGCCGTGAAGTATTGACCTTTGAAACTATCGAAGTCGCCGGCGATACGACGGACTACTGCACGTACGTCTACAACGTAGACGACCAGACGATCCAGCTCAAGGAAATGGTTACCAAGACGAAGAAGAGCAAATACAAGAGCAGCTTCTATCCCGAAGATATCAAAGACGGCAACAGCGTCATCAAAGCGCGGGCCCGTATGGCCAACGACGTATTGGAAAAGGTACGTCAGGAACGCCGGAAATAATTCGGCTCTCCTTCTTACATACGCATAAAAACTCCCCGTCACGGAATGCAGGCGCATTCGCGGCGGGGAGTTTTGTTTTTTGCTGTGTTTAGGACAGGTTTATTTGCCTTTCAGGCACACCGACAGCCAGCGGGGCAGGGGAAGGTTCATGACGACGGCGGAGTAGGCCGCGGCCAGGCCGGCTACGATGAGATAGATGGCGAGGATGTGGACGGCCCGCAGGTACAGGTGGAAATGGGCTGCCAGGCCGGTGCAGGCGCTGAGGAAGACGGGATGGACCAGGTAAATGGGATAGGAGTAGTTTCCCAGCATGGATAAGAGGCAGTGCATGACTGGCGGAACGGAATGGCATTCGAGCCAGTACAGGAAGAAGACGATCGTCGTGACCGTATAGACCATGCCGACAGGGCTGAGCTGATGGACCGTAAAGACGGCGGACAGGACGTCGTAATGGAGGTAATCCATGACGCCGTAGTAGGCGGCCAGCATGCCTGCCGTAGCGGCCAGCTGAAGGACGTTGATGAAGACGCCGCGGCGGCTGATCCAGTCGACGGCCTGTTGGAAATGTTCGGCCATAAAGGCGCCGAACATGAAGATGAACAGGTAATGGAAGACGACGTAGTTCAGCCGGTATACGAAGGCGTCGTGCAGGAACGGCGAGTCCGTCGGCGCCGTCCAGATATAACTGGAATAAAAATTGAAGACGACGTTGGCCGCGAACAACAGCGTAAACGAGGCGAGAGGCGCCTTATCCATCTGGCGGAGCAGGCCGCGCCAAAGCGGCATGAGAAGGTAAAACCACAGCAGGATGACGAGAAAGTAGATATGATACATGGCTAGGCCATACCACAGGGTTTTCACGAAGGCCAACGGCTGAAACAGGTTGAAATTGTGACTGAGAACGGATACGTACACCATATAAAACAGGGACCAGGCGATATAAGGGACAAAGACTGTCCGCAGGCGGCGGCGCAGGTAGTCTTTGTAGGAAAAGGGCTGGTTCAGGGGCTGGCTGCAGAACATGCCGAAGGCCGACAGGAAGAAGAAGGCCGGTACGGAAAACCGCGACAGGATTTCCAATACGGCGACGAGCCACAGATTAGGCGTCGGATTGGCAATGGCTACGGAGCCGACGTGAATGCCGATGACGCCGAGCATGCACAGGCCGCGCATATAATTGATGGAATGAATAAATCGCTTTGACATTAGGCACCTCGAAAGATACAATAAGATGTGTGTAGTATGGTATAATAAAAAGACGTATTTATTATATCAAATTTTGACGCATTAAGCAGGTATCAGTATGAATCAATCTATGACGAAACGCATCACCCGGACGGGCCTGCTGCTGGCGGCGACGCTGATCTTGCAGGGGCTGCGCCTGTTTATTCCTATCCCTCCGCAGGTCAGCATGTTTGTCATCGGCTCTCTGGTCAACGCTTGCCTGGTGCTGGCAGTGTGGAGCGTCGGGCGGAAATCCGGCCTGGTCGTGGCCTGTGTGACGCCTGTCTTTGCCTGGCTGGAAGGGATGCTGCCCTTTTTGCCCTTCATATTTCCCGTCGCGGCCGGAAACTGCGCCTTTGTCTTCGCCGTCGATGGGCTGCGGCGGTTTCGCGCGGCCGGTTTAGCTGGCGCGGCGCTGTGCAAGGCCGCCGTCGTGTACGGCTCTTTTTATGTCTTGTTCAGCTATGTGGAATTTCCCGCTGCCGTACGGCACATGATACTGCTGGTCATGAGCTGGCCTCAAATCGTGACGGCCGCAGCCGGCGGCGTGTTAGCCTATGTCATTGCCAAGCGCCTGCCCCGTCTGGAGGGGCCGCGCTGATACCTGTCGTTTTAGGAGGAACGCATTCATGAGCATATTTTATTACCTGCCGGCTCTCATCGGCATAGTGTTTATCATCGTCGGGACCTATCACGGCTGGAAGCTCCGCCGCCTTGTCGGCCGCTGCAAGGCCGCCGCTACGGGGACGCTGCTGGGCTTTGAGCAGCAGAAATCGAAGAGCGGCGACCGGTATTTCCCCGTCGTCGAGTTCAGCGACGGCGAACAGACCTATCGGGCCCGGTATGGCTTCGGCTCGCCCGAATGGGATATCGTCGCCGGCGACGAAGTGGATTTGCGCTACAACCCGGATAATCCGGAAGAAATTTATTTGTATCACAAGCAGAGCCTGCGGCAGCAGTATGCCAGCCCGTTTTTCGTGATTGTCGGGGGGCTGATTTTTATTTTCGCCTACTACTATCTTTTGTAATAGATGAGGACGGAAAAGGAGGAGATTATGACGACAACGACATCATCCTATCCGGTCAATCCTGAAGCCGTGCAGGCTATGAAACAATTTTTGGAAGCCTTGGGACTGGATTTGACGGCCTTGGGCATGGAAAAGACGCCGTACCGCGTCGCCGAGGCCTTCGGCCAGTTTTTTTCCGGCCTGAAGGAAAATCCGGACGACGAGTGGGCCGCTCCGATTATATCGCAGACGAACGGCTTGGTAGCCGTCCGCAACATCCGCTTCCAGTCCATGTGCGAGCACCATCTCCTGCCGTTCTTCGGGACGGCCCATATTGCGTATTATCCCCAGGACGGGCGCATTGCCGGCTTCGGCCATTTTGCCCGGGCCGTCAGCGTCCTGGCCCGCCGCCCGCAGCTGCAGGAACGGCTGACCGAGGATTTATGCCAATCGCTGTGCCGGGGGCTCCAGCCGAAAGGCGTGCTCGTCGTCGTCAAGGCGACTCATCTGTGCCTGACGATGCGCGAGGGCATGGCTGCCGACGCCGACATCGTCACGGCGGCGACCAGCGGCTGCCTTCAGGCCGGCACGAAGGAATACGATCAGGCCTGGAAGCTTCTCATGGGCGATGCCGGAGCCGGTACTATACTGATGAAAGAGGAAGAATCATGGACACCATAACCATAAAGGGAATGCATTTTTACGGCTATCACGGCTGTCTGCCGGAAGAACAGCGGACGGGACAGCCCTTTCACGTCGACGCCGTGTTGTACGCCGATTTGTCAAAGGCCGGGGCCAGCGATGAGTTGAACGATACGATTGATTACAGCAGGGTGTATCAGCTCGTACAGTCTATCGTAGAAGGCCGGACGTACCGACTCATCGAGCGGCTGGCTGCGGTCATTGCCGACGAGGTGCTGGCCGGCTTTCCCGTCGACGCCGTGCGCGTCGCCGTACACAAGCCGCAGGCCCCTATTGGCGGCCCCTTTGACGACGTGGCGGTGACGGTGGAAAGGAGACGCCATGGCTAGATTTTATATCAGTGTCGGCGCCAATCTGGGCGACAGGGAGCAGAGCCTGCGCAAGGCCATCGACTGCTTGTGCCGGACGGAGGGTATAGATGTTGCGGCGGTGTCGCCGTGGTATGAAACGCCGCCATGGGGGAAAACGGATCAGCCGCCCTTTCTCAACGGTGCGGCGGCCGTCGATACGGACATGAGCGGGCAAGATCTGCTGGATATTTGCTTATCCATCGAGAAAGAGCTGGGCCGGGTGCGCCATGAAAAATGGGGAGCCCGGGTCATCGACATCGATCTCGTGTACAGCCCGGACGAGAGGAGCTGTACGGAGACGCTGAAGCTGCCCCATCCTTATATGCTGGAACGGGCCTTTGTACTCGTGCCGCTGCGGGATATTGCGCCGGATTTGGTGCTGGAAGGAAAGACCATTGACCAGTGGATAGACGGCCTGCCCGACGCCGGGCAGGTCAAGGTATACGTATAAAAAGGGGGAGAGCGTAGTGGAAAAAATATTGATTGCCGACGACGAGCAGCTCATGCGCCAGCTCGTCGTAGATTTTCTTCAGCCCGAAGGCTACGAGCTCATCGAAGCAGCCGACGGCAAGGAAGCGCTGGAGCTGTATCAGAAGGAACATCCTGATTTAGTCCTTCTCGACGTCATGATGCCGGGCTACGACGGCTGGACTGTATGCCGCGAAATCCGCCGCGAATCGGCCGTGCCCATTATGATGCTCACGGCCAAGGGCGAGGAAATCGACCAGCTCTTCGCCTACGATTTGGGCGTCGACGAATATATTACTAAGCCCTTCAGCCCGAAAATCCTGGTGGCAAAGATTAAGGCCCTCCTGCGCCGCGTTCAGAAGGAGCAGGAAGTGCAGAAGATTGAGGACGGCGTGTCTATTGACCAGGACGCGCGCCAGGTCGTCCTCGATGGCAAGAACATCGATTTGAGCCCGACGGAATACAAGCTGCTGACCTATCTGGTCAGCAACGCCGGCAAGGCGCTGAGCCGCCGTCAGATTCTCAACAAGGTGTGGAATTACGATTATTACGGCGATTTGCGCACTGTCGACACGCACATCAACCGCCTGCGCATTAAGCTGGGCGATAAGGGCAAATACATTCAAACCGTCCGCGGCTACGGATACCGCTATGATGCCAAATGACGCGCCTGTCCCTGCGGGTACAGTCGGGCATGTACGTCCTCAGTTTTACCCTGTTTTTTATCCTGACCCTTATCGGAGCGATCGGTTTCGGGTTTAACCATTATTTTTACGAAAGCAAAAAAGACGCCATGATGGAGGCAAGCCGCGAAATCGGCCGCATTTACGCCGAGCAGGGCCGGAATGGAGAAGAAGCCATCGATATGGTCAGTCAAAATATCGGCGTAGACGTGCTCATCGTCGACGACAGCCAGCTCGTATATTCGTCGCGGCCGAGCCGCCGCGTCTGGGTCAGCCCGCCGAAGATGGATGAAAACGACGTCGTAGTCGTCGTCGGCAAGGAAACAGAAGCGCAAAAGCACGACGCCAACACTCAGATGCCGCAGCATATACGGGAGCTGACGGATTTACTGCACGGCCGGGAGCCCGACGCGGCGACGATCGGCAAGGTTCGTTTTTATGAGCGCGATAATAATTTCCGTTATTTCGACCTCGTGACCCGTATGGACGACGGCGCGTACCTGCTGATGATCTGTCCGCTGGCGCCTATGCAGGAAAGCATCTACCTCGTCCAGAAGTTCATCGTCACCTGCGGCATTATCTGGCTCATCATCGCCGCCGTCGGCACCGTTCTTCTGACGAACAAGATGACCCGGCCCCTATTGGAGCTCAAGAGCTTGTCGGCGGCTATGACACATCTGGATTTTACCAAGAAATGGCAGGGGAAGCGGACTGATGAAATCGGCGAGCTGGGCACGAGTCTCAATATCCTGTCGGATCAGCTGAACGAAGCCCTGACGGCGCTGAAGCAGTCGAACGAAGAGCTGCAGAAGCAGCTCGACAAGGCCAAAGAAGTCGAACACATGCGCCAGTCCTTTATCTTCGCCGTGTCTCACGAATTGAAGACGCCTCTGGCGATTATTCAGGGCTACGCCGAAGGATTGGACAGCCTGCACATTGACGAGGCGACGCGGCAGAAGTACTGTCATGTCATCCAAAGCGAGACGGTTAAGATGGACAACCTCGTCAAGAGTCTTCTGAACCTGTCGCGGCTGGAAACAGGGTCTTTTAAATTAGAAAAGACTGCCTTTGATTTCGCCGCCCTGACGGACGAGGCGAAGGAACGCTTCGCCAACGCCATTCACAAGAAGGGCATCTGCATGGAATGGAGCGTGCCCGACGAAATGACGGTGTACGGCGATCCGGAGCAAATCGACATCGTTCTGAGCAATTTCCTGAGCAACGCCATCGATTATACGCCGGACGGAGGCAGGATTGCCGTCGGCTGTAAAGAGCAGGAAACGAACTACGTCGTAAGCATATATAATCAGGGGATTCAAATTCCCGAAGAGTATCAGCCCCGCATTTGGGAGCCCTTTTACAAGGTCGACACGGCACGAAGCCGCAGCGTCCGGCGGACTTTCGGCGGTCACGGCCTGGGACTGGGCATCGTCGCCGCCCTGGTCAAGCTTCACGGGCAGCAGTACGGCGTGCGCAACGAAGCGGACGGCGTGACCTTCTGGTTTACCATTCAAAAAGGATAGAAAATTGCAATGAGCCCGGCTGCGTCCCTGCGGCCGGGTTTTCGTATATATTGCCGCAGGAGGCGGAAGAGGCGGCGTTTCGTGTATTTATCTGGATGCCGTTCTATGATACAATACTAATAACTATGATAGTGGAAGGATGGGGACAAGTGAAAAAGTTTTTGGAAAACGCGGAAATTTTGCAAAATGAAGCGATTATTCCCGACGTTTGGAAAATGGTATTTCATGCGCCGAAGATTGCTGCCGAAGCAAAGCCCGGCCAGTTCGTCAATATGCAGAAGCAGGGAGGGAAGACGTTCCTGCGCCGTCCCTTCGGCATCGTCGACGCCGATACGGAGACGGGAGCCGTTACGATCATTTACCGCCTCGTAGGCACGGGGACGCAGGAGATGGCGGCTATGAAAGCAGGCGAAGTCATCAGCGCTGAAGGCCCTCTGGGTGAAGGCGTGTTCACGACGACGCCGGGCAAAGCGCTCCTCGTCGGCGGCGGCGTCGGCCTGGCTCCGCTTATTTTCCTGGCCAAGAAGCTGGATAAGCCCGTCGTGCTCGTAGCTGGAAAGACGGCGGCAGAAACGTTCTGGACGAAGTTTTTTGAGCCCTATGCGGAAAAGATTTACGTGACGACCGACGACGGCTCGCTGGGCATCAAGGGCTTTGCCGTCCATGCCTTGCCGACGATTTTTGCTGAAAATCCAATCGACCGCGTGTCGGTGTGCGGCCCGACGGTCATGATGCAGACCATTGCCGAAGCGTCCGATGCGGCCGGCGTTGCCTGTGAGGTTTCCATGGAAAAACGGATGGCCTGCGGCATCGGCGTATGTCTCGGCTGTACCTTTGAAAGCAAGATAAGCGGCAAACGCTATAAGGTCTGCGCCGACGGTCCTGTATTCCCGGCGAAGGAGGTCTTCTGATGAACAAGGAACGCATAGCTGTGAACTTTGCCGGCATTTCCATGAAAACGCCGGTCATGGGGGCGTCGGGAACCTTCGGCTTCGGCCTGGAATACGCCGACTTCCTCGACATTGACAACATCGGCGCTATTATATCCAAGGGCATTACGCCTTTGCCGCGGCCGGGCAATCCGGGCGTGCGCGTCGCCGAAACGCCGGCAGGCATGCTGAACTGCATCGGCCTGGAAAATCCCGGCGTAGACGCTTTTAAGCGGGATATCCTGCCGGAAGTAAGCCGTCACAGTACGCCGCTCATCGTCAATATCTCGGCCGGTACGGCGGAAGAATACGGCGAATTGGCTGCAAAGCTCGACGTAGACGGCGTCGCGGCCCTGGAAGTCAACATTTCCTGTCCGAACGTCAAAGAGGGAGGCATCGTCTTCGGCACCGACCCGAAGGCCGCCGCGTCGGTAGCCCGCAGCGTCAAGGATCACACGAGCAAGCCGGTCATCATGAAGCTGTCGCCGAACGTTACGGATATTACCGTCATGGCCAAAGCCGTGGAAGACGCCGGAGCCGACGCCGTATCGCTCATTAATACGCTGACAGGTATGGCTATCGACATCTATACGCAGAAGCCTCTGTTAGGAAATATTACGGGCGGCTTATCCGGTCCGGCCGTAAAGCCCGTGGCCCTGCGCATGGTATGGCAGGGTGCCAACGCCGTGAAGATTCCCGTTCTGGGCTTAGGCGGCATCGCGTCGTGGCAGGACGCCGTCGAGTTTATGCTGGCCGGCGCCAGCGCCGTCGCCGTAGGGGCTTACAACTTCGTCAATCCCTGCGCCGTAGAAGAAATTGCCGAAGGTCTGGACGCCTACTGCGAAAAGATGGGAATTTCCCATATCAGCGAGATTATCGGCAAGATAAACGATTGACACGTATAGGCGTTTTTGGTAAAATCTAGGTGTATTTTGATAAGTTATGATTCAATAAGGAGATGCGCTATGGACATTGCTTTATGGACTGATAGTGAAGCGGTTTGTAAACGGGCAATGCAGCAGTGCGTCTAAGTGAATAAACCCAAAGGTGATTGCCTCACTTTTGGGTTTTACTTATTCTAAGGAGGGATTTTTTTGAAGGTCGGCATTATTATGGGAAGCGATTCAGATTTTCCGATCATGAAAAAAGCGGTTGATGTGTTGAAAGAATTTGGCGTAGAGTACGAAGTATTATTGGCTTCGGCGCACCGGACGCCGGCTGCCGTGCGGGACTTCGCCTCCGGCGCGGAAGAACGGGGCATCAGCGTCATCATCGCCGGCGCCGGCATGGCGGCTCATCTGCCCGGCGTCGTCGCCAGCTTTACGACGCTGCCGGTTATCGGCGTTCCTTTGGAAAGCGGCAGCCTGAAGGGCATGGACGCCCTGCTGGCTATCGTGCAGATGCCGTCGGGCATGCCTGTAGCGACGATGGCCGTAAACGGCGCGAAAAACGCGGCCCTGCTGGCTCTGCAGATCGGCGCGGTCAGCGACCCGGCGTTGGCTGCAAAATACAAAGCCTACCGCGAAGACATGGCGAACCAGGTCATGGAAAAGAACAAAAAGATTCAAGAAGCCGTACAGGCGTTGTAATCCAAAATTTCAGCATTTAGCAAACAGGAGGTTTTCATGTTTTACGATCCGATTTGGGATAAGCAGCATGAAGAATGCGGCGTATTAGGTATTTTTGACAAAACTCTGGATATTCCCCGCTACATTTACTGGGGGCTGTTCGCCCTGCAGCACCGCGGACAGGAAAGCGGCGGCATGGCCTTGACCGACGGCGTAGATATTCACACCTACCGCGGCATGGGCCTTATCAGCTCGGTATTTGAAAAAGGCGTTCCCGACGAAGAAGGCGGCCCCATCGGCATCGGCCACGTCCGCTATTCGACGACGGGCTCCAATAATCCCCGCAATATCCAGCCGTTGGCCGTGTATACGCCTATGGGACAGCTGGCGCTGGCTCACAACGGCAACCTGACCAATACGCGCGCCCTGAGGGAAGAGCTGGATAAAAACGGCGCCATCTTCCAGACGACCATGGACAGCGAAATCATCGTCAACCTGATCAGCCGCAGCCAGAAGGAAACGATGGAAGAACGCATCATGGAAAGCATGAACCGTCTCGGCGGAGCCTATTCCCTCGTGCTGATGACCAAGGATAAATTGTACGGCGCCCGCGATCCTTACGGCTTCCGTCCGCTGTGCATCGGCCGGACCGACGGCGGCGGCTGGGTATTGGCGTCGGAAACATGCGCTCTCGACGCTATCGGCGCGACCTTTGTCCGCGACGTGCAGCCCGGCGAATTCGTAGAAATTACGGAACAAGGCGTAAAATCGAGAATCTTTGCAACAGTAGACCGCAAACAAATCTGTTCCTTTGAATATATTTATTTTGCCCGTCCGGACAGTACTATTGACGGACAGGACGTATACCAGGCCCGCCTGAACATGGGCAAGGAAATGTGGAATGAAACGCAGTACGATGCCGATTTGGTCATTTCCGTACCGGACAGCGGCAACACGGCGGCTATTGGCTATTCCCAGGCTTCGGGGATTCCGTTCCGCCACGGCCTTATCAAAAATCGCTACATGGGCCGTACCTTCATCAAACCGAATCAGAAGCAGCGCGAACTGGCCGTGCGCATGAAGCTGAACGTCGTCAAATCCGTCGTAAAGGGCAAGCGCATCGTCATGGTCGACGACTCCATCGTCCGCGGCACGACGAGCGGCATTATCTGCAAGCTCCTGCGCGAGGCCGGAGCGAAGGAAGTCTACATGTGCGTATCGGCACCGCCGATTAAGTATCCCTGCTTCTACGGCATCGACACGTCGGTCCGCAAGGAACTCATCGCGTCGACTCTCAACGTAGAACAGATACAGAAATACATCGGCGTAGACAAGCTGCATTTCATTTCCATTGAAGGCCTGAGCCGTGCCATTTCGAATATTCCGCGGGAAGACATGTGCCTGGCCTGCTTCAACAACGACTACCCGACGGCCATTCCCACGGCGAATGAGGAAGGAGAAAAATATGCTCTCGAACACAAATAAAGGATTAACCTATGCAGACGCCGGCGTAGATATCGATGCCGGCAACAAAGCAGTAGAACTCATGAAGGATTCGGTCAAAGCGACGTATCGTCCGGAAGTCCTCGGCGATCTCGGCGGCTTCGGCGGCCTCTTTTCTCTCATGAACAGCGAGATAAAAAATCCGATTTTAGTAAGCGGTACCGACGGCGTAGGCACGAAGCTGCGCCTAGCTATCATGATGGACAAGCATGATACGGTTGGCCAGGACTGCGTAGCCATGTCCATTAATGATATTCTCGTCCAAGGGGCAGAGCCGCTGTTCTTCCTGGACTACATCGCCGTAGGAAAGCTGGATCCCGTACAGGTAGCGACGATCGTAAAAGGCGTCGCCAATGCCTGCAAGGAATCGGGCTGCGCCCTTCTCGGCGGCGAAACGGCTGAAATGGCTGGCTTCTATGCGAAGGACGATTACGACTTGGCCGGCTTCGGCGTCGGCATCGTCGACCGTGAAAAAGTCATTACAGGCGAAACGATCAAGGCCGGCGACGTCCTCATCGGCCTTCCGTCGACAGGCGTCCATTCCAACGGCTTTTCGCTGGTCCGCAAGATCGTCTTTGAACGGATGAACATGAAGCTCGACCAATACGTCGACGAATTGGGCATGACCATCGGCGAATGCCTGCTCACGCCGACGCGCCTCTATCCGAGACCGTGCCTGCCCATTATCCGCAATTTCGACGTCAAGGGCATGGTACACATTACAGGCGGCGGCTTCTATGAAAATATTCCCCGCGTGCTGCCGAAGGGCGTAGGCGTGGAAATCGACGTGACGTCGTGGCCGCAGCTGCCGATTTTCGGCCTTCTCCAGAAATGGGGCAACGTAGACAAGCGCGAAATGTACCGTACCTTCAACATGGGCATCGGCATGATCATGATCGTCGACGCAAAAGACGCCGACGCCGTCATGGCTAACCTGGCTGAACGGGACGAAAAGGCCTATGTCATCGGCAAGGTCGTCGATTCGGATGTGCCGGTCACGCTGCAGGGAGGCGCGTTCAATGACTAAGAAGCGCATGGTCATCTTTGCTTCGGGCCGCGGCTCCAATGCCGTCGCCCTGCATGACGCCGTGGAAGCCGGCGCCATTAATGCCGAAGTCAAGGCGCTGGTCTGCGATATTCCCGGCGCGCCCGTCATGGACCGGGCCAGGGAATGGGGTGTGCCGGTTATCCTGGCAGACCGCAAGCAGTTTGGCTCCAAGGCGGAGTTTGAACAGTTTATCCTCGACCAGATTGCGCCGTATCAGGCCGACGTCATCTGCCTGGCCGGGTTTATGCGGCTTCTCAGCGGCGATTTCATTTCCCGCTACGAACATAAAATCATCAATATCCATCCGGCATTGCTGCCGTCCTTCCGCGGCCTGCACGCCCAGCGCCAGGCTTTGGAAGCGGGCGTAAAAATTGCCGGCTGCACCGTTCACTTCGTCGTTCCCGATATGGACGCTGGCCCGATTATTCTGCAGTCGTCCGTCCCCGTTATGGACGACGACACGGAAGATACGCTGGCGGCCCGTATCTTGACGAAGGAACATCCTACATTTATCAAAGCCGTTTCTCTGTTCTGCGACGACAAGCTCCGCATTGAAGGCGGCGTCGTCAAAGGCACGCAAGCATAAGGAGGAATTATCATGAAGGTTAAACGCGCGCTCATCAGCGTATCTGATAAAACGGGCGTCGTCGAATTAGGCAAGGCCCTGGCCGATATGGGCGTTGAAATCATTTCTACAGGCGGCACGATGCGGGCTCTGAAAGAAGCCGGCGTACCGGTCATGGCTGTACAGGACGTTACGGGCTTCCCGGAAATGATGGACGGCCGCGTCAAGACGCTGAATCCGAAAATCCACGGCGCTATCTTGGCCGTCCGCGACAACCCGGAACATGTCCAGGCCATGAAAGACCACGACATTACGCCGATCGATTTGGTTGTCGTCAACTTGTACCCCTTCCAGCAGACCATTGCCAAACCGGACGTCACGCTGGCCGAAGCGATTGAAAACATCGATATCGGCGGCCCCTGCATGGTCCGGGCGTCGGCTAAAAACAATAAATACGTAGCTATCGTTACGAATCCGGCTAAATACGGCGAAATCATCGACATCCTCCGCAAAGACGGCGAATTCAGCGACGAATACCGTTTGGAACTGGCGCAGGAAGCGTTCCATCATACGGCCGTATACGACACGGCCATTGCCGAATACCTGGCCGGCCAGGTTGCGAAAGGAGCTGCGAAATAATGAAAGTAGCAGTGATCGGCAGCGGCGGCCGCGAACACGCCCTGGCCTGGAAGCTGGCGCAGAGCAAAACCGTTGAAAAATTATACGCTATCCCCGGCAGCGCCGCTATGGCGGAAATTGCTGAATGCATCGACATCCCCGTATCGGATTTGGAAAAAATCGCCGTATACTGCTGCGGCGAAGGAATCGACATGCTCGTCGTCGGTCCGGAAGTTCCGCTGACGGAAGGCTTGGCTGATATTTGCCAGGCTAAGGGTCTGGCTGTATTCGGCCCGAACAAGGCTGCCGCGCAGATGGAAGGCTCTAAGGCCTTTGCCAAAGATATCATGAAAAAATACCATGTTCCGACGGCGGCGTACGCTACCTTTACGGATGGGGAAGCGGCAAAGAAATATATCCATGAACAGGGTGCCCCCATCGTCGTCAAGGCCGACGGCTTAGCCGCCGGCAAGGGCGTCGTCGTCGCCCAGACGGAAGAAGAAGCCGTAGAAGCGGTTAACGCCATGATGGAAGACCACATCTTCGGCGCGTCAGGCGGCCGCATCGTCGTCGAAGAATGCATGGTCGGCGAAGAAGCGAGCCTGCTGGCTTTTGTCGACGGCAAGACTATCGTTCCCATGATTTCGGCTCAGGACCACAAGCGCATCTTCGACAACGACGAAGGCCCAAACACGGGCGGCATGGGCGCATACGCTCCGGCTCCGGTCATGACGCCTGAACTGGTGAAGGAAGTAGAAGAAAAAATCCTCCGCCCCGTCGTAGACGGATTGGCTCAGGAAGGCATCGTATATCAGGGCTGCTTATACGCCGGCCTCATGATTACGGCCGACGGCCCGAAGGTCGTCGAATTCAACTGCCGTTTCGGCGATCCTGAAACACAGGCTGTACTGCCTCTCCTTGACGGCGATTTGGCGGAAATCATGTACGCCTGCACGCAGGGGACGCTGACGAAAGATATGGTAGCCTGGAAAGACGCTTCGGCGTGCTGCGTTATCATGGCCTCGGCGGGATATCCGGCGTCTTCCCATAAAGGCGACGTTATTTCCGGCTTGGACGCCCTCGACGATACGGCCATGGTATTCCATTCCGGCACGGCTAAGAAGGACGGCCAGTACGTGACGAACGGCGGCCGCGTTCTCGGTGTGACGGCTGTAGCTCCGACCTTGAAGGAATCCATTGACGAAGCGTACCGTCACGTCGCGGCTATCCACTTCGACGGCCAGCAGGTCCGCAGCGACATCGGTGCGAAGGGCTTGAAGCATTTACAGTAAGAAACGTCTGCAGTCTGTTGAGACAGAGCGTAAGACGAAGCAAGGCTCCCTGCGGGGAGCCTTTTTCATAAAAACATATGATATGTATCATGCCCGTTTTTACGGGATAGACAGGAGGATACGAACATGGAATATCGCATAGAGAGAGACTCGATGGGAGAAGTGAAGGTGCCTGCCGATAAATTGTGGGGGGCCCAGACGCAGCGGAGCTTTGAAAATTTCCAAATCGGCACGGAAAAGATTCCAGCTGAATTGGTGACGGTATTTGCCTATTTAAAGAAAACGGCCGCCTTAGTCAATAAAGAGCTGGGTGCCGTAGACGGCGACAGGGCCGACGCCATTGCCTCTGCCTGCGACGACGTCTTGGCCGGCAAATTGGACGGCAATTTCCCCTTGGCCGTATGGATGACCGGCAGCGGCACGCAGTTCAACATGAACATGAACGAAGTCATCGCGCACCGGGCCATGCAGCTGTTGCAGGAACAGGGAAAAGACGTCAACGTTCATCCGAACGACCACGTCAACCATTCGCAGAGCTCCAACGATATATTCCCTACGTCGCTCCACGTAGCGTCGCTCCTGCTCATCAAGCGTCAGCTGTTCCCGGCCATGGACACGCTGTACCATGCGCTCCACGCCAAGGCGGAAGAATATGCCGGCATCGTTAAAATCGGCCGCACCCATCTGCAGGACGCTACGCCTCTTACCTTGGGGCAGGAGTTCAGCGGCTGGGCTCGCATGATCGAACGCAATAAGGAAATGCTGGAACGAGGCATTGATTTCCTCCGCGATCTGGCCATGGGTGGCACGGCTGTCGGCACGGGCATCAACTGCCCGGCAGGATACGACGTAAAGTTTGCCGAAACACTCAGCCAGCTGACGGGTGAAGCATTCCATACGGCGCCGAATAAATTCCACGCCCTGACCAGTAAGGACGAGCTCGTCGTCGTTCACGGCATGCTGAAGGCGCTGGCCTGCGATTTGATGAAAATCGCCAACGACGTGCGCTGGCTGGCGTCTGGCCCCCGCTGCGGTATCGGCGAAATCACCATTCCGGAAAACGAGCCGGGCAGCTCTATCATGCCGTCGAAGGTAAACCCGACGCAGTGCGAAGCTATGACCATGGTGGCCGTACAAGTCATGGGCAACGACGCGACCGTCGGCATCGCCGCCAGCCAGGGCAACTTTGAGCTCAACGTATTCATGCCGGTAATTGCCTACAACATGGTGCAGTCTATCCGCATTCTGAGCGACGTCATGGATTCGTTCTGCAGGCATTGCGTTGTCGGCATTCAGCCGAATCTCAAAAAAATCGATTACAACCTGCATCAGTCCCTCATCCTCGTTACGGGCCTCGTGCCCCTTGTCGGCTATGACAAGGCCTGCACGATCGCCAAGACGGCGGCCAAGGAAGGATTGACGCTGCGCGAATCGGCCGTTGCCAGCGGCTGGGTTACAGGCGAGCAGTTCGACGCCGCTATGGATCCGGCGAAGTTAGCAGGCGTAAAAGCATAAATATTGTATATATAGAAAAAGCAGAAGCGCCATGCCTCTGCTTTTTCTATATGCTGAATGGGAAGCGATACAAGTATCGTCATTTCTTTTCGTAATAGTATCGCGTCCACATGGTGACTTCCGACAAGGCCGGATGAGGCGTCATCGTTTCGCTGAGGGTGTAGACGGGATTCGGGGCCAGATTTCTGGTCAACGGCAGGGCCCGCAGTGCTTGGGCCGTCGGCGAGGCAATGTCCTCGTGAAGCGGCGTGATGGTATGGAAGCCGCAGGTCAGCTGGTTGACGAAGGGCTGAATCAGGATAGACGCTTCATGGCCGATAATATGAGCTCCCAGGATATACTTCGTTTTCTTGTCGATCACCAGCTTGACGAATCCGTCGTCATCATCGCCCGGTTCCAGGCCCATGGCGTATCCTTTGGCCGAAGCGGAATAATGATTTACAGCGATTTCGATGTCATAGCCTTTCTTGCGGGCGTCGGCTTCGCTGAGGCCGACGTGGGCTGCTTCGGGATAGGTAAAGGTGACGGCAGGGACGATGTCGTAATGAACCCAGCGCCACTGTTCGGGCGGTATGTCGGAGAAAAGATTGTGCGATAAGATTTCCGCTTCGTGATTGGCCTTGTGGCGGAACGGCGCCTGGCCGTTTACGTCGCCGATGGCCCAGATGCCTTCGGCGCTGGTTTCAAGAAATTCATTGGTCATGATGAAGCCGCGGCTGTCAGTGCGGACGTCTGTATGTTCCAAATGAAGCAAATCCGTCATGGGGCGAATGCCCGGCGCAACGAGGATTTCGTCGGCGTACAATTCCGTCGTCTCTCCCGTCGCTTTATCCTGTACGGTCAGGCACTTTTTGCCATCCTTGACTGAGGCGGAAAGGGTCGTCTGATTGAGGCGGACGGAAATCCCGTGGTTCGTAAGCTGCTTCAAAATAAAGGCGGAAATATCTTCGTCTTCCTTCGGCAGCAGGCGAACGTTGCGCTGGACGATGGTGACCTTAGTGCCGGCGGCGTTGAACACATGGGCGAATTCGCAGCCGATAGGGCCGCCGCCGATGATGAGCAGGCTGTCGTAGGGCCGTTTCGGATATTTGCTGCCGAACAGCGTTTCCGATGTCAGGTAGCCCGTTTCTTCCAGGCCGGGCAGGTCGGGGATATTGGTACGGGCGCCGACGCCGATGAAAATCTTGTCGCCGCTGATGTCCTGGGCCGTACCGTCGTTCATGGCGATATGCAGGCTCTTTTTGCCCGTAAAGGACGCCGTGCCTTCGTAGACGTCGACGTTCGGGAAGGCGGCGTAATAGTCCTTGATCGCGCTGTTTTCGTTGATTTTATGCCACAGGCGGCGGGTGATGACGTCCCAGTCCATGCGCACGTTGTCGGCATAGACGCCGATGCGGCGCGCTTCCTCCATTTCCCGGACGACGTTGGCCGCCGTGACCATGATTTTCGTGGGGATGCAGCCGCGGTTCAGACAGGTGCCGCCGAAGCGGTCCCGTTCGACGACGGCGATGCGCAGGCCCTGCCGCTGGGCCGCGTCGGTAATAATATTGGCAGCGCCGGTGCCAATGACGATGACATCATAGTGGTTCATACGTATCGTCTCCTTTTGTATACGAATTTTGTATGCTTTTAGTATACGGTAATTTTAAAAAGTCCGCAAGGGATTCGCCCTTTAAATTTTGTCGCTGCCAGCCCTTTATGGGAATGCGTATTGTCCTGCAGAATAGGTATATCCTAAGGTCAAACCTTGAAAGGCCCGTCGGAATAGTGTATTATTTTAAAATAGATTTGTTGCTAAGTGTTAGCTTGTACAGAAAATCCGGCTTAAATGCCGACAGGGAAGTTAGGATGGAGATATATGCTGGAATTTCCGATTAAACGAACGATTATTATTGACGATACGAAGAAAAAGAAGCGGGGCCGCAAGAAGAAAGACGACGGCGAAAAGATGGTTATTAATGGGACTGTAAATCTGCCGGAAAAGAAGCCGCTGAAAAAAATGGACCCCTTGCCGAAAAACGCCAAAAATCTGGTTATCGTGGAATCGCCGGCCAAGGCCAAGACGATTGAACGCTTTTTAGGCAGCTCGTATAAGGTAATGGCCAGCCGCGGCCATCTCCGCGATTTACCGCGCAATCAGTTCGGCGTCAATATCGAAGACGGGTTTACGCCGTCGTATACGAACATGTGGGATAAGCGCAAGCTCATTGAAGAGCTGCAGGACGAGTTCATCCGTTCTAAAAAAGTATATCTGGCGACTGACCCGGACCGCGAAGGCGAAGCGATTTCATGGCACTTAGCTCATTTGCTGGAAATCGACCCGAAGGACGCCTGCCGCGTCATGTTCCACGAAATTACGAAAAAGGCCGTACTGGCCGGCATGGAAGACCCTAAGCCCATCGATTTGAAGAAGGTCGACGCCCAGCAGGCCCGCCGCGTCCTGGACCGCATCGTAGGGTACAAGCTGAGCCCCCTGCTGTGGAAAAAGGTCTGTAAGGGGCTGAGCGCCGGCCGCGTGCAGTCCGTAGCCGTGCGGCTCATCTGTGAGCGCGAAGAAGAAATCAAGGCCTTTGTGCCGGAAGAATACTGGACTGTCGGCGGGACGTACAAGACCGAGCAGGGGCTGGTCCTTGCGACGGAGCTGGTAAAAATCGACGGTGAAAAGGCCAAGATCAGCGACGGAGATATGGCTCAAAAGATTGCCGCCGATTTGCAGTGGGAACAGCGCGGCGAAGAAGGTCATGACCCGGACCGAATCGTCAAGGTAGAGAAGAGAAAGCGCAAGCGTCAGCCCCAGCCGCCTTTCACGACGTCGACGATGCAGCAGGAATGCGTCAGCAAGCTGAACTTCGGCGCTAAAAAGACGATGATGCTGGCCCAGCAGCTGTACGAAGGCCTGGATATTGGCGAACAGGGCCACGTAGGCCTGATTACGTACATGCGTACGGACTCGACGCGCATCAACGACGACATGGTCCAGGCGGCCCGCGATTTCATCATGTCGACGTACGGGAAGGAATACGTGCCGGAAAAGGCCCGCGTATACAAGACGAAGCAGTCCAGTCAGGACGCCCATGAAGCAATCCGCCCGACGTCGCTGGAGCTGACGCCGCACGTCGTCTCGCCGTTTCTGACGCGGGACCAGCTGCGGTTGTACACGCTCATTTGGAATCGTTTCCTGGCCAGCCAGATGGAAGCCGTGGAAACGGAGCACATGGCTATCAGCATCGCCAGCGGCATATACGAGCTGCGGGCTGCCGGGTATAAAGTATTGTTTAAAGGCTTTACGGAGCTGTACGAAGACGCGAAAAAGGATAAGACGTTATCGGAGCTGCCTCACATCGAAGAAGGTTCCGTCGTTCATAATCAGACTGTAGAACCGGCGCAGCACTTCACGCAGCCGCCGGCCCGCTATACCGAAGCCAGCCTCATCAAGACGCTGGAAGAAAAGGGCATCGGCCGGCCGAGTACGTACGCGCCGATTATGGATACGATTCAAAACCGCAACTATGTGGAAAAGAAGGACAAGCAGTTTATCCCGACGGAACTGGGTGTCATTATCGTCGACTTGCTGAAAAAGTATTTCGAGCGCATCATCAACGTCGGATTTACGGCTCATATGGAAGAAGAACTGGACGATATCGAACAGGGGAAAGACACGTATACGCACGTCCTGCAGGAATTTTACGACGTATTTAAGCCGGAAATGGACGTAGCGGAGCAGCAGATGGAAAAGGTAGCCGTCGCCGGTCAGGATTCCGGTCAGGTCTGTGAGCTCTGTGGCGCGCCGATGGTATATAAATTCGGACGCTTCGGCAAGTTCCTGGCCTGTTCCAACTTCCCCGAATGCCGCAACACGAAGGCTATCGTCGAGGATTTGGGCATTACCTGTCCCAAATGCGGCCAGGGGAGCCTGATTAAGCGCAAATCGAAGCGGGGCCGCGTGTTCTACGGCTGCAGCGAATATCCTAACTGCGATTTCGTCTTGTGGAACCAGCCTATCGATAAAAAATGTCCCGTCTGCGGCAGCATCATGGTCGTCAAGCATTATAAAAAAGGACCGGATAAAATCTTCTGCAGCAACGCAGAATGTGAAAATCATAAGAAGGGTGAAGCAATCAATGAAGAATAGCGTACTTGTCATCGGGGCAGGACTTGCCGGCTCCGAAGCGGCATGGCAGCTGGTGAAGCGGGGCATTCCCGTCGAGCTCGCAGAGATGCGGCCCGTCAAATCGTCGCCGGCTCATCATACGGAATTATTTGCAGAATTGGTGTGCAGCAATTCGCTGCGCGCTGCCAACATAGAAAACGCCGTCGGGCTGCTGAAAGAAGAAATGCGCCGTCTCGGCTCCATTATTATGGAATCGGCCGATACGCACCGCGTGCCTGCCGGCGGCGCCCTGGCCGTAGACCGTGTGCCGTTCAGCCAGTTTGTGACGGACCGGCTGCGGAACCATCCTCTCGTTACGATACGCAATGAGGAAATTACGGAGTTGCCGGACGATCAGATCTGTATCGTCGCCACGGGGCCGCTGACCAGCGACGCCATGGCCGAAACGATACGGGCCATGACCGGCGCCGATTACTTCCATTTCCACGACGCCGCGGCGCCTATCGTCACCGTCGACTCGCTGGATATGAGCAAGGTCTATCGGGCGGCGCGGTACGGTAAGGGCGGCGCCGACTATCTGAACTGCCCCTTTACGAAGGAAGAATACGAAGCCTTCTGGCAGGCCCTGACGACGGCCGAATGCGCCGAGCTGCATGATTTCGAAAAGAACGACAACGTCTTCGAAGGCTGCATGCCCATTGAAATCATGGCCTCCCGCGGCGTCGATACGATGCGCTACGGCCCCATGAAGCCCGTTGGCCTGGAGCTGCCCGACACGGGCGAAATGCCCTACGCTGTCGTTCAGCTGCGGCAGGACAATGGCAGCGCGACGCTGTACAACATCGTCGGCTTCCAGACGCACCTCAAATTCGGCGAGCAGAAGCGGGTCTTTTCCATGATTCCCGGATTAGAGCAGGCAGAATTCGTCCGCTACGGCGTCATGCACCGCAACTCGTACATCAATTCGCCGGAGCTTCTGGAACCGACGCTGCAGTACCGCCGCAATCAGAACATCTTTTTCGCCGGTCAGCTGACAGGCGTCGAAGGGTATTTGGAATCGGCGGCCATGGGCCTGCTGGCCGGCATCAACGCCGCCCGCCTGCTGGAAGGGAAGGACTGCCTGACCTTTTCGCGCCGCACGGCTATCGGCGGCCTGAGCCAGTATATTTCCAGCGGCCCGAACGATAATTTCCAGCCCATGAATATCAACTTCGGCATTATGGAACCGCTGGGCATCAAGAAGCGCATGAAAAAGAAGGAAAAGAACGCTATGCTGGCGCAGCGGGCTTTGGAAGAAATTGAAGTGATGAAGGAGAAGATAGAGAATGTCTGATATGATGTCTACAGAATTTCACGCGACGACTATCGTCGCCGTGCAGCGCGACGGCAAGACGGCCATTGCCGGCGACGGCCAGGTGACAATGGGCAACGCCGTCATTATGAAGGGCACGGCTCAGAAGGTACGCCGCCTGTACCACGGCAAGATCATCAGCGGCTTCGCCGGATCTGTCGCCGACGCCTTTACCTTGTTTGACCATTTTGAAGAAAAGCTGAACGAATACAACGGAAATCTCGTCCGCAGCGCCGTAGAACTGGCCAAGGACTGGCGTTCCGATAAAATACTGCACAAGCTGGAAGCGCTGCTCCTCGTAGCGGACAGCCAGCGCATCCTCCTGATTTCCGGAAACGGCGAAGTCATCGAGCCCGACGACGGCATTTCGGCCATCGGCTCCGGCGGCAACTACGCCTTGGCGTCGGCCCGGGCCCTGATGCAGAACACAGACCTGTCGGCCCGCGATATTGCGGAAAAATCGCTGCACATCGCCGCCGATATCTGCGTGTATACTAACCACAACGTCATCGTAGAAGAAATATAACAACTAAAGAAGAGGGAATGACATGAACGAAATCGAATTGACACCGAAGCAAATTGTCGCAGAACTGGATAAATACATCGTAGGCCAGAAGGAAGCGAAGAAATCCGTAGCTATCGCCCTGCGCAACCGCTGGCGCCGCAAGCGGCTGAACGAAGAAATGCAGGATGAAATTATTCCGAAAAATATCCTGCTCATCGGCCCGACAGGCGTCGGCAAGACGGAAATTGCCCGCCGCCTGGCCCGGCTCGTCGGCGCTCCCTTCATCAAGGTCGAAGCGACGAAATATACGGAAGTCGGATACGTAGGCCGCGACGTCGAACAGATCATCCGCGACCTCGTAGCCAATGCCATCCGCATGGTTCAGGAGCAGGAAAGCCTGCGCTATGAAGCCAAGGCCGAAGAAGAAGCCAATAAGCGCATCCTGCAGGTTTTCTGGCCGAAGAAGACGGCTATTAAGGAAAAGGTAGCCAATCCGATGGATATCTTCTTCTCCAGCGAAGAGGAAACGGAAGAAGCAGACCAGCCGAAGCAGCTCGAAGAGCCGAAGTCGGACCGCCGGCAGAAGATGTACGAAGACATTTGCGCCCATAAGATGGACAACCGGGAAATCGAAGTAGAGGTCCGCGAACAGGAACGGGCAATACAGGGCATCTTGACGGGCAATTCGACGGAAGAGCTGACCAGCAACTTCCAGGAAATGCTGGGCAGCATCATGCCGAAAAAGAAGAAGAAAAAGAAGATGACCGTAGCGAAAGCCCGGGAAATCTTCAAGGATGAAGAGCTGGAAAAATGCCTCGACATGGACGTCATCGTCGACAAGGCCATCGAAGCGACGGAACAGGCCGGCATCGTCTTTATCGACGAATTCGATAAGATTGCCGAAAAGAACCGCGGCGGCGGACCGGACGTATCCCGTGAAGGGGTACAGCGCGATATCCTGCCTATCGTCGAAGGGGCGACGGTCAATACGAAGTATGGCCCGGTAAAGACGGACCACATCTTGTTTATCGCCGCCGGAGCTTTTCACGTATCGAAGCCCAGCGACCTCATCCCGGAACTGCAGGGCCGCTTTCCTATCCGCGTAGAGCTTCAGTCCCTGACGGTCGACGATTTCCGTAAGATCCTGACCGAGCCGAACCAATCCCTCGTCAAGCAGTATACGTCCCTGTTGTCGACAGACGGCGTAGAGCTGGAATTCACTGACGACGGCATCGACGCCATTGCCGAATACGCCCACCGCGTCAACTTGGAAACGGAAAATATCGGCGCCCGCCGCCTCCATACGATGCTGGAAAAAATCCTGGAGGACGTCGCCTTTGAAGCGCCGGATGTGGACGAGCACCACATCGTCGTCAACAGCGATTTCGTTGCCGGCAAGCTGAACGACGTCGTCCAGAACGTCGACCTGAGCCATTATATTTTATAAAGGAGATTCTAGTGAGACCGTACGCTAAACTATATATAACCCGAAAAGGGGAAATGGCTGCCCGCAGCGGCCATCCCTGGGTCTACGGCGAGGAAGTCACCCGCATAGACGGCGCGTATGCGACGGGCGATATCGTCGATGTCTACAGCCAGAAGGACCGGTATTTGGGGACGGGCTTTGCCAACGACATATCGAAAATCCGCGTCCGCATCGTATCGGATAACGCCAACGACCGCTTCGACGACGCCTTTTGGCAGCGCCGCGTCAAATACGCCCTCCAGTACCGCTATACCGTCATGGGGCCGACTGATTTTTCCTGCTGTCGCCTGATTTTCGGCGACGCCGACCAAATGCCGGGCCTGACCGTCGACCGGTATAACGACATATTGGTGGCGCAGACTTTATGCTACGGCATGGATCAGGTCAAGCCGGTGATCTTCAAGGCCCTCGTCGACGAGCTGGCTGCTATGGGCGTTTCCGTCCGCGGCATTTACGAGCGCAACGACGTCAAGGTGCGGGAGCTCGACGGCATGGCCCAGTATAAGGGCTGGTATGAAGCCGATTTTCTGCCGCAGCCGGGCAGTCCCGTGACGACGATCAATGAGAACGGCGTCTTGTATGACGTAGACGTGGAAAACGGCCAGAAGACTGGATTTTTCCTCGACCAGAAATACAATCGTCTGGCCGTGGCTAAAATCGCCGCCGGCCGCCATGTATTAGACTGCTTTACCCATACGGGGGCTTTTTCTCTCAACGCCGCGAAGGGCGGGGCCGCATCCGTTACGGCTGTCGACGTATCGGAAGAAGCCGTCGCCATGACCAATGAAAACATCCGCCGCAACGGGCTGGAACAGATTGTGACGGCCAAGCAGGCCAACGTATTCGACTTGCTTACGGAATTAGCCGAGCAGAAATGCCGCGATTACGATTTCATCATCCTCGACCCGCCGGCCTTTACGAAATCAGGCCATACGGTGCACAACGCTGTACGGGGATATAAAGAAATCAACCTGAAAGCCATGAAGCTCCTGCCGCGGGGCGGATACCTCGCCACGTGCTCGTGCTCCCACTTCATGCGCGACGACCTGTTCCGCCGTATGCTCCGCGATGCGGCGAAGGATGCCGGCGTCCATCTGCGGCAGATTGAAGGCCGCCAGCAGTCGCCGGACCATCCGATCTTATGGAACGTGCCGGAGACGGATTATCTCAAATTTTATTTGTTCCAGGTCGTATAAGCCTGCTTCATGATATACTGGTCTGATACCAGCTTTGCTTAGATAAAAGGGGGAAGATATACATGAAATTCAGAAGTACACGCTCCAATACCTGCGTAGCTCCGTCCTACGCCCTGCTTCACGGCCTTGCGCCGGACGGCGGCCTGTACGTTCCGGAAACCTTTCCGGAACAGGTGATGCAGTACAAGGACTTAGCGGGAAAATCGTATCAGGAAATCGCCTCTGTCGTCTTGTCATATTTCTTTACGAATTTTACGGACGAAGAACGCAATACCATGATCGCCTCGGCCTATAACGAAACTACCTTCCGGGACGAACGCATCGTGCCCCTTCATTCCATCGATACGGACGTCAGCATTTCCGAGCTGTTCCACGGCCGCACGCTGGCCTTCAAAGACCTGGCACTGTCCTTGTTCCCGTACTTGCTGACGGCGGCGAAGGCCCAGGAAAAGGAAGACCGGGATATACTGATTCTGACGGCGACGAGCGGCGATACGGGGAAAGCGGCTCTGGAAGGCTTCAAGGACGTGGCAGGCACGAATATCATGGTCTTCTATCCCAGCGAAGGCGTCAGCCCTATGCAGAAGCAGCAGATGCAGAAGCAGGAAGGGAATAACGTCAACGTGTCGGCGATTTACGGCAACTTCGACGACGCCCAGAGCTTTTTGAAGCGGGTTTTCGTCGACCCCGGCGTCAACGCCTATGCTGACGAAAAGGGCGTGTTGTTTTCCAGCGCCAATTCCATCAACATTGGCCGCCTCTTCCCGCAGGTCGCCTATTACGTCTCGACGTACGTATCCCTCGTCGACAATGGCGCTATTTCCGAAGGGGAAATCTTTGACGTCGTCGTGCCGACAGGCAACTTCGGCAATATCCTGGCCGGATATTTTGCCAAAAAGATGGGCGTTCCCATCGGCAAGCTGATTTGCGCTTCCAATAAGAATAAGGTCCTGGCCGATTTCTTTGAAACGGGCGTGTATGATATGAACCGCCAGTTCTTTACGACAGACAGCCCGTCCATGGATATTCTCCTGTCCAGTAACTTTGAACGGTTCCTGTTTTATGTCGCCGGGCAGGATGCGGAAAAGGTCGCCCAGTGGGAAAAGGACTTGTCTGAAACGGGAAAAATGGCCGTATCGGCAGAAGAATTGGCCCAGCTCCGCCGGGAATTTGAAGGCGGCTGGATCGACGACGGCGAAACGGAAGCCGTCATCAACCACGTGTACAACGATTACGGATATCTTTTGGACCCCCATACGGCCGTAGCCTACGGCGTATACATGAACCGCCGCAGACAGGGACTGTGCGAAGGCCGCCATACCGTCGTCATGGCGACGGCACATCCCTATAAGTTCCCGCCGGTCATCTGCCAGGCGCTGGCCTTGCCTAAGCACGACGATGCCTTCGACGAGCTTCTTGAAATCGCCGACGTAACGGGCATGGCCCTGCCTAAGCCGCTGGCAGAACTGCGGAATAAGCCCGTCCGCTTCGGCAGCTCCATTGAGAAAGAAGATATGAAACAAGCCGTCCTCGCCTTCGTCGACGCGATTCACAGCCGGGCGTGAGCCTTGTTTCATGGGGAAGAGGTAAGAGAAGTTGTATGAGTAAAGGCGTCATTTACATGATATTGTCTTCCTTGGCGTTCAGTCTTCAAAACGTCATCGTCAAGGAATTGTCCTATACGATGAGTACGGGAGAAATATCGTTTTTCCGCGGCTTTCTGAGCGCCTTGCTCATTTTGGCGCTCATGAAGGCCCAGCATATCCATTTTTCCAAGTACGACCGTCCGACGCTGTGGTTTCGCGGCGTCGTCGGCGGCGCGGGCATGATCTGCATTTTCTATGCCCTGCGGGGCATGCCCTTGGCCGACGTATCGATTTTATCCCAGCTGTCGGCGTTTTTCGTCATGATATTTGCGGCTATATTCTTAAAGGAAGTCATGCCGAAGGGGGCGGGACTGCCTTTGGTCGTCATCGTCGTCGGCGCCTGCCTGGTCGTACGGCCGTGGAATTTCTCGTCGTTTAATGTGTATTCCCTGTTCGTGCTGGCCCAGGCTTTGTTTGCCGCTATGGCCTATACGACGATCAGCAAGCTGACCGGGTCGGGGCGGCATCATCAGTACGAAATCGTCTTTTATTTTCTGTTTTGCGCGGCCGTGGCCGGCGCGATTCTCATGGGCTTTGACTTTCAGATGCCGAACGGCAAGGAATGGCTGTTGTATATTGCGTTAGGCATTATCACCGTCGTCGCTCAGATTTGGATGACCGACGCCTACGCCTACGGCAATCCTGTCGTCGTCAGCTTCGTCGCGTATATCGCCGTCGTGTTCAACGCCTTGTGGGGCTTCGTCTTCTTCGACGAAATGCTGACGGCTATGACGATAGCCGGCGGCCTCTGTATTGTCGGCGGCTCCATGTATTTGACGAAATTAAAGCACGACCGGATTAGAAGCCGTACGATTGTGACCGTACGGGAACGTAAAGGATAAGGCCATGAAACACGCTGCTACCTTGTCGGAAACACATATAAAAATCATATTCTTCGCCCTGCTGGTCGGCGTATTAGGCGGCATCCACCTGCTGATACCCGACTTTTACCGCACCGTATGGGAATTGTCCGTCAGCGGCAATTTAGACGGGACGATTGAGTACCTGCGCTCCTTCGGCGTATGGGCCGTCGTCGTCAGCATGATTATCGACATCGTCATCAATATCGTCGGGTTCCTGCCGTCTATCTTCATTTCAGCGGCTAACGGCGTCTTATTCGGCATCGCCGCCGGGACGGTCGTTTCCTGGCTGGCCGAGACGATCGGCGTCGTCATCAGCTTCTTTTTCATGCGGACGCTGTTTCGCCATAAAGCGAAGGAGCTCATTGAAAAGAGCCGCATGCTCAGCAAGCTGGATGAATACAGCACGCTGAAATCCATGGCCGTCGCCAGAGCTCTGCCGTACTCGCCGAACGGGCTGATTACGGCCTTGGGGGCGCTGAGCAGCATCAGCTACCGCGATTATATACTGGGCACGCTGATCGGCAAGCTGCCTTCCGTTGCCGTGGAAGTCGTCGTCGGGCACGACGTCGTAATGCTGGAAGACAACGCCGGCCGCCTGACGGTCCTGATCGTCATCGTCGTCATCGTATACGGCGGCCTGTGGTATTGGAACCGCCGTCAAAAGGCCAAGAAAGTATTAGAACAATTGAAGAGAAATATGGAGAAAAAATAGTCCATTCCCAGTGAACCGCTTCCTGTCTGTCAGCAGGGGGCGGTTTGTTACGTTAGGAACAAACCGTATGCCTGTCGCATTGCATATTTGTCGCATAAAATAATATGCAGTACAAAAATAATTTACAAAACGAAATATTCCTGTATAGTCAAAAGATTTCTTGCCTTTCCACAGCATGCCATCTCCGTAGTCAAGAAGCATGCAGGGCACTATATATAGAGATATTTTTTTTGCAGTAAGGCGCAGTACACAGCGCTGTTTCGGCAGATAGGAGGGAAAATATATCAGTTTTATGATATAACGAGAAAATAATTGACAAATATTTAAGAGTATTCAATGTTATTCGTTAAAATTTAAATATGAATTAAGTGAATTCAATTTTTCGTTTATTTGGTCAATATAGTCTATTAATTCTAACTGTTATTCAATATAAAACAGGGTATAATAATAGTGTAGCATATTAGGAGAAAAGGCAGTCTTCTGAAGGAAAGGCGGAAGACCGCCGTATTAGGTGAAAGGTGTCACAATAAAACAAAGAAAGGAGAAATGAGTATGTCTACTCAAAAGAAGCAATTTACTGATTATTTTACCGACTTTGCCCAAAAATGGGTACCTGATTCGTATGTTATCGCTTTAATTCTTACTATTGTCGCATTTATTTTAGCACTTATCTTCACGCCGGCCAGCCCCTTCGAAACGGTTATCGCCTGGGGCAAAGGTTTCTGGACCTTGCTGGCATTCTCCATGCAGATGTCCTTAATCGTTATTACGGGCTATGCATTGGCAACGACGCCTATCTGCACGCGCCTCATTTCCTCGGCCTGCAGCAAACCTAATTCTCCTACTGGCGTATATGTATACTGCGTCATCCTTTCCACGATTGGCTACTATTTGAACTGGGGCTTCGGCTTAGTATTCGCCGCCCTGATTTGTAAGAACCTGGCTGTCCAGGCTGAACGCAAAGGCATTGCCATCGACTACCGCTATCTGTGCGGTGCCGGCTGGACGCCGTTCTTCATCTGGCACATGGGTCTTTCCGGTTCGGCTCCGCTGCTCGTCGCTACGGCTGACCACTTCATGGTCAAAGAAATGGGCGTTATTCCTATTTCCATGACTATCTTCCATCCGTACAACCTGATTCTGACAGCAGCTTCCATCATCGCTATCCTCGTCCTCTTCGGCTTCGTACTTCAGCCTAAGAACAAGGAAAAAATGGTATCCATTTCTCAGTGGAATCCGGCTCTGGCTCAGATCGATCCGCCTGCTGCAGATACGAAAGTGGAAATCAAGACGCCGAGCGAATGGGTTACGTATAAACCGTGGTGCTCCTACATCATCGGCCTCATGTTCCTGGCGTACCTGTTCTATCATTTCTTCATCCTCGGTCAATCCTTGGACATCAACGTCTTGAACTTCCTGTTCCTGACCTTGATCATCTGGCTGTACGGTTCTCCGGCAGCTATGCTGAAAGCTGTTAAGGCTTCCACGCCGGCAGCCTGGGGCGTTATCCTCCAGTTCCCGTTCTATGCTGGTATTTTCGGTATCATGAAATTTACGGGCCTCGTCGATACGATCGCCGCTTGGGTTATTTCCTTCAGCACGACGACGACCTTCCCGGCTATCGCTGCTATCCTGAGCAGTATCATCAGCTACTTCATTCCGTCCGGCGGCAGCAAGTGGGTTATCGAAGCTCCGTTCCTTATTCCTGCTGGCAAGGCATTGGGCGTTCCCGACGCGCAGACCGTTATCGCCTACATGTTCGGCGGCGACTTGACTGCTCTGGTTCAGCCGTTCTTTGCCGTACCGTTCATGGCAGTTTGCGGACTGGAATTCAAGGATTTCGTTGGTTACAGCTTCGTAGCCTTCATCGTTTTGGCTCTTATCATGATCTTCGGCTTGACATTCATTCCGTTTGCAGTCTAAGATTATAGTAGAGAGCAGAGTGTAGTTTAGTAAGAGTTAGTAAAAATTAAAAATACACAAGAGAAGGAAGGTAAAAACACATGAAAAAATTCGAAGACATTAAGACGATTTGCAACCTCGGTTGCGGAACGATGGGTTTCGGCACGGCGATTGCTTTTGCAAAGAGCGGTTACGAAGTCAACATGTTCGGTCGTAAAGATGCCAGTATCGAACGGGCTATGAAAAATATCCACTTCACATTGGACGTTATGAAAGCGAACGACCTCTTGACGGAAGAAGAAGAAAAAGGCCTCCTCAGCCGCATTCACGGCGTCACGACGCTGAAAGACGCTGCTGCCAACGCTGATTTCGTTATCGAATCGGTCGCAGAAGACCTGGATATCAAAAAAGCCGTTTACAAAGAAATGGAATCCTACTTAGGTCCCGACGTTATCTTTGCTACGGACTCTTCCGGCTTGTCCCCGACAGAAGTTGCCTCCGCTTTGGATCATCCCGAACGCTTCGTCGTCGCTCACTTCTGGAATCCTCCTCATCTGATTCCGTTGGTTGAAATCGTTCCGGGCGCTAAGACGAACCAGGAAACGGTCGACATCACGTGGAAGCTCATGGAAAAAATCGGCAAAAAACCGGTTGCTCTGCTGAAAGAAGCTCCGGGCTTCGTCGGCAACCGCCTCCAGTTCGCTCTGCTTCGTGAAGCCCTGCACTGCGTAAAAGAAGGCATCGCTACGGCAGAAGCTGTCGACGCCATCTGCAAATACAGCATCGGCCGCCGCTTAGGCGTAACGGGCCCGATCGAAACGGCTGACTTCGGCGGTCTCGATATCTTCTACAACATCTCCGCTTACTTGAACGCCGACCTGGCTGACGACAAGGAAGCTTCCGACGTCATGAAGAAATGCGTCGACGAAGGCAACTTGGGTGCTAAGACCGGCACGGGCTTGTACAACTGGACTCCGGAAGATATTGACAGAATCAAACGGACGAGAGAAGAAGTCCTCATCGAATGGCTGAAAAAAGACGCATCTGGTCAAAAATTCTAAGGTTCAATCTGGACCGTTGAATGCGCTGACGCGATGATGCAGCTGTCATCCCGAAACAGGGGAACTAGGTCCTGCTGTTTCGGGATGACTTTTTTTGTCGAAATGTTGTATACTATACGTGTTGTATACTATTAAAACGCAAAGGATGAGAAACTATGGTAGAGTATAAAGACGTCTTGGGATTTGAACAGGAACCGTTGGAAAGCGCCGATTTCACCAGCTTGAAGGAAGCCGTCGAAGAAGCGCGCCGCTGCCTGAACTGCGCCGTTCCGCAGTGCCGCAAGGGTTGTCCCATCAACAATGAAATTCCCCAGTTTATTCATGCGCTGGCTCAGGGCAATATCGGCGAAGCTGCCGAACACATCGCGCACAACAGCTGCCTGCCTGGCATTTGCGGCCGCGTCTGCCCTTGGGAAAAGCAGTGCGAAGGGGCCTGCGTATTGGGCAAGAAGGGAAAACACGTCGAAATCGGCAAGCTGGAACGCTTTGTAGCCGACAAGTGCTTTGAAGGCGGATTGCTGCCCCTTCCGAAAAAAGGCGACGCTGTCGCTAAGGTCGCCGTAATCGGCAGCGGCCCTGCCGGATTGGCTGCCGCCCACGAGCTGCTCAATCGGCAGTACGACGTGACGATTTTTGAAAGCGCTTCCGAACCGGGCGGCATGCTCATGTTCGGCATTCCTTCGTTCCGCCTGCACAAAAAGCACGTATACCGGGAAATGGAATACCTGCAGCAGCTGGGCGCTGTCTTCCAATTCAATACGAAAATCGGCGCGGATAAGCAAATCAGCGATTTATTTGCCGAAGGCTATGAAGCTGTCTTCATCGCTACCGGCGCGCCTGTAGGCTGGAATTTGGGCGTTGAAAACGATACGGTCGACGGCGTCGTCGACGCGCAGCATTTCCTGACTCAGGTTCAGCAGGTACAGCTCGGCCAGGCCAAGCAGGAAGACCTGCCGATTCAGCCCGGAGACGACGTCATCGTCGTAGGCGCCGGCAACGTAGCTATCGACGCGGCTCGTACGGCCCTGCGCCTGAAGGCTAACGTCACTATCGTATACCGCCGGGCGGAAAAGAATATGAAGTGCCTGCCTTCGGAATATGAAGCGGCAAAGGCCGACGGCGTTGCCTTTAAATTCTACTCGGCTCCGAAGGCTGTCGTAGGTCAGGACCATGTAGAAGGCCTGCAGTACGAAAAACAGCAGATTTTGGAAGACGCCACGATGGTGCCGACAGGAGAATTCGGCGTTGTACCGGCCAATAAGATCATTGCCGCTATCGGCAACCGGCCGGAATTGGACTGCATGCGCCAGTTTGACGTCGATATGAACGGCGACGGATATATTTTCACGAAGGACGAACCGTACGGCATGACCAGCCAGCCCGGCGTGTTCGCCGCCGGCGACATCGTCCATAAACCGGCAACCGTCGTATTGGCTATGCGCGAAGGGAAGAAAGTGGCTGTCGGCATCGACCAGTATATAAAGGCCAAGCACCTGATGGCTAAGTGTCAGTGAGAATCTTTATGAAAAAAATTCATTTATTATAAAGATTCTTCATAATAAATAAATATGGAACGATAAAATTGCCCGATATATGCTGTAATTTACTGCGTATGCCGGGCGATTTTTGTTTTCAGTCATCTTGCATAACTATTCCTCATGACATACCTTTCATTCTTGTCATGCCATGAAAAACATGATAGCATAGCAATATGCCACAACGAGGGGGTATTTGCTTGGTATCTGAAGAATACGCAGTGATATTGAAAAAACTGATTACGATAACGGAAACGAAGAATTTAGTCTTGGCGAATATAACGGGATACGACGTATCCTATATCAGCAAGTGGGTGAACGGCGTAAAATTGCCGGCGACGAAATATATCGAGCAGATCAATGAAAAACTGGCTAAATGCTTTGCCGAAGCGGTTATCACCAGCGGGCGGACCGACGAGCTGAGCGTGTTGTTTGCCGTCCCTGTGACGCGGGAAACGGCGGAGTTTGAAATATTGCAGCAGTTAAGCGCTTCCTATCGGTTTTCTATGAAGCATCACGGCCGCCACCGTCAGGAAGCCGCCGTGCCGGCGAAGGTCATTACGGGGAATCACGACGCCTTCCTGTTTATGAACACCGTGTTCAAGGAGAAGATGCGAAACGCTAAAGAGGGGAGCAACCTGCTGATTTTAGGCGATTTCTGCACGCTTCTGGACATCGATTTCTGGAAATTTTTAGAATTTCCCAATGAAACGGCGCCGCACATTACGATTCACGTCGGCATCGATTTGGAAAAATTGTCCCGTGATACGAAATATACGGAGCAGCTGTATATCATTTTGGGGAGATACCTGAATTACGAATTTAAGCTGTATCATTCCGACGTCTTGAAGCAAGGCAATACGATTATCATGGAAAATGAGTTTGTTATTCAATATTCTCTGCAGGGAGAGCGCAGTATCGGCATTTGCACCTATATTTCCGACGCAGCCTTGGTGCAGGATATTTATAACCGATTTTACGTCGGCTTTGCCAACCAGCAGGCGGCGCTGGCTCCGGTGAAAACCTTGGGAATCGAGGATATTGGGTTTCGGACGGCCTTTTATTCGTCTGACAAATATTTCTTTTTCCTGACAAACGGCGTCGATTTCTTGCTGCCGACGCAGGCCGTTTCCGAATTTTTGGCGGAAATCAAGGCGTCGAAGCAGGTGACGAGGCAGATTGGCCAGCTGCAGATCATGTGGGATGAAATGATGGCTTCGGGCGAAGTGGAATTTATGCTGCCCATGACGTCGATTATCCGTTATATCGAAACGGGATATATGTTTTTTACTGATAAGGAATTCAAGATGAAGGCCCCTTATCGCAAGATGCACCTGCAGCATGCGCTGGATATTATGGAAAAAAATCCGAAAATCACTGTAGGCGTCATTCAGGCCTCTATGGAAATGTCGGAATATCAGGTGACGAATTTGTCCTTTTATTCCAATTATACGGCCGCTTTTTTCAAGAAAAATCCTCAGTATATTCGCGAGTCAGTATGCCCGTTTTACGTCGTAGCGAATAAAAAATTGGTTGAATGCTTCCATACTTTTTTCAGGCAGGTGAAGCAGATGCCCATGTACCACCATTATGCCTATACGGACATCCGGCAGAAGTACGAGCAGTATAAGGGATTTGTAGAACGGACGATTGATTTGTACGAAGACGCGTAATTCCGTCAGGAGGAACGACTATGAACAAGACGATGCACGCAGGCTTTTTAGTACTGTATTTTATCGCTCTCGTCCTGGCCGGCATGTCGCCGCTGTTTGCGGCAGGCGCCGCTTTGGTATTCTTTTTGGTCACGTCCTTTCAGGTACTGAAGATAATCGTCGTTTTGGCCGTGATAATCGGCGGGCTGTGCGTCCTCTTTCCTTTTTTGGCTCCTGTGGCCTTTATACTGGCCGTCGTATTTTTTGTGCTGCGCATACGGTTTATCATCCGAAATATATATGCTATTTTGGCTGGGGCCTATGTGTACGGCGTTCTCGCAGCCTTTGGCGCATCCCATATAGGCTTTCTCGGCTATACGGCGTATGCCTTGGCTGCGGCGGCGGTCCTCGTGCTGCATGTCCTATTGAAATGGCTGTATCGGATGGGCTATACGACGACGCAGGCCTTCGGTATTATGGGGCTGGTGCCGCTGCTGGTCATTGCCTTTGTTCTTCCTTTCTTAAAAATCCCCGTTGTTCACGGCGACGTAGTCGTAAGTCCTGACGTATATCCCGATGCTGCGCCGTCCCCCGACGTCGTCGCAGTCCGTCCTGCCATATATCCGGGAACTGCGGCGTCTCCTGACGTCGTTCACGAGAGCATCGCCGTACGGCCTCCTATATATCCTGATGCCGTTCACAGCGGCATTACCGTATATCCCGGCGCATATCCCGGTGCCGGACTGTCCTATGACGCCGTTCATGGAGCTCACGTCAACCATTCCTCTTACATAAATCCCTATGCCGACGAGCCTACGGTGACGGTCCGGCCGTATATCAAAGGGGATGGAACGATTGTAGAAGGCCATGTCAGGACGGCTCCTGACGAAGTGGAATCGAATAATCTTTCCTACAGAGGCTAAGAACATACAGAGAACCTTGCACGGACGGGCGATTATCTGCCGCGAGGGAGTGTTTTTGCCATGGGAATATACAAATCCCCTCGTTACCTGTCACTATCGGTAACGAGGGGATTTTGCGCTGGTATAGTCGGTGTGGGCTCTTATTCTGCCCAGTCGCCGTGCAGAAAGACGGGAACTTCGCTGCCGTCGGCTTTGATGCCCGTAATGGACAGATCCGGCGAGCCGACCATGAAATCGACGTGAATCATAGAATCATTCAGTCCGGCTTGTTCCGTTTCTTCCTTCGTCATTTCCGCTCCGCCGGCAAGGCAGGTCGGATAGGACGCGCCGAGCGCTAAGTGGCACGACGCGTTTTCATCGAATAAGGTTTCATAGAAGAGGATATTCGATAGGGAAATGGGCGAGTGGTAGGGAATGAGGGCGACTTCGCCGAGACGGCCAGATCCTTCGTCGATGGCGACGAGCTTCTGCAAGACGTCGTCGCCTGTGTCGGCATGGGCTTCGACGACTTTTCCGTCTTTGAATACGAGGTGGAACGTGTCGATGACGTTGCCGTTGTAGACGAGAGGCTTCGTGCTGTATACGACGCCGTCTACGCCGTCAGCGCGGGGAGCGGTGTAGATTTCTTCCGTCGGGATATTGGCGTTGAAGGAAATGCCGCTGGCAGATGTTTCCGCGCCTCCCTGCCAGATATGGTTTTCCGGAAGGCGGATCGTCAGGTCCGTGCCGAGGGAGTTCGTGTAGCGCAGGGCGGCGAAATGCTGCTCCATCATCCACTGACGGCGGGCTGCCAGGTTGGCGAGATGAGCGTCCCAGTCCGCCAGGGGATCGGCCCCGTCGGCGCGGGACGACTGGAGAATCTGGTTCCACAAGGCGTCGTAGGCTGCGTCGGCTTCTAAGTCGGGATACAGAATGGAAGCCCAGACCTTGCTGGGAACGGCGGCGACGAGCCATGTCGTCTTGGAGGCCATCATGCCGTCGATATATTCTTTTAAGGCTTCATTCTGCGCTTTCTGCCAGGCAAAGATCTTCTTCGTGTCGATGCCGCTCATGAGGTAGGGATTGGCTGAAATGAGGCTCAAAAAAGCGGCGTTTTGGCGGTAATAGGATAAGCTGAATTCGCGCCGCCAGTCAGGGAACGTTTCAAATTGTTCCTGCGATTCGTATTCATAGCGCAGACGGGTCGTGTCGTCGCAGCGCCAGTTGCATACGACCTGCGACGCGCCGCAGGTATAGGCTTCCTTGGTTAAAATCGTCACGAAGGCGCTCGATTCGACAGGGGCATTGATGACAAGAACTTGGCCTTTCTGCAGGTTCAGGCCTTTTGTCAGCAAGATATTGGCATAGACGGCCAGTTGTTCATGTGTTGGCAAGAGAATCACTCCTTACTGTTGAAATGCTGTATGACGCCACAAACGGTAATTCAGGGCGCTGGAATTGATGATCAGGCTGATGACGAAGCACAGCCAGTATCCGTACGGCCCGTACGGCGTCAAATGGGCGCAGGCGTAGCCCAGGGGAATGCTGATGAGCCAGTAGGTGACGAAGGCGATGTACGTAATAACCTTGACGTCTTTATAGCCGCGTAGGATACCCTGGACGGGCGTGCCGGCCGCGTCGAGAAAGACGAAGGCCATGGCATATACGAGAAATTTGCGGATAGCCGCAAAGGTCTCCGCGTCGTGGGTAAACAGGCTGCTGATCGGGTCCAGGAACAGGTACGTCGCCGTAATAGTTACCGTCGCCACGGCGAAGGCCGTCATCTGGCAGAGAAGGGCGTACTGGCGGGCGCCGACGAAATTCTTAGCGCCTACTTCGTAGCCGATGACGATAGTCGCTGTCAGGCTGACGCTCCAGGGGATCGTATAGGTCAGCGTGGCGTAGCTGATAGCCGCCTGATTGGCCGCCAGATACAGCGTCCCAAACTCGGCCATGAGGAGGCCGACGATACTGAACAGGCTCGTTTCGCAGAACACGGCGATGAAGATGGGAACGCCCAACTGCAGCTGGTGATAGCAGTGGGCCCAGCTGACGGGGCGGGGCTTCGTCCAGATGGCATATGAACGAAAGGGCTCCTTCCACTGAAAGACAGCGGCAAAGATGAAGAAGGCGATCCACGAGGCGATGGTCAGGGCATAGCCCGTGCCGACGCCGCCCATGGGAGCGATACCCAGTCCGCCGAAGATGAGGAGGCGGAACAGGAGCACCGTGACGACCATGTGAAATACGATGATGGCCATAGAAATATGGGTCATGCCGTGGGCGTCGACAACGTAGCGCATCGTCGCCATGAGAAACATAGGAAGAATACCTAGTGCCAGCGCAAACAGGTACTCGCCGGCAATATAGCGGACTGCCGGCTCCAGTCCCATAAAGTCGAGAAAGGGCGGCAGGACGAGGCTGCCCAGGGCGATAGCGACGACGGTAAAGAAGACGGCGATATACAAGCTCTGGGCAATGTACATGGGAATGCGGCTGTCCTTGCGGGCCCCTCGCAGCTGGGAAATAATCGGCGACACGCCGAAAAAGAGGCCGCAGACGCCGGCGAAGATAGGCACCCAGATGTTGACGGCGACGGCGACGCCGGCCAAATCGACCGTGCCGGCTTGGCCGCTGAAGATGCTGCTGAATACGCTTGTGCCTATTTGCGCTACCTGCGTGAATAGGAGGGGGAAAAATAAAATAAGAAAATGTCTAAACTGTGAAAACTGGGGGAACTGCATAGGGCCTCCTTGAGAATAGAAAAACAAGGCCCGTCGTATTCGGCGGGCCTTGTCAGCATTTACATTATTTTCCCATTGCGTTGACTTTAGCAGCCAGGCGGGACTTTTTGCGAGCTGCGTTGTTTTTATGGAGAACGCCTTTCTGAGCGGCGCTATCGATTACACTGCTTGCTTTATCAAAGGCTTTCTTTACAGCGTCGGCATCACCAGCGGCAATTGCTTCAGTCGTGCGGCGGATAGCCGTATGAACGGAAGATTTTACTCTGGAGTTAGCTGCATGACGAGCTGCGTCCTTTTCCATGGATTTGATGTTGGATTTAATTTGCGGCAATTGATTCACCTCCCTAAATTACAAGAACACTAGAAAGTATTCTATCATATAGAGCGCTAAAAATCAATATATTTTTGTAATTTAGTTAGATTTTGCCTTCCGAGCCGAGAACGAATTTGATCTTGTGCGCTACGATGTCATGAACGAACTGGCGGCCGTCCGTGAGGTACTGGCGCGGGTCGAAATGATCCGGATGCTGCGCCATGTGCTGGCGGATACCGGCGGTCAGGCCCAGGCGGAGGTCGGAGTCGATGTTGATCTTGCAGACTGCCATGGAAGCGGCTTTGCGGAGCTGATCTTCAGGAATGCCGATAGCGTCGGCCAAGTTGCCGCCGTTGGAGTTGATGATTTTAACGTATTCCGGAACGACGGACGAAGCGCCGTGCAGTACGATGGGGAAGCCGGGCAGGCGTTTGGAAACTTCTTCGAGGATGTCGAAGCGCAGCGTCGGCGGAACGAGGACGCCTTGTTCGTTGCGCGTGCACTGTTCCGGTTTGAATTTATACGCGCCGTGGCTGGTGCCGATAGCGATAGCCAGGGAATCGACGCCGGTGCGGGTTACGAATTCTTCTACTTCTTCCGGACGGGTATACGAAGCTTCATGAGCGGCGACTTTTACGTCGTCTTCAATGCCGGCGAGCTGGCCTAATTCGCCTTCTACGACGACACCGTGGGCGTGAGCGTATTCGACGACTTTTTTCGTCAGGGCGATGTTGTCTTCAAACGAATGCTTGGAGCCGTCGATCATAACCGACGTAAAGCCGCCGTCGATGCAGTCCTTGCACGTTTCAAAGTCTGCGCCGTGGTCGAGGTGCAGGGCGATGGGCAGGTCGTTCGTTTCCAGAGCCGCTTCTACGAGGTGTTTCAAATATGCCGGTTTAGCATATTTTCTGGCGCCGGCCGAAGCCTGAAGAATGATAGGGGATTTCAGTTCGGCAGCTGCTTCCGTAACGCCCTGAACGATTTCCATGTTGTTGATGTTGAACGCTCCGATGGCGTAGTGTCCTTCATAGGCTTTCTTAAACATTTCTGTGGTTCCGACTAATGGCATTTGGCATACCTCCTAAAAATAAATGAAATTAATGAAGCCTTGCGTATATGTAATTCCAGCCGGCCTGGCTGACAAGGCGCGCCATATCAGCAGGGAGGGGGGAATTGACCGAAATAAGCTGTCCCGTCATGGGATGGACGAACTGCATGGCGTAGGCGTGCAGCGCCTGCCGCGTCATGAGGGCCCGCGAACCGCCGTACAGGTCGTCGCCGACCAGTGGATACCCGAGGTAGGCGCTGTGCACGCGGATTTGATGAGTCCGGCCCGTGTGCAGGCAGACGCTGACCAGGCTGTAGGTGTCGCCGGCGGCCAGACAGGTGAAATCCGTATGGGCCGGTTTTCCGCAGGCCATGACCTGACGGGTAATGATGCTGTCCGGGCAGCGGCCGATAGGGCTGCGGACGGTGACGAAGGGGCTGGGAAAACGGCCTTCGGTCAACGCCATGTACAGCCGTTTGTAGGATGTTTCTTTTTTATCGAATTGGGACTGCACCTGGGGTTCTTTGGCAATCATGCACAAGCCCGACGTATTCTTGTCCAGGCGGTGCATCGGGTGGTATGAGCAGCGCTGACGGCTTTGTTCGTAGTAGTACGCTACGGCGTTGGCCAGCGTGCCCTGCCGCACAGCTGCCGTCGGGTGCATGAGCAGGCCTGCGGGCTTGTCGACGACGAGGAGGTAGTCGTCCTCGTAGGCGATAGACAAAGGGATGGGCTCAGGCGAAAACGAATTGACCTGAGGCAGGTCGACGCAGACGACGTCGCCCTCATAGACAAACTGCGTTGTCGAAGCGGGACTGCCATTGACCGTGCAGACGCCGTTGCGTTTGATGCGGCGGCGCAGCGTCGACGATACGCCGAAATGGCGGAGCGCTCCGAGAAGGCTCGTGGGCCTGGAGAGCGGGCCTACTGTAAAATGAATCATTATACCATCCTTTATTGCAAATCTAAGATTATTCATCTATATTATACAAAATGGTAAAAAATAAATCTATACATTTCTAGGCTCCTCTGTCAATTTGCGAATAAAATTAAATGGAAAAGAACGTTGACCGATGGGCAGGGAATGTATTATGATAGGAGCGTTGCGGATTTTTTGCAGGTCTCCTGTTTTTTTCGCGGTTTGGAAATAAAAGAAGGATTTTGGCCGGGTTATAGAGAATATATTATCGTCGGAATAATTAAAGGTACAGGTGATTGGCGTGAGGAGATTTTCCAGTGAATTCATTGAACAGGTGCGGCAAGCCAATGACATCGTCGGCGTCATATCGGGGTACGTGTCCCTGAAGCGACAGGGACGGAATTTCTGGGCCTGCTGCCCCTTTCACAGCGAAAAAACAGCGTCTTTCAGCGTCGCCGCTGATAAAGGTTTTTTTTATTGTTTCGGCTGTCATGCCTCAGGCGACGTATTTAAATTCATTATGATGCAGGAGCACGTTTCCTTTTCCGACGCCGTGACGATGCTGGCCGAGCGGGCCCATATCCCCCTGCCGGAAATCCAGAAGTCGGCTGAGGAAATCGAACGGGAACGGCTGGCAGGCCGCCTGTATCAAATCAATGAAATGGCCGGGAATTTTTTTCATAATTGTCTGACGAAAACTCATTACGGAGAGCCGGGCCTGGCTTACTTTCACAAGCGCCGCGTATCCGACGGGACGATTCGAGAATTTAAGCTCGGTTTCGCTCCGGACAGCTGGAATAAGCTGACCGACGCCTTTATGAAAAAGGGCGTGTCGGGAAAGGAATTGGTTCTATTGGGGCTGGCGAAAGAAAAGAACGGCCGTTTTTACGACGCCTTCCGCAACCGGGTTATCTTTCCCATACGGGACGGCCGCAGCCGCATTGTCGGATTCGGCGGCCGCGTGCTGGACGACAGCCGGCCGAAATACCTGAATTCTCCCGAAACGCCTATATTTAATAAACGCCGCTTATTATTTGCCATGGATCTGGCTCACAAAGCCATTTATGAAGAAGGAAGGGCGGTCCTCGTCGAAGGCTACATGGATGTCGTAGCAGCTCACGACAAGGGCATACGCAACGTCGTAGCCTCTCTGGGCACGTCGTTTACGCCGGAGCAGGCCCGTTTGCTGCAGCGGCAGGCCGACGAGCTGGTACTGTCCTACGACATGGACGGCGCCGGCCGGCAGGCGACGCTGCGGGCGATGGAAATCGTCCGCGGCATGGGCATGCGGATACGCGTCGTGTCGCTGCCCCAGGGAAAGGATCCGGACGAATATATTAATTCAGCCGGGCCGGAAAAATTTAAAGAAGCCGTAGCCAACGCTCCCAATGCCTTGGACTACATGCTCCAGACGGCGCTGCGCCAATACGACGGCACGACACTGGAAGGAAAATCTTCCATTACGGCCATGGTTCTTCCCGTCGTGGCGACCGTAGACAACCGGGTCGTGTTAGACGGCTTTTTAAAGAAAATGGCCAGACAAATACAAATTGATGAAACAGCTGTCCGCAGCGAATTTAATAAATACGTGGCTAAGCATCCGGAATTAGGCCAGCAGCAAGTCGTCATATCGCCGACAGTGTTTCATGAAAACGCGGCGGCCCGTGGACAAGGCTCCATGGCTGTGGCGGAAGAAAATATTCTGCGCTTCTTATTGGAAAAACCGTCGGCATGCGAACGCATCCGGCAGAAAATCGATATCGCCTTTTTTATGGATGAACGCCGGCGCCGCATATATCAAACTATTTTAGACGTCTACGCCTCGCAGGGGGCCTATGCCAAAGCGGATATTCAGCAGCGCCTGACGCCGGAAGAGGCGGAAGAAGTAGCGCGGATTATGATTTTGCAGGACGTCCCTATGGACGAAGCCGTGCTGATGGATTATGTCAGGCGGTTCCGCTTAGCCGAGCTGCAGAAGCAGTATATCGAGCACAGCCAAAAAGCGACTGCGTACAGCCGCAATAACGACCAGCGGGTTATAGAAGAATTAGCAGCATGCAAGCGAATAAACGAAGAAATCAAGAAGTGGTCTTAGGAGAAAGGAGCTTGTACGTCATGGTAAAAACGACAGATGCAGTTGAAAATACAATAGAAAAGAAAGCCGGCGCGAAGAAAAGTACAGCGAAGAAAGCGCCGAAACGCAAAACAAGTAAGAAAAAAGAACCGGCAAAGCAGATGAGCGAACAAGAACGCCGTGAAATCGTCCTGCAGCACATTAAGCAGCTTCTCCAAACGGGCCAGAAAAAAGGCTGTCTCACGTATACGGAAATCATGAACGTCATGGAAGAGGACGACCTGTCGCCGGAACAAATCGACAAGATGTACGAGCTGTTTGCTGATAAGGGCATCGACATCATCGGCGAAGACGATTCCCTGAACGACAACGACGACCTTAACGTCGACGACGACGGCGAACCCGTTCCCGATCTGCACAACGTCGATTTAAGCGTTCCCGAGGGCATTAATATCGACGACCCTGTCCGCATGTATCTGAAGGAAATCGGCCGGGTACCCCTCCTGTCGGCGACGGAAGAAATCGCGTTGGCCCAGGCTATCGAGCGAGGCAATTCGCCCGATGCGACGGAAGAAGAATTAAAGGCCGGAGCTATGGCCAAGAAAAAACTGACCGATGCGAACCTGCGCCTCGTCGTCAGCATTGCCAAGCGGTACGTAGGACGAGGCATGCTGTTCCTCGATCTCATTCAGGAAGGCAATCTGGGCCTCTTGAAAGCCGTCGACAAATTCGATTACAGCAAGGGCTATAAATTCAGTACCTATGCAACATGGTGGATTCGCCAGGCCATTACCCGGGCTATTGCCGATCAAGCCCGGACGATACGTATTCCCGTCCACATGGTCGAAACGATTAATAAGCTCATCCGCATTTCCCGTCAGCTCCTGCAGGATAAAGGCAGAGAGCCCCTGCCGGAAGAAATTGCCGAAAAGATGGATATTCCTGTAGAACGCGTTCGGGAAATCATGAAGATTGCCCAGGAACCGGTATCGCTGGAAACGCCTATTGGCGAAGAAGAAGACTCCCATTTGGGAGACTTTATCGAAGACTCCGAAGCGATTGCCCCGGACGACGCTGCGTCCTTTATTTTGCTGAAAGAGCAGATTGAAGACGTGTTCTCCTGCCTAACAGACAGAGAACGCAAGGTACTGTACCTGCGCTTCGGCTTGAAGGACGGCCGCCCCAGAACGCTGGAAGAAGTAGGCCAGCATTTCAACGTCACGCGCGAACGAATCCGCCAGATTGAAGGCAAGGCTCTCAGCAAGCTGCGCAATTGGGGCAAGCGGGAAAAGATTAAAGATTTTCTTTAATCCTTAACTTGACGAGTCTACTTTCTTATCGTATAATTACTTGGTAAGGGTTTTACCTTACCTTTAGGGCCTATAGCTCAGCGGTAGAGCCCCCGGCTCATAACCGGTTGGTCCCTGGTTCAAATCCAGGTGGGCCCACCAGATTATGCATACTCGAACACGGTAATACCGCGTGGTTGTCGAGTATTGGAATATCTTTGTTGTAATTGTATTGAATTTCAATATGATCATCAAAGACTATGATACGGCGAATGAAAGTTTCGAACATATCGAGCTTGCATTCGTCGTATTTTTTTATTTTCTTCAAAAATGATGTGAGATAGTATTCGACGAATTCTTCCGTTATAGTAAACGCTTTTGCGATTAGCTTTTCTTTAGAAATGGCTTCTTGTAATTCTAACACTTCATGTTCGTATCGTTCGATATTATTTTTTATTGTTTCGGAAAAAATGCCTTGCTCAATGGCTTTGATGGAATTTGTTAGCTTTTTCTGCACTTCTTCCATCTCTTTTTCTAATCGCTCTACTATGCCGCTATCTTTGTTCTTTTCTTGGAAAGCTGCGACCTGTTTTGCAATTGATTTTATAGAGTTGGGTGCGGAGAGAATTTGAATGGTCGTGTCTAATATAGCTTTTTCCAATTCGTCCCGGCGTAAGTTTTTCGAACTGCATTTTTTGTCCAAACGCTTGCTTTTCTCGGAACCGTTGTTTTTGGATGAGCATGTGTAGTAATAATACTTGTTGCCATTGCGAGAAGTGCCGCTGACGCCCGTATAAGCGCATCCGCAGAGACCGCAATATATTTTACCTACCAACGCATAGTTAGCGCTTTTAGGGGAAACTAGGCCGGTTCTCTTACGTTTATTAAACATACGTTGTACAGCGTCGAAATCAGCGAGGGAAACCATTGGGGGAACGTAATTTTTAAAGACTTGCCCCTGATAGTTAAATGTCCCGATATAAATAGGATTCCTGGCTATATGGGACAAACTATTTCGTGTCCATGGTTTATTAAATGATGTGCGATAGCCTTTTTCATTCAAGGTCTTTACGATTGATGAGTATTTTTGTCCGGAGGCTAGTAGAGAAAAAATGAGGCGAACGCCAGAGACTTGTTCATGGTTAAAGTGCAGATGCTTATCAGGTCCTAGGTAAAAGCCATAAGGGATATTACCGCCGGGCCATTTGCCATTTATTACATTTTCCAACATGCCTCGTTTTACTTTTTGAGCGAGATCTGCTAAAAAATATTCGGAGCAACCTTCAATGACCGACTCTAATATGATGCCCGACGGATCGTCTGCGATTTTTTCCTTGGCAGATAAAACTCGGACTCCGTTTTTTTTGAGTTTGTACTTGTAGACAGCTGAATCGTACCTGTTGCGCGAAAACCGGTCCAACGTATAAACTATTACATAATCAAAGGCATGCTTGCTGCTATCTTCAATCATTTTTAAAAAATCGGGCCGGTTAATCGTTTTTGCAGAAAAGGCCCTGTCTATATATTCATGGATAATTGTCAAATTATTTTGGGCAGCAAATGCTTTGCACTCTCTGATTTGCCCTTCAATGGATTCTTCTCTCTGCCTATTTGACGAATATCTGGCGTAAATGACGGCTGTTTTTGTCATTGATTTTCACCTCTCTTTTTTGATGCAACATGATGATATTGGCTAAAAAGCTAATTGACGAGGCCCATATAAAACCGTATAATAGATATAGAAAAGGTGTTGCCGGTAACGGTCAGCCCCAATGATTAAGAGATTTGAAAAACCGCCTAACGTTGGAAGCCGAAGGCGGTTTTTCTTATGCTTTGATACAGAGGATTAACGTTATTAGTAAGACTAAGAACGCGAAAAAATCGAACTGTGTCATACGCATCGCCCCTTTCCGGGGCTAGGATTGACCGCCTACCATTCTGGCAACACCTAGGATTTCATTATATAGGAGAGCCTAGATGTTGTCAAAATGGTGAAATCAAGGCGAATTACGCATGTAGAGTAACTGCATGCGTTTTTTTATTGATCTGCAGAAATTAGAATAAAAAGTATTTTATGATCTTTTACTCCAAAGACCAAGTGGGCGAGGCAATGATACCCGTCATACTGGATATACTTTATGCCTTTTTTCTTAAATGTTGTGAAATTTTTTCCATAAGTCTCCTGTATAACGGATTCATTCATGCCAACTTTAATTCCAGCAGGCGTTTTCCAGCCGTTATCAGCGGTAGCCATAATGCTTTTTACCCGGAGATTTCCAGATTTTCCATATGTCGATATGTATATGCTGTAATCGCCATATAATAATGAACCATCAGATAATACCTTTGCTGGGACTCCGTAAATTTGCTGAACATAAGAAGTTGGTTGCCAAAGGTGAATACCGCCTAACGCAATCTGGTCAAAGGTTAGCTTTACCTGTGCAAATGAAACGGAGCTAATCGTAAGGAGAATTAAGAATAACAACATTGAAAATATACGTTTCATTTTATCACCTTATTTTACGAAATTAAGCCGCAGGATAATAGTTCACAACAGCGATTTCTATCATAATAAAAAAGTCCTTGGATTCGGCGCACTCCCTATAATTGGACGGCTTACTACCAAGGACACTATTAACACTTATATAATTGTATAAGTAGTGTAAGTCGTCACCATATATTTGTCAAGCTATTGTTGATTAGTAATTCATCTGATTTATTATTCGGTTTTGAAATTGACAAAAATTATATTGCCTCGTTTTCTTTCACTTTAGGTTGTGCAGCTTTATATTGAATATCTAAAATTGTATCTACCGTCTCTTTTCCTTCAGGGGAAATGAGACGGTATTTTTTTATTAGTGACTGCTCATGCGCAGTTGCATAAAAGTTAAATTTAGGGTTTTCTTCATATCCCATTAACCAGCCCGGATTTACAGATAAAGCATCTGAAATTAGTGCGATTTTATCTTGTTTAGGCATGTATTTTCCCACTAAATAATCAGAGATGGAAGATGGGCGAATTCCCGTTAACCGTGATAATTCAGCAGGCGTAATATTTTTTTCATTCATGATCTGTTTTATACGTGTTATCAAAATATTTTCCATGGTATTTCTCCATTTCTATATGTTACTAAAATTATATACGGAAAAACGTAGAAAATCAACTTTTTTACGAAGAAAAATACGGAAAACCGTTGACAGATAGATTAAAATACGATACGATTGAAATACGGAAAACCGTATAAGAAGGAGGCGATAAAATTGAATGTAGAATTCAATTATGCTCATTTAAGAGGATTCATTGCTGAACACTTTAAGAGCATTGACAATTTTGCAAAGTTCCTAGGAATAGGCACCACTGCTTTATATGATAGATTAGGGAATCGTGTGCCTTTTACCCAACGGGAAATTGATAAAGTTGCCAATCATGCTACTGAAAGGAAATTATCAGCGGAAGAAATTTCTGTTCTTTTTTTTACCCATAAAATACGGAAAACCGTATAAAAACTGTTAATTCCTTGGAGGAGGCTTGTTGCATGGAAAAAGAACGAATCTACCCAGATGACGCCGACCGGCTGCTGTCCATCGACGAAGTAGCTGCCAGGCTTCGCACTTCGCCGGCCTTTGTGCGGGAGCTGATGGATGCCGGGCTGCTGATTGGGCTGAAGTTTAAGAAGAACCGGCGGGTGCGGAAAGTCACGCTGAACCGTTTTTTAGAGAAGTATGACGGCTGTGATATGTATGACGTATTGCAGCAAGCTGTAGGAGCTGAGAAGTGAAATATAGAATCCGCCTGCTGCCACAGGCGGATTCAAAGTACCGATGGGAATTAGTTCTATCTTTAGTATACGTGTGAAAAATCATGGAATCAATACTTAAAAAAGCGACATGAAATGAGGTGGCTTGTATGACGGAACTGGAAGCCGCGATGGCACGGCCGGTCAATGAAAATGAACTGAAGATACGGTTTGAGTTCTTCTGTAAAAGCATGATAAACGCTGCCCGGGACCCGGAGGTCCAGGCAGATTACCAGCAGTGGCTAAAAGAAAAGAGACAGCGTGAACAGCAGGAAGTTTTATAGGTGATGAAATGCGAATAGAAGTTGAAATAAATGGTAAGACATTGACTTTTACGGAGGCTGTCTGGCACGATGGCCAACTGCTGGGATACAACGACAACGATGTGATCCAGATTGCTACCGGTAAAGAAGGAATCGCTATCCGGGTGATATCCAAATTTGATTTCCCGGACAGTAAATTATAAGGAGGAATGTATATGATGAACGATACTGAAGCCCGTGCGTATGGGGCCATAGATGATGAAGACGTTTTTATGCCTGGCGAGCTTGAAGATTTGCTTGCTGATTTTTGGGAAGATGAAGGGGAGGTGACCAGTCATGGCAATGCCGAATAAGCTGGAAGAGCAGCGGAAGCAACTGGTAGATAAGATTGTCGCTGATATGGAAGCCGGCAAGGCCTTTTTCTGGGAACCGGGATATACGGCACACCGGATGGTCAATGCCGTGACCGGAAAGCCTTACCGCGGCGGTAATGCCATATCCCTGATGGCTGCGTCTGAAGCCAAGGGATATGATGATCCGCGCTGGTGTACCTTTAATCAGGCCAAAGAAAACGGCTGGCATGTGAAAAAAGGAGAAAAAGGGACTTCTATTGAGGTATGGAAGGCCTATGAGGTAGAGAAGGACAAGGAAGGGGCGGAGGGCGAAGAGCCGGAAAAGGAAACGCGCTTCTGGCGGGTTGCCGGCTATACTGTCTTTAATGCCAAGCAGATAGACGGCATTCCGGCTTTGCCGGAACGTACACCTGAAGAAATCGCCGCGGAACGGAAAAAGCAGATCGCCGAGCTGGAGCTGTTGATCAAAAACAGCGAGGCTGCGATTTATCATGACCAGACTGGCGCCAATTTTTATAGTCCTTCTGACGATACGATTCACGTTGTACCACAGGATGAATTTAATTCCATTGATCAGTATTATGCTACGGTTAGTCACGAAATTGCTCACAGTACAGGGGCGGAACATCGGCTGAACCGGAATATAAAAAATGTGTTTGGTACCAAGGACTATGCAAAAGAGGAGCTTCGGGCTGAAATGGCCTCTATGTTTATTCAGCAGGAGTATAATATCCGATTCGATGAAAAGCATTATAAAAACCATGCGGCCTACCTAACCAGCTGGGCGCAGGTTTTGAAACGGGACCCGAATGAGCTGTACCGGGCAGCCCGCGACGCAGAGAAGGCCGTTGATTACATGAAGGTCCGTATGATAGAGCGGGATTTGAAGAAGGAAGAAACGAAGGAACACGCTGTGCAGATGCCGGCTGAACGGGAGGCTTTAAAAACGACTCCCCAAGAACAGCAGCGGCATAATATCCAACGGACCATTGAGCTTAAGCCCCGGAAACGACGCGTCGTGGCAAGGCGCAGTCCTGCTAAGGAACGAGGCAGGGAACGCGCTTTGAGCCGGTAGGAGGTGAGATAATGAAGATGGAAAAAAGAAACTGGCCGGATAATTTATTTCCTGACATTGAAGAAGGTGGCATGAGAGATAGAAACGGCCGGATATATTTTTACCGGCTGGGATTGGATTTCATGTTAGACGAAACCATTGAATGGCTGGAAGAAGAGGATAAAAGCCAGATATACGCCTATTTCTATTTAAAGTTGTGCCTGGCGTTTCTGCGCAAAGATGGACTGATTCAGCGGAATGTCGGAGAACGGAAACTTCCGTGCAGCATGGAGTATATCGCCCATAAAACACGGGTGCCAGTACATATAGTAAAGCAAGGGCTGCCAAAACTTGAACATGTCGGATTGATTAAAAAGATGGAAGACGGGCGATATTATATACCGACGCTGTTGGAACATCTGGGCTCTGAATGTGATGCTGCAAGAAGGATGCGCCGTATGCGTTCCCGGCAAAAATGCAAGGCGGGAGGGGTAGAATGAAAAAAGAGCTGCGAATTAGAAATGATTTTTTCGATCAGGACTGTATCAATTGGATATTAAGCCAGCCCAACGGTAGCTTATATGTGCTGTTATACCTTCACTTGTGTTGCTTATCCTTACATGAGCCTGCAATACCCTATAATGTGCAATGGATTCAAGCGCATACGCCTATTTTGCTCGATAATAACGTCATTGATTCAGGTATACAACTACTGGCAAAAGCTGGTTTGCTGGAAGTTAACGATGCGTCGCTAGTATTGCCTTCCTCAACCTCAATCATTGTTAGGAGGGCAATATGAGCAACAATAAAAAATATTATTTTATGAAAATAAAAGATGATTTCCTGGACAGGGACGATATCAAATGGCTCATGAGCGAGCCAGACGGTCCGCAGTATGTCTGCCTGTATTTAGCCTTGTGTATACGTTCGTTACGTCATGAAGGCAAGCTGATTCAGCAGGTAGGGAACGATGAAATACCGTACGATGTGCACGGATTGAGCCGGTTGACCGGCATGCCTCCATCCGTAGTCGAGGCCGGTATGCACCGGCTGATCCGGGCGCAGCTCGTAGAAATTCTGCCGCCGACGGAAGCGATGATGACCGGCGCTTTTTACATATCTCATTATGAGTCGATGGTCGGAAGCGAGACGGACAGCGCTATCCGGATGCGTAAAATGAGGCAGAACAGGCAGGCTGCTACAAGGATGCAGAAAATGAGATCCCGAAAAAAAGAAGCTTTGCCACCAGGAAATGCTGTAAAAAATACGTGAAATTATTAACGAGCGTAACGGAGAGACTTGCCGGAGCGTAAATCGAGCGTAACAAGATGCGTAATGCGAGCGTAACAAGGTGCGTAACATGCCTGTGATAATTCATATCAAAATATGGTGTGGGACAGCATAGAAACGCCAAATACGGGAGCGTCACATTGTGACGCGGATGTGACGTCACATACTGTCACACCCTTGTCACAGGGGTGCGTAACGGCGATTCCCAGACAGCGTAACAAGGGGCGTAACATCGGCATGATAATTTATATCAAAATATACCATGAGACAGCATAAATAAGCCGTTTATAAGAGCGTCACATTGTGACGCGGATGTGACAAAACTTTTGTCACAATGTGACGTAAGAGATTAGAGTATATGTACACAGTATATGTTAGTAGTAAGGATGAGGATACATCATGAAAGATGAAGACGGAAAAAAATATCCACAAGAAGAACGTGGAAGTGAATCCGTATGGGAAGCCTTGGGGATTGCCGGAGACAGTGAAGCCAGTGTGGATGTACTGGAAGCAAGCGGCATGACCCAGCGGCAGCAGGAACATCTTTGGAACGAAATCCGGCAGCTGCGGTATATCGATATGCAGATGAAAGACGCCGTACAGACCGGACATGAGGCGTCCCTGGCGTTCTGGCAGGACCAATATACCGGAAGATTGGATGAGCTGGAACGCTATATGCGGCGGCAGGGCATTCCTTACCGCCTGGAAAACTGCAAGGATTTCCGGAAGGAACGGGGGGAAGCCTGGCACAGGAAGAAGCTGGCTGCTGTAATACGCAGGAACAGCGGTAAGGAACAGGAACACGGCAGGTGCCGGGAACGGGTTTTGGAAAAGTAAGGAGGCGATGGATGGAAATGATACACCGAATACCGGAAGAATTACGAGAATATGCACAATGGGTGTGCTGGAAAATTGTCAAACGAAAAGAGAAGGGGCGCGTCAAGAAAATCAAGGTGCCTTTTGATCCCAAAAACGGACAGCCTGCCAAAGTCAATGACCCTTTAACATGGGGCACATACGAAGAAGCCTGCCGGGCAGCCTGCGACTACGACGGCCTAGGGTTTGTTTTTACGGAACAGGACCCATTTATTGGTATCGATATCGATCATTGCGTTGAGGATATGGTTTTGACAAAGGATGCATACCGTATCATGAAATCCTTAGGCTCCTATAGCGAAATTAGCCCTTCTGGGCGCGGTTTGCATATCATCGTGACCGGAATCATTCGGGACGGCCGTAAAGGGGCTAGAAACGACAAAATCGAAATATATTCGGCAAATCGTTTCTTTACCATTACCGGGAATTGTATTCTTTGGGCTCCGATCAACAACGGGCAAGATGTGCTTGACTATTTGATGGACGTCGTGCTGCCAGCGCCGGACCCTGTAGATGCTGCACCTGCACCGTCTGCACCCAAGCTGACGCTGGACGACGCACAGGTGCTCAAAAAGCTCTTTTCCCAGAAAAACAAGGAGCTTATGATTCGCTTGTACAACGGCGAAGACGCCATGTACGGCGATACGAGCCGTGATGACCTGTATTTTTGCTGGCAGATCAATTTTATCAACGGCAATGATCTGGCCCAGACAGACCGCATTTTCCGCAATTCCGGGCGCATGAGGGATAAATGGGATACCGTGCATTTCAGCAACGGCAAGACGTATGGGCAAAGAACGCTGGAAAGAAGCGTCAATCAAGGGAGATAGCGAAGATCCGACGAGATTGCCTTTGCATATCCAAATAGGTATTATGTGAAAAGCATAACTTTCAAGTGCCAATTTGTGCTGAATTAGCACTTGAAGTTTGAATTGAAACTAAAATAGAAGATATGTTTGTATGAAAATAATATGAATTATCATAAATAGGAGGAGAGCCATGAATCGTGAAATCAAAGAGGCATTGGTACAGCTGGTTGTACGAATTATATACGCTGTAGCGGCGCTGATGCTATTTTTTATCGTGTACGGCGTAACGGAGTACGTGTTCCAACCGCCAGAAATGATTGAAATTGTAGTATTGATGTCCACCGCGTTTCTGATAGCGATTAAAGTATTATTTATATAAATGGAAAGATGGATGTTGTAATGGAAATGAAATCAAAAGCATATTGGGAAGTCATTGAAGCCGCGCTGAAGGATACGGATCGGGCCGTGCCTCAGCCCGTTATGGAACCGATCCGCCGGGCTGCCGGCGATATGAAAGCGGAAATGGAATCCTACGAAAAGACCGAACTGCAAACTGTGCAAATTCCGGAGACGTGGGAACGGTACGAAAAGCAGCATCAGGAGATTACCGGGAATCTGCAAAAATTGAGCGATACGTATAATAATCAGGCTGCTGACAGGGAAAAACAGGCGGTAGCCGAGAAGGCCGAGACGGCTTTCCGGGATGGGGAGACATTATTTTCTTCCATGCACAAGCTACTGGAATTTAACCAGAAGTTTCAGGAACAAGCGGCGTACTTATTCGAGGCCATGGTGCGGCGATCTCCCGCACGCGGTAAGGAACAGGGAAGATGAGTATGGCTGATTTATTTCAAATACTGTTTGTAACCGGCTTGGTTTTGACGATATGCGCCTTCTTTGCAGGCTTACAGACGAAAGGGTGAAGAAACAATGGATAAGGGCACAGATAAAGAGCTTTTGCCGCAGCGGCAACGTGTCGAAGAGTTGCTGCAAGAAGTCAATGAAATGCAGAGCGATATATTGGATCTATTGAAACGTAATTTGAATTTGCAGATAAAAAACGAGGAACAGTATGAAGTCTTTGTGGAGACAGTAACCCAGTTGATCAAATCGGAACATCTGCGCCTCAAACTGGAACTGGTCAACACGGCGATATTATTTACGGTCGGGTTGTTTTTATTCTACTGCATCGTACATGGGGTGATATAGATGAAACAGTATCCGTCCCTGGCCCATGATACGGGCACACATATTGTAGAATATACGCTGCAATGTGCGGAATTTACCGGACATGTGCAGCGAAGGTTTCGGGGGAATGTCAGGGGCGTGTTACCCTTTTCCGCCTTGGCTGATTGTATTGAGGAGCGGGTGCTTTCGAAAAATAATGACGTCGAAATTATCCCGGTTACGGACCAGGAGGAGTTCTTTTTTGACGTCACATTTCAGAACCACAAAGGCTCTTTAAATATGCAGCTTGAATATAAAGAATTGGATCAGCTGGTTACAAAAATTGAGATTCTGGATTTTATAGAAGACGAGACGAGGTAATACTATGGAAAAAAAGATGTTTTTCGGCCGCGAAGTGATTGAAGGCAAGACCTTCAATGCGCTTCCAGAGATGGGCGATAAGAAATATTATGTGGAATGCAAATTTAAAGGCGTGCAGGCTGAAAGAGCGGATATGTCGCATACGGAGTTCAACCGCTGCGAGTTTGAAGGCTGCAACTTTAAAAACGCAAAGATGCAGGAGGCCGTCTTCAGCAATTCGTATTTTAGTGACTGCGAATTACGTAGCGCTGATTTGACGTTGGCCAAGCTGGATCACGGGCGGATAGACGGGTGCCGGATTGACGACATGCGCCTCGCCGGCGCCTCGTTTGAGAGCATGTATATGACGCGTAATAAGGGCAAGGCTTTGGATGTGGATTCCGTGCGGTTTGGGCTCGGCGGGGCGACGCAGACGGAATATGAACGGCATACGGCGAAGCTTAGGCAGGAATTATCTGGGGAAAAACAGGTAAAGAGGGTTATTGGCCGCCATACAGGCGGCCGAGAATCGGAAAGAGGGCGGTGACATGAAAGAACGGACTTGCGATTTTTGCGGCTCAATATTTATCCCTGCAGAGAAAAAACAGCGGTTTTGTTCGGCGCGATGCTGCCATTATTTCCATAATCGTATCGGCAATGACCATATCCAGCATGTGGTAAAGCCGCCAGAAGACCGGATTTTGCGCACGTTCCGTTGCCGTCAATGCGGTCGGATTGTGTATGTAACGGAAAAGGAGGACAAGCGGCAGCGGTTTTGTTCCGTGACTTGCAGTCGTAATTACCATCGTCATGAGAGACGCAGAGATTCGGGCCGGGCTTCCGGCGGCAGGGCATACTAAAGTATATATTAGCACAAAATGTGCTATTTAGTGCCTATTCATGCTAAGTAGTGACAGTTTGGCATAAGGGGAGTGTATAGAATGACATATGAAGAATTGAACGCGGCACATGTGGCGGAATTGCTCGCTCTCGGCGTACAGCCCGAAGAGATGGAGGCGGTATTGGCGGCAGAAGAACGGACCGGACTGTCTTTTGCCGAAAGCCTGCGATTGCAGCAAGAGCAGCCGACACTATCTATGGATATTATGGCAGATACGCTCGAAAGCGGATTTTGCTATGAGGAGGATGACGGCTGATGGCACGGACTAAAAAAGAAAGGGATTGGAATTATTATAAGCCCTTCCTGCAGGAATATTGTCTGGGAAATTTATCGTATTCCAATAAGATTCCTCCTCATGCAGCATATTATCAGCGAAAGTTTTTTGCACCGGGCGAAAACGTAAATCGCGGAACCGGCAGTATTACGCTGTTTGATCCGAGTAATCCGCGCGAGGGAAACCAGTACACAATGTGGAAAGACTGGTCTGATCCGCAGGGGAAAGCCGGCGATATTTATGCCCTGATCATGAAAAATGAGCATATCCAGACGCGCTGGGAAGCCTATGACCGCTGTGAGGATTTGTTTGGGCCAGCCAAGCATGTGGTGAGGACACAGGCCATCAGAAAACGCAATCGGGCCATGCGGTATAAAAAGAAAGAAAGTACATTTAAGCTGACTAATGAACAGATCGCCCTGGAAAATGCAAAATGCCGGGAACAACGCCGGAAGATAGAAGCCCAGGTCATACAAAATTTAAAAGAGAACGGATGCCTGTTCAGGAGTTTGAACCATATTCCTTGCCAGGTGGGACATGACCGGAAAGGGGAGCTGGTATATCATCAGATGACCTGTGCAAATTATATGCATGCTATGATTTTAAATCAGGATGATCCGCGCTACATTTCGGAGCGCGATGCCAAAAAGGAAGGTTGGCGCATTAGAGATGGCGCCAAACCAGTGACCTTTGAGTATCTTGACACAAAAAGCTCGCCGTATCATTTGATGCGATGGCAGTTATATAATGGCGCCGACGTAATCGGTATGCCACCGTATAAAGCCCGGCCCATGACGCCGGAAAAAGACGTATTGGACAATATACGGGTCATGCTGCGCGGTAACGGTATAACAGATGATAATTCTGTCTTGTTTGACGATCCAATGGGACAGTTACGGGAACTGGCCTCAGAATCTACATGGCATGAAGCCAAAGTATTGGGGCAGCGGACGCTCGAACGGGAGCTGGTTATGACGCAGCTAATGCAGCAGTGCGGCGCCTCGCAGTATAAGCTGGCCGATGTAAAACCGGTCTTGGAACACCTCGAACGGGATTTTGAACGCAAAGGCAGTCAGAATTTATTTAAAAGCGGCTATCGCATGGATTTAGCAGTCCGGGGTATTACCGGGAAATATACGGATCAGCTGCTGAGGGATACTTTGGAACAGACACGGGTATTTCAGGCCGCTGAAAAGGCTCCGTTTAAGGAACTGCGGGTCTATATGGCTACGGATTTTAAAGCGCCGGGTGAAGATGGGTTTATCCCCAAAGGTGCGGCCCTGGAAGGAGAACGGGCCTATAAAGCGTTGACAGCGATTTTTCGCGAAGACATGAAGCTCTTTGGGCGCAGCGATGCTCCAGCTTTTGGCAGAGAGGTTTCTCTATATATTAAACTCCGAAATGATGGCATCAAAGGGCGTATTTCCCTGCCGTTGGGCCGTCTTGCTGGCGGGAACTGCGGCACCGTCAGCGAGTCAATATCTGAATTGCTGTTGAAACCCGACAGGGATAAGGTTTTTACCGAAGCCGGCAGGGAGACAGCCGTTGGAGAGCGCGTCCGTCTTCAAATGTTCAATAGTCCTGAATATAGGAAAACCTATGAGGAAAATCCTAAACTCTGTGAAGAACAGGCAATCAGTGAGATTGAAAAAGAATTTATAGTAAAAGAGGCGGTTGTACTAAAGAAAATGGAATCATTTGCCGCCGAAGAAAGCCAGTATATGCAGCATCACCCGGAGCTGGCCCTGGGAAAGCACCGGGCCGATACTTATTTATATCAGGTACCCGGCAAGTATTGCCAGGACGAAAAAGAAGTGCTGCGCGCGTTTGGGTCTGACCTTGTGGTCAATATACGCCGGCCAGACTTCTATGGTAAGGAAATGGACGGATACGTCATTGAGACTAGAGGGGCGTTGATGTCTGATGGACAGGGACATTTTTTATCGCCTGGCCACAATGAAGTAATAGTGGGACCATTTTTGAAGGAAAACGAAGCGCGGAAGTTGCAAGACTTTGAATCTAAATTTGAACTATCCATAACGGATACAACTGGTGAGGAACGGTATAAAGGCGAGACTGCCCGGCAATGCCTGTCATATCTGATGATGGACGACCGGGACATGTATGAACGTCAAAAAAGCGGGATGAAACCGGTAGAGCTGTCGCAGCGGCAGCATGTGACGGTGCGATTTGGTGATCAAGTACTAATGGATGAAGACGTATATCTGGGGCAGCTTGCCATGGGGAATTATACGTCCGTATATGACATGCTCGAGGCGCATTGCAAAGATAGGCAGAGCCTGCGCGATTTATACGGCGGCCTTCATGTCAACGAAAAGTATACGGTGAATCCGGAGTTATTGGATATTGTGCAATCCTATCAACAGGTGCCGCAAGAGTTAATTGATCAGGATTTAGAAAGAGAGTTCCTGCCGGAAGGAATGGAATCCAGCCGGCCCCGCGTAGGGCAGAAAGCGTCTGTTGCCATGCAGTGGTACAAAGCCAAGGCACTCGTCAATTATTGTCATACAGAGCGCGAAATTACGGATCATATTGTAGCCGATATGGCACGGAAGTATAAGGCAGAAACGATTGAGCGCGTCATAAAGACACATTTGCCGGAGTTGAAAAACTGTGTACACCAAAGTTTGGAACGGCCGGAAATCCAAAAAACGATAAAAGAAAATCGGGAACGAAACGTGATGAGGCTGGGGAAGGTAGTAAACAGGTGACAAAACGGCATAAAGCGGGCTAAACAGTGCGAAATTGTGCCAGTTTAGCACAAATTGTGCTAAACTGGCACGGATAAAGAAGGGAAGACGGGCTTGAGCCCTGGGACCTAATAAAAAGACCTAATGACCGCTTTTTTCGCGGTGCCAGTCTAGCATAGCGGCCGCTCCGGTCAAGGGTAAATGGTACTGCGCCCGGCGGGCTTGCCCTTGACCTGCGCGGCCACCATGCTATTGGTGGCCCAACGAAAAAAAGACGCCGCAGTGCAGAAAGGAGAAAATACCGTATGAGTTGCGGATGTTCGAATAAATAGAAAGGGGATGCAAGTATGACGACACAATATCAGATTGGGATTTTCAAGGGTACTGGACAAGGAGAGATGATAAAGTACTTTGATTTTGGTGATTATTTGTCTCCGTCATCTGCTGTACGAGTTGCAGAAACAATATTCCGATATTTTGATGCGAGAGGTGAAAAGTGTTTTGCACGCGTATATCGGGATAGGAAAGAGTTTGCTCATATAGTAGGTGACAGTACCAGTGTGATTACCCGGTATAAATCACATAACGATGTGCCGGATGTACTTCCATAAAAAATAGAAAGTTTGGTCATGAAAGGGGGTGAGGCCTGGAAAGGAAAGATTGCGTAACCTCGTGAAAGAAGGTGATACCAGAACGAATAGGCAGTTTTATATAACAAGTAATCTGATAATTAGTTTATTTACACAGAAAAGGAGTTTTATATATGAAAAAGTACATGAAAAAAATAGTTATGACAATGGCAGTATGTGCAATGAGCGTGACGGCGTTTGCCGCTCCGGCATTTGATACTCCACAGGAAGAATATATATATAATTTACAAGAAAAAGCAAACCAATTATGGGCAGAAAAGTATAACCTTGCAAATCAGGTAGGGTGTGATGATCCTGTTCTTTATGCTGCACCTGCTTTTGATAGCCCGCAAGAAGAATATACCCATAATTTGCGAGAAAAAGAACGGCAAAAATGGGAAGAAGAGTATAACCTTGCAAATCAGGTAGGGTGTGATGATCCTGTTCTTTATGCTGTGCCTGCCTTTGATAGTCCTCAGGAAGAATATGATTTTTACCATAAATAAGAAATTCTGATAAAAGCGAAAAGGGACAATCCCTGAACTGCTGAACTGGTTTATGGGATTGTCTTTTTTCTTATCTGTTTTCTTATTTAAGTGAAAGGAGACTTGTCATGTATAAACTGGAGAATACGCTGGACCGCATGAAAACGCTTATAGAAATACGCGAAATCCTGCGAGGCATATATATTCCCGATGAGAAGGATCACTTCGATGAAAAGGAATATTATATGGAGTTGAATCAAGCCTATAGAAATTTTCGTAAGGCGTTTCAGGATTTAATTGCTGACGAATCAGCAAGGATTTGTCAGTTGGTAAAGGAGGTAAAATGCTATGAAACAGTATAGAGATTCCTACGGCTGTATCTATCAGGTTATGCCCGATGGTATAGGTGGATATGCATACAAAGGGCAATACCTGAAGCCGGGTTCAGTATCATGGCACCGTATAGCGCAGCTGCCATGGCGGAATACGAAAGCAGAAGCGCAGGCAGATCTGGATGCGTATGCAGAGGAGAAAGGATGGGAGGTTATATGAAAATTGGAAAAGATGAATTATATGCTGCATGCCGGCAGGTATTGATGCAGCAGCTCCCGGAAGATATTTTCATGGCAACGTGTGAGATTGCCTATCGGCAAATCACCACGACAAGATGGACGCATGGGCAGACTGCGGCTGTCTTTATCCGGGACGGATTTCCGTGTATACGCTATGCCGACGGAATGTGGTGGCACTATGATTTGGCTAAAGAAAGATGGTTTTGACGAGGAAATAATTATGTCTGCAACATTTGCTTTATACGGCTAAAAACGAAGTATTACAGCAGCGAAGAGATGCGTGGTTGGGACAGCTAGAGATAATATTTAAGACAGATGAACCTGTGTATATATTGGAGGAGATAGATAGTTGAAATGGATTACTGTATCTGACCGAACTCATGTGATACGGTCATTTGCTACTGTACAAGCAGCAGAGGTTTATATGTTCAAGCGGTCAGCCTTTCGGCCGAAATTACATCTATACCGGCGCTGGGCTGTTGTTTTCCACAATAACCCGAAAAAAATTGTGTTCAGATCAAAACATGTCAATATAGTGGACGCAGTAAATGCAAGCCTGTCATTTTTTATGGAATGTGCTGGCTTCCCCTGTTGGTATAGAGTAAAAAACATATATTTGAGTTGGAGTGGCATTACAACGGTAACGTTAAAAATTTTAGCTTATCCGCAACATAGCACTGAAAAATTTTGCGAAGAAGAGAAAGAAATGATTTTAAAAGGAGTAACTAAGGATGAGTTGCCGACAGACAGTTTAATTGTTTTGTAAGTGCTTTTGCATACAATATTTTGATATTTCGTAGTATAATAAACTAAATAATAACATATTAATGTTGGAGGCGATTGGTAGTGAGACATAACCTCCCGGAAAGAGTGCTCAGAGACATAACCGCTTTGGCGAGAAAACATGGTATTGGTAAAATTATCCTCTTTGGTTCCCGGGCCAGGGGTACACATACCGAGCGAAGCGATGTTGATATTGCCGTATATGGCGGCGATTTTGATTCGTTCTATTGGGATATAAAAGAACGTGTTCATTCATTGTTGACTTTTGATATCATAGATGGGAATAAAAATATTTCAATGGAATTAAAAAGAGAAATCGAAAAAGATGGAGTGGTGCTGTATGAAAAAACTGGATAATTTTTCTAATTGTTTGGATATATTGCGACATGCGGATTTTGTTCTGGCTGACGGTGATGACATATATCGCACGGGTGTTGTAGGCCAATTTAATCTGACGTTTGAACTCGCCTGGAAAGCACTGCAAGAAGTGATGAAACTGCATGGCGTGTCAGGAGCAGAGAGTGGATCGCCCAGAGAGATTTTGCAACTTGCCTATAAGATTGGTTTTTTAAATGATTCTGCAGTATGGTTATTGATGCTGAAAAAACGCAATATAGCCGTTCATATGTACAATGAAGATGAAATTGACGAAATGATCCTGCTGATTCGAGACAGCTTTATTCCGGCTTTTTCGGCATTGCAAAAGACTTTGCAGGAAAAATTGGATAAGGTGGAATGCGATTGGTAATCTAATTTCCCTATTTCAAATTTATTTTTGCAAATCCAAAATAAGGGAATAAGATACCCTTGATGTACTGCCTGTTTCATGATAGAATGAAGACAGTACATGGGGGGTATCACGAGTTCTCGCCCATTACGAGTTAGCGTATGTAGCTGCAACTACATGCGCTCTTTTTCTATAGGGAATAAAAATGTAACAATCCCTCTGCGGTTTACATGCTGCGGAGGGATTATTGTTTTATAAAGTGTTGGTAATTATACATTGTTATATGTACAGCATACCTGGCAAAATCACTTCATCGCGGCCGTCGTCAGGCATTTTTAAATCTCCCATAAGACAAGCCGGCATAATGGCATGTTTGCCAAAACGTCGTCGGATTGCTTCGACGGTTGCCTCTGCTTTTTCTTGTTTATCGACTTTTTTAAAATCTGTGAATAAATCCAGTTGCTGCGGCGTCGTATCCGGTATGAGATTGATGGCCCGGATCGTGACGGCGCGGATCGGCGCGGACCAAGGATATTTTTCCACGAGGAGCTTTTTTCCTGCCTGGGCAAGGTACTTCGGGCTTTGTGTGGGAAAGGGCAGGTGTTCCTGATATTGCCTGGTCAGCAGGGATTTTTCGCGCAGGGAGATTTGTACTCCTGTTGCCATGACATGCTGCAGACGCAGCTTATGTCCGACATCTTGAGATAATGCCAGCATGACCTTCCAGACGTCTTCGTCCGTATGAAGATCCTCTGTACAGGTAATGCCACGGCCTATTGATTTTATCGGCGCAATGTAGTGTTTGTGCTTTACCCTGGCATTATCTATCCCGTTCGCAAACTCCCATAGCTTGATGCCGTTGATGCCCAGCAAATCTTTAAGCATATCCGGCCGGGCATGGGCTAATTGCCCTATCGTAGATATGCCTGCGTAATTGCGCAGTTTAGCGGCGGTTGCCGGTCCGACGTATAGCAAATTCGATACGGGCAGAGGATAGACTATTTTCGGGATAACATCTGGCGGAAGCTCTGTAATGGCGTCCGGTTTTTTCATATCGCTTCCAAGTTTTGCAAATATTTTAGTAAAAGATATGCCAATAGATACTGTAAGGCCCAGTTCGGATTTGACGGTTTGACGGATTTCTTCGGCTATTTCTCGGCCTGATCCATAGATCCGGCTATGCGTAACGTCAAGCCAACATTCGTCCATTCCATAGGGTTCGACGAGATCGGTATAGCGTTCATAAATCTGGCGAGTAAGGTGGCTGTATTTGAGGTATTCATCATAGTGCGGAGGCACCATAATTAGGTCAGGACAAAGGCGTTTGGCTTCGATATTTGTCATGGCTGTTTTAACGCCGGATTCTTTGGCCAATTGTGACTTTGCCAGGATAATGCCGTGCCTGGTTTCCGTGGCGCCGCAGACGGCGACGGGTTTATGTTTCAGCTCCGGATGCTGCATGATTTCGACCGATGCATAAAAGCTGTTTAAATCCGCGTGCAGAATAGTTTTCATAATATACCTCGAATCTTTACAAATTGGAACAGATGTTCTATACTGTTGTTATAAGTATAAAACATCTGTTTGGGTTAGTAAAGAGTGGAAGAGGGGATATAAATGACAAAATCTGCAAAGGTATATGTTCAGGTAGCTGTGGATATGGATGCGAATGGAAAGATGATGCCGCGGGAGATTGCATGGGAGAACGGCTCAAAATTTGCCATTGACAGAGTTTTAGGCGTAGTTCCGGCAGCAGCTCAAAAAGCAGGCGGACAAGGAGATCGGTATACAATACGCATAAAAGGCCGAATTACGTCGCTATTTTTTGAAAGGAGCACTAATTTATCCGGGCCAGTGATTGGTCGTTGGTTTGTGGAAAGGAAATAATTTATATATCAATCTCAAAAAGGTCTTTTATGATATTTTGTAGAAGTATTATAAGAGATTCTCATCGTTGAGCAACTGATTCTTGAAAGGTTGGTATTAATATGAAAAATATCTGCGCATTTGTAATGTTTTTACTTATTTTTTTTAATTCTTTTTTTATTACGCAACAAGTAGGTGCTGCCGATGTTTGGGCATATGCTACTGGTAACTTAACTGATAAGTATGAGGCCTATGTTGTAACAGAATCTATTCGCTGGAATAAATCATATACGGCTATGACTTGTGCAGTTAAATGTATGCGTGATGGACAATTAGAAAAAATTGTATTTTGGACATTTGATAGGTATTCGGGTGATTGGAGATACAGAACTAGTGAAATGAGAAAAGGCATTACAGGATTAGTTTCTACTAGTAGTTGGGCAGAGAATGTTTTTAACGTATGCTTACACCATTGAAGTGAGACACAAGTATAGGGAGCGACTATGTGAAGCTTTTTCTGTAAATAACTGCCAGGTATAGGTCTTCTATGATACAATCTAAATCATAGGAGGCTTAGTATCATGGCA